>ERZ773077.438-NODE-438-length-31455-cov-5.344745_pt1 | contig 31455 bp, 33 predicted proteins | sample MGYA00580612_ERZ773077 | MGnify/ENA primary metagenome ERZ773077 (study PRJEB29015, sample SAMEA2737971) | human oral metagenome | biome: human oral; feature: human-associated habitat; material: dental | place: China | collected 2021 ...
TCAAAAAGAAAAGACGTAAAGGTTACAAAGTGAAGAACGGACACCGTCAGTATCTTACACAAGTAGTAATTGAAAACGTGGTTGTAAAATAATTGTTAAACTTAAAAATGTAAGAAAATGGCTCACAAAAAAGGTGTCGGTAGTTCAAAGAACGGTAGAGAGTCTCACTCAAAACGATTAGGAGTGAAGATATTTGGTGGTCAGGCTGCAATTGCAGGTAATATTATCGTGCGCCAACGTGGTACACAACACAATGCTGGCGAAAACGTATATATAGGTAAAGACCATACGCTACATGCTAAAGTGGATGGTATCGTAAAATTTGAAAAAAAGAAAAATAACAAATCTTACGTATCTGTAATAGCTGTAGAGGTATAAATTTAAAAAGTTAAACGACAAAAAAGGGGTAGGTTTTTGGATAAAAATCTATCCCTTTTTTGATTTTATAAATTATGAAAAGGATTTTGCTGTTTATCGTATATAATAATGTTTTTCAATGTATTATACACTCTATTTTTATTTTATGTGTAAGTGGAAATTTTAACAGAGTAATATGCTCAGGAATTAAAAAATGTTTTGTATATTTGTACCCTGATAATGGTAGAAATGGATAAAACAATAGAACAATATAACGGGGTGATAGAGCAGTGTAGGAATTTGTTTATCAATAAGATGAAAGACTACGGCTGTGCGTGGCGCATACTGCGATTGCCTTCCCTTACTGACCAGATTTTTATAAAAGCACAACGCATACGAGGACTACAAGAAAACGCTGTGCATAAAATAGATGAGGGTGAAGAACCTGAATTTATTGGGATTATTAATTATGCCCTAATGGCACTTATTCAGATAGAAAAAGGGGTAGCACCCCAACCTGATTTGGATACTGAGGAGGCTGTTTTGCTTTACAACCAAAAAGTAACTACTACTCGCAACCTGATGGAGGCAAAAAATCACGATTATGGTGAGGCGTGGCGCGATATGCGCGTGAGTTCTCTTACTGATCTTATACTACAAAAGCTGTTGCGTATCAAACAAATAGAGGATAACAATGGTAAGACTTTGGTGAGTGAGGGGATAGTGGCTAACTATCAGGATATTGTGAATTATGCGGTGTTTGCATTGATACATTTGCAGAATAAGCCGTAATAAAAATAAGAAAATCAAAATTTATAAATTAAGAATAGGTTTGGAAACAAGAATATCGGTAATAGGAGGGGGAAGCTGGGCTACTGCCTTGGTAAAAATCCTCACTGCCAACATTGATAAAGTGTGTTGGTATATGCGTAATGAGCAGGCTATAGAACATATTAGAGCTACAAAACACAATCCTAACTACTTGAGTGATGTGCATTTGAACATTGCTAAATTACACCTTACAAATAGTTTGGACGAAGCGGTGGCTTTTAGTGATTATATCATTCTTTGTATTCCATCAGCTTTCTTGAATGATGAGCTTGAGAAATTAACATTACCACTTTCTGATAAGAATATATTTTCGGCTATTAAGGGTATTGAACCTAAAAGTGGTATGATAGTAGGCGAATACTTACAGAAGGTACATTGCGTTCCTGATAACCAAATAGGGGTAGTAGCGGGACCGTGCCACGCCGAAGAGGTAGCATTAGAACGCTTGTCATACCTTACTATTGCTTGTACTGATGAAGAAAAGGCGCGCTTTGTAGCTGATGCAATGACACGCCCGTTTGTGAAAACAAAGATATCGGATGATGTGATTGGAATAGAATATGGTGCTATGCTGAAGAATATTTATGCTTTAGCGGCTGGGATTGCTCACGGTTTGGGGTATGGTGATAACTTCCAGAGTGTACTGATGAGTAATGCTATTCGCGAGATGGAGCGTTATATTAAGCATATATATAAAATAAAGCGCAATATCAACCATTCGGCTTATTTGGGCGATTTGCTGGTTACGGCTTACTCTCTTTTTAGTAGGAATCGTACTTTTGGTACTATGATAGGCAAAGGCTATACGGTGAAAAGTACGATGGCTGAAATGAATATGGTGGCAGAGGGGTATTACGCTACAAAAAGTGCGTATAACATCAACTTAAATCAGGAAAAACCGAGTAGAACGCCTATATTGAATGCGGTGTATAAGGTGCTTTATGAGAATAAGCGTGCTAAAACAGTATTTGCTGAATTGACAAATGAGCTTAATTAATATATAGAATTATGTTTACAGGGATTGTAGAAGAAATAGGTGAAGTGGTGCGTTTGGAGCGCGAGAATGCTAATTTGCATCTTTATATAAGAAGTTCGTTTGCAAATGAACTAAAAATAGACCAAAGTGTGGCACATAATGGGGTATGCCTTACGGTAGTGGCTATTGAAGGAGATACTTACAAAGTAACAGCGATTGCCGAGACGCTTGCCAAGACACATTTGGGCAGTTTGAAGGTAGGTGATGCAGTGAATTTGGAACGCGGTATGCTATTAAATACTCGCTTGGATGGGCATATAGTGCAGGGGCATATAGACCAAACGGCTACTTGTGTACGCATACAAGAAGAGGCAGGAAGTACTCGTTTTAGTTTTGAATATGATGCATCATCTGGGAATGTAGTGATAGAAAAAGGCTCTATCACGGTGAATGGTGTGAGCCTTACTGTAGTGGATGCTGCTATAGATGGTTTTGGTGTGGCGGTAATTCCTTATACTTTGGCACATACTAACTTGCATTTGCTAAAAGTAGGTAGTGTTGTGAATGTAGAATTTGATGTTATTGGTAAATATGTGGCTCGCTTGCTACAGCGGTAAGCTTCTGTAGGATAAGAGACCGCACTTCTTCACGGAGGGAATCTTTATCTTCTAATGTTTTTCCTTGCGTGGTAATAGGGGTAAGTATATCTACGCGCATACGCCCTATGCTTCCTGCAAAAAATCGGAAAGGGAAACGTTTTTTGGTATCGTGAAATACCATTGGGATAATGGGGATTTGACACTCTATTGCGATACGGAAAGCTCCATCTTTGAAGTTATCTAATACGATGCTTTCATCATCTGGGACGCCTCCTTCGGGGAAAATGCAGATACTTTGCCCATCGTTGATGCGTTGCAAGGCTTGTATATAAACTTCTTTTCGGCTTTGAGGACTTTTTCTATCTACTAAAATAGCTACTTTTTTATAGAAATAACCAAATATAGGTAATTTAGCGAGCTCTGCTTTGCCTACAAATACAAAGGGCTGCTTGCTACAGTAGAACATCAGCATAATATCGGTCATACTATAATGATTGGCTACAAGCATTGCGCTGCCTATGTGTTGTACTTTATGCCCATACTTGATACTTGGAAAGAACCCCATACCATATAGTACTGGGGTAGCCCACAGGTGCCGTGCTACCCAATAGAAAGCGTTGTACCACTGCTTGTTGGCAGTGAGTAGTAGCAGAAAGGGTAGCAACATAATAAGTAGTATGAGATTTAGGATATAAAACCAGCTCTTCCAGAATATCCAAAAGATATATTTGATGATAATCATAATTTTAGAAGTTCCACCAAAGTCGCCAAGGAATCATAGATAGTAAACAAACAAGGGCGATAGTGTAGAAGATAGCTATTTTACCAAACTTACCACGATTGGTAGTTTGTTTTTTGTGTTTTACCCAGCCTATGGTGATAAGCGTTACAGCAATGATATTCATCAAGGGGTGTTCTACTAAAAGCTGTCGCAAAAGGCTGTCTTTCATTACTATTTTAGCTCCCATTTGCCAAGCCATTAGGCGAGGTGTTACGGCATAAAGCAATAAACCTAACAATAATTGTATATGCGAAAAAATGAGTGTAAAGAGGCTTAGGCGTAAGTCTTTCACGGTGAATTCTTTTTTGGTAAAGAAGCCTGCTAAAGCATTGATGGTTGATAGAAATAGTACTATTAATACTACATAAGCACATAATGAATGTACTGAATTGATGTACTGATACAACATAGTGTTTAAATTATTTAATTAGTTTGAGGAGGCAAAGGTACAAATTAATTTTAATATAAAAAAATTGCCAAAGTCCTACATTAGACTTTGGCAAAGTGAGGGACATCTTGTCTCTTTTTTTATAAACCTAAAATATTCTTCAAGGTAGGGCTAGGCTGCATCACTTTATAAACAGTTTCCTCATTGGGGTGATAGTAGCCTTGTAAATTGACGGGGGTACCTTGCACTTGGTTTAGCTCATTTACAATCACTTGCTCGCTGTGGCGCAGTGCTTGAGCTATAGGCTTGAACTCATTGGCAAGGGTAGTATCATCGGTTTGTGCGGCTAAGGCTTCTGCCCAATATAGTGCCAAATAGAAATGACTTCCTCTGTTATCTAATGTGCCTACTGCTGATTGTGGAGATTTGTTTTCCTCTAACACTTTAGCTGTTGCCTCATCGAGGGTTTGTGATAGCACCAATGCTTTGCGGTTGTTATTGGTGTTAGCAAAGTGCTCTAACGAAGCCCCCAATGCAAGAAACTCACCCAATGAATCCCAACGCAAGTGATTTTCGTTTAACAATTGTTCTACTAACTTAGGAGCTGAACCACCTGCACCTGTCTCGAACAATCCGCCGCCATTCATAAGAGGCACTATAGATAGCACTTTGGCACTGGTACCAAGTTCGAGGATAGGGAATAGGTCGGTGAGGTAGTCGCGCAATACGTTGCCTGTAACGGAAATAGTATCTTCACCATTTTTAGCGCGTTGCAACGATAGCAAAGTAGCAGCTTCAGGACTCAGTATACGTATGTCTAAACCTTCAGTATCGTAGTTTTTCAGGTATTTATTCACCTTTTTTATGAGTTCGGCATCGTGGCTTCGGTGCTCATCGAGCCAAAAGATAGCGGGTGCTAGGGTAGCTTTGGCGCGCGTAACCGCTAATTTTACCCAATCTTGTACTGGTGCATCTTTTACTTGGCACATACGCCATATATCGCCAGCTTCTACTTGGTGTGAAAGATAGACAGTTCCGTTTTCGCCAATCACTTGCACTGTGCCCTCTTCTGCAATTTCAAAAGTTTTATCGTGTGAGCCGTATTCTTCTGCTTTTTGTGCCATTAGTCCTACATTGGGTACAGAGCCCATTGTAGAGGGATTGAAAGCTCCATTTTCGCGACAGAAATCAATTACTACTTGGTAGACACCTGCATAGCTGCTGTCGGGGAGTACGGCAAGTGTATCTTGAGTTTTGCCTTCTGCATTCCACATTTTGCCTGAATTGCGTATCATTGCGGGCATTGAAGCATCGACAATTATATCGTTGGGGAAGTGCAGGTTGGTAATTCCTTTGTCGGAATTTACCATTGCGATGCTGGCAGCTTCGCTAAAAGCTGTATCTATGTCGTTTTTGATAGTTTGTTGTACCCCAGCAGGTAAAGCCGTGATTTTGGCTAATACATCTGAAAAACCATTGCGGGTATTAACTCCTACTTGAGCAAAGTGTTGTGCGTGTTTTTCAAATACTGAAACAAAGAAGGTTTCGACAGCATAGCCAAAGAGAATAGGGTCGGAGACTTTCATCATTGTAGCTTTTAGGTGCAATGAGAGGAGCAATCCTTTATCTTTAGCTTTGGCAAATTGTTCTTTGTAGAATGCCAACAGTGCTTTTTTGCTCATTACGGTAGCATCTATAATTTCTTCGGCTTGTAGCGGGAAAAAGTCTTTGAGTACTTCGGTTTTGCCATTATTACCTGTCCAAACAATACGTACTTTATCGGGGTGGGTGAGGGTTACAGATTTTTCGTTGTGATAAAAGTCGCCTGCTTGCATAGTAGCTACGGCAGTTTTGGAGTCGCGGCTCCAAGCTCCCATACTATGGGGGTGTTTTCGGGCGTAGTTCTTGACAGCTTTAGGGGCGCGGCGGTCGGAATTTCCTTCGCGCAGTACAGGGTTTACGGCACTACCTTTCACCTTGTCGTAACGTGCCTTGATAGCTTTTTCGCTATCGTTGGTAGGGGTTTCGGGGTAGGGGGGGAGTGCATAACCTTGTGCTTGCAGTTCGGCAATAGCAGCTTTCATTTGGGGTACTGAAGCACTGATATTTGGCAATTTGATAATGTTGGCTTCGGGCAGCAAAGCAAGTGCTCCTAATTCGGCAAGGGCATCGGTAGTGCGCTGATTTTCGTTGAGAAAATCGGGGAAAGCAGCAAGGATACGCCCCGCTAAGGAGATGTCTTTCAGCTCAAAATGCACGCCTGAAGAGCTGCAAAAGCGCTTGATAATGGGTAGTAATGAATGCGTAGCCAAGAAAGGGGCTTCATCAGTAAGGGTGTAAATGATGTTTTTCATAATGAATATCTGTTAATTTGTTGATAATTAAAGAAAGAAAAGCAAACTTTGGTGCAAAGATAAGAAATTAAAACGAAAAAACAAAATAAAATTTAAAGGTTAGTCTTTAGTTTTTAGTCGTTAGTCGTTAGATTGCGCCACACAAGGATAAGCGAAGGAAAGTCGGCGAGCTGGCGCAGCCGAGTATGTGACGAATGATAAGCGAAGGATAAGCGAAGGATAAGCGAAGGATAAGCGAAGGATAAGCGAAGGATAAAGCTTTTTTACACTTTCTACACATATTCAAAGCAAAACAACAATAAATTAAGAAGAAAATCTAAAAAAATCATAGCGTTAAAAAGCTTGTAACAACTTGTTTTATAGGTTATTAATATAATTTATATAAAAATTCAATCATAAAATAATGTTAATTTTTTAGGATATATTATCTACTTTTAAATATTTTATATTAACTTTGCAGTGTGAATAAACGATTATACATAGTAGTCATTGTACTTACCACCCTTTCACTGATAGGTAGCGTAGTAATACAAGGTTATTGGATAAAGTTAGCAATAGATAATAAAGAAGATACTTTTACATATTCTATTCAGCAGGTACTCAGTGTAGCAGCTAAAGAAATTGAGCAAAATGAAATAGATAAATATGTAACTAAAATTATGAACTTGCGCGAAAACGCCCTTCCTACCACGAAGGAAAACCATTTGCGTGAGTTTATTTACGTTCAAGAAAATAAAGATAATAAAGAAACTTTTATCTATAAACACGGCGTTCTCGAGGAAGATTACTACTTCCCACCGAACAATCAAACAGCAGCACAGCTTGAAGTATATCCCCTTTCGGACACCATAGCTATAAAAAGGTATACACGCCAAGAAAACCTGCAACGACTTAAAGATAAAACCGCTGATAACCAAGCTCATAGCAATTTAGTAACCGACTATGAAAAACTCAGCAAACTATCCGATATAGAACGTTTAATGATAGAAGAATCATTCAAAAGTATTATTCGCAAAAAATCTATTAACGATCGCGTAAATACCGATGATATAACACGATTACTAAAAAATTTGTTGAACAAAAGGGGGCTAAACCTGCACTTTGAGTGTGCCATTTATAACAAAAATGTACTCTCAAAAGTGCACAGCCGTTATTTTGAACCCAACGAAACAAAAGAATACCGAACAGTACTATTCGGTGGCAATAGCTCAGACGACTCACTATATGAGCTTGCAGTTATATTCCCCGAACGAGAACGTTTCGTCCTCTCATCAGTAATCAGTATAGCCACACTATCAATGGTTTTTACACTAATGGTGATAGGAGTTTTTATCGTTACAATACACCAACTCATAACCCAAAGGCGTATTTCCGAAATAAAAACCGACTTTATAAATAATATGACACACGAGTTCAAAACTCCCATTGCAACAATGAGCTTAGTACTCGATAGTCTTAAAACAATCGGAAGCAACAATAATAACCCCGAAAAAATACTGCACTACGTAGAAATTCTCAAACAAGAAAACAAACGTATGCTAGCACAAGTAGAAAATATATTGCAAATCTCAAAACTTGAAAAAGGAAGTATGCAATTAGAACGCGAACCTATGGATGTGCACGAAGTCATTATCACAGCCATAAGTCACGTACAAACAATACTCAACGAACGACAAGGACAAATACACGTACACTTTCTAGCAAGCAATGGCGATATTTCAGCCAACGAATCACACTTAGTGAACGTATTTGTGAATATTATTGAAAATGCAATTAAATACTCCCCCGAGCAGCCCGAAATAGATATTTATACCGAAAATATCAAAAATAAAGTACTCATCCGAGTTAAAGATAAAGGACAAGGAATGAGCAAACAGGCAGCAAAACATATCTTTGATAAATTCTATCGCGAGCATACCGGCGATTTACACAACGTCAAAGGACACGGGCTTGGGCTTGCCTATGTCAAAACAATAGTTGAGTACCATCAAGGTACTATAACTGTAGAAAGTGAGAAAGATAAGGGTAGCACATTTTTTATTAAGCTGCCCACTATATAGAACCTAAATATTAATTGTTAATTCTTAATTCATTTGTAACTATGAATGGAAACTATTATGCTCCAAAAACACCAGCTGAAAGCAAACGCATTCTATTGGTAGAAGACGATCCTAATTTTGGTACAGTACTAAAAGACTACTTGCTGATGAGTGGTTTTGATGTAGCACTGGCAAAAAATGGAATGGAAGGATACGAAAAATTCAAAAAAGAAACCTTCGACCTATGCATTTTAGACGTAATGATGCCTTATAAAGACGGCTTTACGTTAGCCCGAGAAATACGCGAAAAAAATGAGAAAATACCTATTATTTTTCTCACAGCCCGCACTATGCGCGAAGATGTGATAAAAGGATATCGTTCTGGTGGAGACGACTACCTGAACAAACCCTTCGACTCCGAAATCTTGTTGATGAAAATACGCTCGATGCTACAACGAAAAACCATCGAAACAATGATTGACAACAACAAATTTGAGTTTGAAATAGGTAAATTCTTCTTGAATACTAAATTGCGTATTCTCAAATACAAAGATGAAGAACCTGTAAAGCTATCTCCTAAGGAAAACGAATTATTACGACTTTTAGCACTACACACCGATGACTTTATGTCACGCGAGTTAGCACTTTCTAAAATCTGGAAAGATGATAACTATTTTACTTCGCGCAGTATGGACGTGTATATTGCTAAATTGAGAAAACTACTCAAAAAAGATAGTAAAGTAGAGATTTTAAACATTCACGGCGAAGGATTTAGATTGGTAGCCAACAAAGATACAGATAGCTTTGTATAGCTTTTTTTGCAAAAAACTTTGGTAGGTAAAAAAAAAGTATTAATTTTGCCGCTTGAAAACAATTCAGGTTGTTCAGAGAAGAGAGTGTTAAGCTCCTTCTCACATCATAAGCTATGAAAAAATTAAAAGAATACGATATTTCTTTTGTTGGCTTAAAGCAAGGTGAGCACCAATTTGAGTACAACATCAACAAAGATTTTTTACAACTCTTTAGTTTTGATGAAGTGAATGATATCAACCAAAAGGTTACAGTTCTTTTAAGTAAAAAGAGTACCTTTATGGAGTTACACTTCAAAAATGAAGGCACTGTAAATGTAAATTGTGATGTATCAAGCGAGCCCTTCAACCTTGCAGTGCAGGGCGAATTATTATTGGTAGTAAAATTTGGCGATGCCTATAACGATGACGATGCCGAACTACTAATACTGCCTCACGGAGAGCATTTGCTAAATGTAGCACAATACATTTACGAGCTTATAGTCTTATCAATACCAGCTAAAAGAGTACACCCTGATGTACTCAATGGCACGATGCAATCCGAGGTATTAGAACGACTTAAAGCACTCGCCCCTTATGCTGAAGCTGAAGAAGAAAATAATGCAATAGATCCGCGCTGGGAAAGTTTAAAGAATTTAATAACAGATAAATAAAATTAAGTAATGGCACATCCTAAACGAAGACAGTCAAAAACAAGAAGAGATAAAAGAAGAACACACGATGTAGCGGTAGTTCCTCAAATAGCAAAAGACCCTGTAACAGGTGAAAATCACTTGTACCACCGAGCACATTGGTATGAAGGTAAATTGTATTACCGAGGTCAAGTACTTATTGATAACACAGCTGAAGCTGCTGAATAGTTTTTCAAGATTTTAATTTGGTTAAACAACAAAAAAGGACAATCACCCCAATTGTCCTTTTTTGTTGTTATTGAGTATTTGTTTATTCTGTAGCACTAGTAGTATCAGGAGTTGCCTCAGCTTCTTCTTCCAGCAAACCCTTTTTCAATAAAAGGTTATACCACTGTATTACTTTCTTGATGTCGCTGGCATATACACGGTCGCGGTCGTAAGTAGGAAGTACTTCAGCAAAATAGCTTTCTAAAGTAGCACCATCAGCTTTAGCAGATACTCGTGCTTCATTACCTTGCTCAAGAGCCTTCATACTTTTGAAGATTTCGGCTAAAGGCACCTCTTTGTCGATAGTATAGATTGCAATCTCAGACAATAGACTCACATTGTTTCGTATCCCCACAGTGATACGTTTATCGTCTGCTAATGAGGTAGCCAAAAAGCCACCGCGTGTTTGTACTTCTAAGCGATATAAGCCAGGTTTGCCCGATATGGCAAGTATTTTTGTTAAATTCATTATTAAGTTATTAATGTTATTAAGTTTAAACTGTTATCTTTTACCTTTGAGTTCAGGAAACTTCATACGGTAATCTACATTTACTTTTCCTTTACTGATGTTAGCAAGTTTGCCTTTAATAAGCTGTTTTTTCAGAGAAGAAATTTTATCAGTGAATAAAATCCCTTCTATATGGTCGTATTCGTGTTGTACTACGCGAGCTGCCAATCCATTGAGGGTAAGCTTTTGAGGGTTAAAATTCTCATCAAGAAACTCAATAGTAATTTGCTCGTTTCTACTTACATCTTCACGCACACCAGGAATGCTTAAACAACCCTCGTTGAATAGCCATTTTTTACCTGTTTCCTCTGTGATTTTAGCATTGATAAATACTTTTTTGAATCCTAATAGGAATTTTTGTTCCTCAGCAGTAAGGTCTTCATCATCAGCAAAGGGCGCAGTATCCACTACAAATAGGCGTATAGCCAAACCAACTTGAGGAGCTGCCAAACCTACTCCATTGGCGTTATTCATAGTGTCGTACATATTAGCAATCAACGATTTAAGGTCGGGGTAGGCTGGTGTAATATCTGTGCCTACTTTTCTAAGCACAGGGTCTCCGTAAGCAATAATGGGTAGAATCATTGTATTATTTTTTTTTCATTGAGGGTGCAAAGGTACAAATAATTGGTCAATTAGCAAAGAGCTTACTAATTTGCAGCCCGTGTAACGCGTTCTTGTCTGTTAATAGACTCTTGGTGTATTGCTTTAAATATTTGTATTACAAACTCTTCGCTCAGGTTGTGTTGTTGTCCTTCTAATACTACTTTGCCTAATATTTCGTGCCAACGTTGATTTTGCAAAATAGCTACGTTATTAGCTTTTTTAAGTTTACCTATTTCTTCAGCTATTTCCATACGTTTTTTGAGTGTATCCAGAAGCTGGTCGTCTAAAATATCAATATGAGAGCGTAGTGTGCTAAGCTGGCTTAGGTAATCTTCTTCGGCAACTGAGGTTTTTCGTATGCGTAGGTCTTTCATTATCTGCACCAATTGTGCTGGTGTAACTTGCTGAGCAGCATCGCTCCAAGCCTCATCGGGGGTGCAGTGTGTTTCAATCATCAAACCATCAAAATTGAGATCAAGAGCAGTTTGTGATACATCAAAGATAAGGTCGCGCTTGCCTGTAATGTGCGAGGGGTCGCAGATGAGTGGCAAGAGAGGGAATTTGTTTTGCAGCTCAATTACCAATTGCCATTCAGGGATATTGCGATATTTCGTTTTTTCGTAGGTAGAAAAACCGCGGTGTATTACGCCTAAATTTTTAATATTAGCGCGTTGCAGGCGTTCTATAGCGCCTATCCAGAGAGCTAAATCGGGGTTTACAGGGTTCTTTACCAATACAATTTTATCAGTACCTTCCAATTCATCAGCTATTTCTTGGATAATAAAAGGGCTAACGGTAGAACGGGCTCCAATCCAAAGCATATCAATATCGTGTTCTAAGGCAAGTTTTACGTGGTCTTTATTAGCTACTTCGGTAGCTGTTTTAAGTCCTGTTTCTTCTTTTACACGCTGCAACCATTTCAGTCCAAGAGCACCAACACCTTCAAACATACCTGGGCGCGTGCGTGGTTTCCAAATACCAGCTCTGTAGAAAGATACATCTGTGTTTTTTAAACTATGAGCTATATTGAGTACTTGCGATTCTGTTTCCGCACTACAAGGTCCTGCTATTACCACAGGATGATTTAGCTGCAAATCATCCAACCATTGTCGGTTTTCTTGTGTAATTTCCATTTTGTTATTTATTAGTCGTTAGTAATTATTGTTGGGTAATGGTGGTTAGATAGGGGCAAAGATAAGAAATAATGTTTAATTTTACTTTAAAAATAAACTTTGCTTATAATTTTAGGCGTCTTAGTCGTAAAGCGTTGCCTATCACGCTTACCGAGCTGAAACTCATAGCCAATGCACCCAACATTGGTGATAGCAGAATGCCAAAGAACGGATATAGAACACCTGCAGCCACAGGAATGCCTACTGTGTTGTATATTAGTGCAAAAAATAGGTTTTCGCGTATGTTTTTCACTACAGCTTTGCTCAATTTTTTAGCTTTTAGTATACCGCTAAGGTCGCCTTTTACTAAGGTAATTTGAGCACTTTCTATAGCCACATCAGTGCCTGTACCCATCGCAATACCCACATTAGCTTGTGCTAAAGCAGGAGCATCGTTGATGCCATCACCTGCCATTGCTACTTTTTTGCCTTCAGCTTGCAAGCGTACTATCTCGTTGCGCTTGTCGTGAGGCAACATTTCAGCTTTGTAGTGCGCAAGCTGCATAGTTTGGGCTACTGCTTTGGCAGTGAGAGGGTTATCGCCGGTGAGCATTATTACTTCTACCCCTAAGTTTTGCAATTCTTGCAAGGCAGTAATCGCCGAAGGCTTTATAGGGTCGGTAATGGCTACTGCTCCCAAAACACTATGGCTATTGGCAATGAGCGAAATTGTTTTCCCTTGCTCTTGCTGTGCTGCAATAGTGCTTTGCTGTGCTTCAGTGAGGCTTATCCCTGCCGAAGCGAGCAGCTTTTGGTTGCCAAAATAGTAGTTATCTTGTTGTATAACAGCACTAACGCCTTGCCCTGTAATAGCCTTAAAGTTGGTAAAGGGTAGAGGGGTAATGCCTTTTGATTGGCAATAAGCATTAGTAGCTTTGGCAAGAGGGTGCTCAGAATGCTGATTCAAGGCGTATAATATAGGCAGCAGCTCGCTTTCAGCGGTATTGCTGAAGCTAATAACTTCACTTACTATAGACTTGCCCTCAGTCAAGGTGCCTGTTTTATCTACTACCAAAGTATCTATTTTATTGAACTCCTCAATCGCTTCGGCTTCTTTGATGAGAATACCATTTTGCGCACCTTTACCTACCCCCACCATTACCGACATTGGGGTCGCTAAACCTAAAGCGCAAGGACAAGCGATAATGAGTACAGCTATGGCGTTCAGCAAGGCGTAGGTATAGTTGTTTTCAGTAGCAAAAATAGCCCACAATACAAAGGTGAGTAGTGAAATACCTATTACAATAGGTACAAAATAGGCAGATATCCTGTCAGCCAATTTTTGTAACGGAGCGCGGCTTTGGCTCGCTTGCTGTACCATTGTGATAATCTGTGCCAAAAGGGTTTCAGAACCTACTTTCTTGGCTTGCATTACAAAAGATTGGTTGCCATTGAGTGTCCCTGCCGATACGCTATCGCCTTCCCTTTTTTCTACGGCTATAGGCTCTCCCGTCAGCATACTCTCGTCTATAGTGGCATTGCCTTGTGTGATAATGCCGTCTACAGGTATTTTTTCACCTGGTTTTACCCGCAAAAGGTCGCCTATAAGTACCTCATCAATAGCTACTTCGGTCTCGTTATTACCTATAACTTTGGTCGCTTTGTTGGGGGTGAGTTTTAGCAATAATTTTATGGCTTGTTGGGTACGGCTATGGGCATTAGCTTCCAAGAGTTGCCCCAAGAGTACTAAAGTGAGTATAACGGTTGCTGCCTCAAAATAGAGATGTACACGACCGTGCTCTTTGAATTGTTCAGGGAAGAATTCTGGAAAACACAATGCGAGAATACTGAACCCCCAAGCTACACCCACTCCTATGCCTATAAGGGTAAACATATTGAAGTTTTTGGTTTTCAGGCTTTTCCAAGCTCTGCCAAAAAACATAGCTCCGCTGTAGAACACTACGGGCAGCGATAGCACTGCCTGCACCCAGTCCCAATAGGCAGGGGGCATTATGGCATAAAGAGGACTCTCGTGCGACATCCCCACCATTGAAATTATAAAAATAGGAAGCGTACAAATAATGGCAATGAGCAACTTTTGCTGTAGTGAGCGGCGTTGCTTGTCTTCGTGCTCCCCTTGATGGGCAGGGCTTGCCTGTGGTACTAAGTCCATACCGCACACGGGGCAATTGCCTGGGTGGTCGTAGGTCTTGTTGCCCTCGCAGTGCATAGGACAATAAAATACCGTCCCTTGGGGTGGTTTGTGTGTAGATTTTGTTGCTGTAGCACTTGTTGTAGGCGCATCAGCGGTAAGTGATAAACTATAATGAGTGCCCGCTAAGGCTTGCTGTAGGGTATCTAAAGATACGTTATTATGGGTCTTTACAGTCGCTTTTTTGCTACTAAAATCAACAGTAGCTTCAATTACTTCAGGAAGTTCATTGAGTTTTTTTTCAATAGTACGAGCACACCCTGCACAGCCCATACCTTTTACAAAATATTCCATTTTTAGAATGATTGATGGTTGAAAATTAATAGGGATAATAAAGTTTATCTAAAAAGTTCTAAGTGGGCATCAGCCAAACGTGGCATCGCGCCGTGTTGCTGACATACATAGGCAGATACCTCAACAGCCAATTGGTGCGATTGCGCTATGCTGCGCCCGTTCAGGTACGAAGCCACAAAGGCTGCCGTAAATGAATCGCCTGCACCCACAGTATCGGCTATCGTAACTTTTGGAGTTGCCAAAAACGACTTTTCGTAAGGTGTCAGTACATAGCTACCTCGTGTGCCCTTGGTGAGTATCAAAAATTTCAACTTGTATGTATCCAATAGTTGCTGGCATAGCTCCTCATCAGTACCTTGTAGCTCAAATATTTCAGCAATTTTTACTATTTCTTCATCGTTTATTTTCAGTGCCGAAGCTTTATTGAGTGAGGTTGTTATAATATCTTTGCTGAAGTATTTCAGCCGCAGATTAATGTCAAATACTTTTAGGCTATCGGCGGGCATCAGGTCTAAAAACTTGTGAATGGTAGCCCGTGATACCTCGTTGCGCTGTGCAAGTGAACCGAAACAAACGGTAGTTGTGTTTTTGGCTAAGTTTTCCAGCCGTGTGGTAAACGGAATATTATCCCAAGCAACGTTTTCGGTAATTTCATAGGAGGGGATACCTCTGCCGTCCAACTGCACTTTTACAGTGCCTGTCGGGAAGTCGGTTTGCTCAATAAGGTAGTTAAGCTCTTTTTCTTCAAGGCTTTTCAGAATTTCTTTGCCCAGCAGGTCATTGCCAATAGCGCTTACAGCATAACCATTGAATCCAAATTGCGAAACGTGATAGGCAAAATTAGCTGGTGCTCCGCCTAATGCTTTCCTTTCGGGGAATACATCCCAAAGAATTTCCCCTAATCCTACTACTGTATTTTTCATTCTTTTATTTTTTTAAGTAATTTTCAATTAATAAGATATCGCCGTTTCACTTGCACCGAGTTTGTAAATAGTTACATTCTTGATACTAAGCGTGCCTTTATCAGTTTTGAAACGGAGGGCGTTATAGGCTTCAGTAGGGAATACACTGTTGGTTTGCACCACTTCTCCGTCATTTACAAATAGCTCGGTAGAGGCTTTATCTACTAAAAGACGTATCGTATAACTCTTTTTCGCTGTAAGAGGCGCTTTGATGAGCATCGCTGCAAAATTAGCATTGAAAGCCACACTACTTTTAGCGCGGTTCGTTACTAATGTCTTATTAGCGATGTCAAAAATGTAGGTAAGTTCCTCCCCCTTGTTATTTAGGAGCGAAAAGCTAAAGTTATCAGTGCTGTTGGGAATAATACTAAAAGTGAGCTCGTAAGCACCATCGTTGTTATTCAATAACTGCTCAAAAGTAGTGGTAGTAGCCGTCTTATTAGGCAAACTAATAGTTTCACAGCGAAGGCGTTCTATCTCTTTTACAGGCTTGCTGGCTACTACTAAATGTTCGCCATTGTGGGCTAAATTCAGCGTGCGAGCCACGGTCATTGCGTTGCGGAAGTTCGTAGTGGGCACTTCATTAGCATAGTCCCAATTGCTCATCCAGCCTATAAATAAGCGGCGTCCGTCTTCGGCAGGCACGTTGTTCCAAGTTACGCCAGCGTAGTTATCACGCCCATAGTCTATCCAAAGAGGGTAGGGCAGAGGGTCAGGGGTGAAAGTCTTGCCGTCAAAATTCCCAATGAAGTATTGTGTAGCACTACCACCATTGGGACTACCTGGGTTGATACTTACAAAAAGTACCCATTTGGTTTGTCCCTCATAAGTAAGCGGAAAGAGGTCTGGGCATTCCCATACCCCATCGTGGTTGCCTATGCCTTCACCAAACTCACTTAGCTGTGTCCATTCTTTCAAGTTTTTAGAACCGTAAAAAGTGATACTTTGGCTCGTAGCAAGGCTCATTACCCATTGTTGGGTAGGAGCATACCAAAACACTTTCGGGTCTCGGAAATCTACAATAGTAGGGTGGCTGAGCACAGGGTTACCTTCGTATTTGGTAAAAGTACGCCCGTTATCAAGGCTATAGGCTAATGATTGTACTTGCTGTTCACCTGCCGAGGTAAAGATAGCTACCATAGCATCTTTGCCAAAGCCTGCCGTATTATCTTTGTCAATCACTACACAACCCGAATAGATAGCCCCCAATTTATCAGGAGCTAACGCATAAGGAAGCTCTTCCCATTGCACTAAATCTTTGCTAACGGCGTGCCCCCAGTGCATATTTCCCCATTTGCAGCCATAAGGATTGTATTGAAAGAAAAGGTGATATTCACCATTGTGGTATACCATTCCGTTAGGGTCGTTTGTCCAGCCGTATTGCGGACTGAAATGATATAGCGGACGGTATTTTTCCTGATAAACAAAATTGTAGTTTGCCGATTGCTTAATTTTGCTGAATCCCATACGAGCGTTTTGAGCTTCGTTGAAAGAGAGGGTTAGCTTTTTGCCCTTGTAAGCCTCTATTTCTATGGGTATCCAGTAGTCAATTTGGTTTTGGGCAATCCTGATGTTGATAGGCTCGCCTATAGGCGTATTTTCCACCAATAGTTGCATTTTCACTTCAGTAGCTTCGTTCTCTATAGGCAGCAATAAGTATTTTTGTTGTACCTCAATAGTATACATATACAAGTTATCAGCAAGTTTGTTTTGAGCAGGTTGCTCACAAGCAACTGCAAGAGCAAGAAGCCCTGCGGCAGTAAGTGTTTTTAGAGTGTTGTCGTTTTTCATAGTTTTCAATAATGAACGTTAATTTATCGTACAAAGGTAGTAAAAAATAACATAACCAACAAATAAAATAAAAACTTTTTTAATAGGGTTTGTATAGGGGTGAGTTATCCTTCGCTGAAGGTTCGCTTATCCTTCGCTTATCCTTCGCTCATCCTTCGCTCATCCTTCGCTGAAGGTTCGCTCAAGGTTTAGGGAATTTTGAATTTTGAATTTTGAAGTTAAACTTTTTTTTGTACATTTGTGCGTGCTTTTTCAGAATAATAAAAAATCATATTTTTGGCTATGTCGCAGAATAGGAATCATAAAATGGAAATAAAATTTAATAAAAAATATGCCTTATGGGCATTGGCTTTACTGGGGGTGGAGTTTCTTATTGCTACGGTGTTTCGCAGTATAGGCTTCATTAGGGGGTATATAGGCGATGTATTGGTGGTGATACTGCTGTACTACTTGGTTCTTTCGGTAGTGAAAGTAAGAAACAAACGTAAACTGATAGCTGGTATCTTTCTTTTTGCTGTATTGGTAGAGGTGTTGCAATACTTTGGGGTGGCTACTTATTTGGGTTTTGCAAAAGGTAGTTTGGGCTACATCATTTTAGGCAACCATTTTTCGTGGGGCGATATACTATGCTACGGCATAGGCTGCCTTATCTTACGTTTGACAATTCGACATTCATAAAATCATAAACCATTAAACATTATTTTGTATCTTTGCTTTTGTTTTCTTTTGAAGGGATAACCAAGAGTGTACCCTAATCAAATCTAAAGATTGACTATGAACCATATACATAAAAAATTGGCTGAGCGCGCTCAAGCTAATGCGTTGCGCTCTTTACAACAAAGGCATTTTACTACTGATTTTTATTCTAACGACTATATAGGCTTTAGTCGGAATAGTGCTATTGCACAGCGTGCTGATGAGATACTCGCCGCTTATCCTTTTCACAATGGTGCTACAGGTTCGCGCTTGCTCTCTGGCAACTTGCCCATTTTCGCTGATACCGAACGCTATATCGCTGATTTTCAACAAGCTGAAGCTGCCTTGCTTTACAATTCGGGCTATGATGCCAATGTAGGTTTTTTTTCGTGTATCCTCACTAAAGGCGATATTATCTTATACGATAGCTATTGTCACGCTTCTATACGCGATGGTATATCGCTAAGCTTGGCAAAGTCGTATAAATTCAGGCACAATGATTTGGCTCATTTGGAGGAGTTACTGCAACGCTTTGCTACTGGCGAGGCTACTGTACTTATTGCTACTGAAAGTGTTTTTTCTATGGACGGTGACAGCCCGCATTTGCCTCAGTTAGTGGCTTTGGCAGAGCGTTATGGCGCTTATGTGGCTATAGATGAGGCACACGCTTTGGGTGTTTTTGGGGAGTATGGGAGTGGCTTGGTGCAAGCTGAAGGTTTGGCACATCGTGTTTTTGCGCGTATTGTTACCTATGGCAAGGCATTGGGTGCCCACGGAGCTGCAGTAGTAGCAAGCGATGAGGTTGTGCAGTATTTGCTGAACTTTTCACGCTCTTTTATATACACTACGGCAATGTCGCCGCACAGCGTTGCGCTTATCAGGGCTGGTTATGAGCAGTTGCGTAGCACGGGGGCTATAGCTGGGTTGCAGGACAATATTCGTTACTTTAGGCAACAATTGGAACAGCGGCAGTTAGACGGTTTTATAGACTCACAATCGGCTATACAAGCTAAAGTAGTATCGGGCAATGAGCGTGTAAAAACCTTAGCGGCAGAGTTGCAAAGCAAAGGTTTCGGGGTACTGCCCATACTATCGCCCACTGTACCCGCAGGGCAAGAACGACTGCGCATCTGTTTGCATAGCTATAATACTTTAGAGGAAATCTCGAGCTTAGTTGTTAGTGTTTAGTTCACTTGCAGAAGATATTTTCAGATAACGGCTCATATAGCTCATACGCACGCCTTTAATGAGTTTGAAAAGTATCGTATTGTATAGGAAAACTCTTCAAATCGGATTTTGATAGATTTATAGGGAGCCATCTGATAAGTTAAAAAAAAGTTGTATATTTGTCGCAAATTTTTAGAAGTTATTATTATGGAAACACTTACTATTAAACCACCTAAGGGAGTTAGCCTAAGTGATGCAAAAATAGCTCTCGAACGACTTAATTTTGAAATAATAGAAGAGCAGGAGTATACTATTTCTGATACTTATAAAAAAGAATTGCATAATCGCTTAAGAGAATGGGAGTTATCTCCAGAAACAGGAATATCTTTAGAAGAAGCCAGAAAATTAGCCTACGAGAACTATGGAAGAATATGAAGTGATACTTTCATCATTAGCTAATAAAGAATGGTTGAAAGTCATTGATTGGTATAATGAGAAGAAAGAAGGACTTGGATTTGAAGTTTTTGATGAAATAGATGAATATCTGAAAAGATTAAAAACAATGCCCTATATACACAGAAGAATAGACGAAGAAATTAGAATGTCTTCTACTCCAAGATTTCACTTTGGGATATTCTATGTTATAAGAGATAATACCGTTTTTGTAATAGGTATACGTAACTTAAGAGAAGATTATAATAATATTTTTGAGAGAATATAATTTTTGACAAAAAGAAACAGAAAAACAATTTAATAGACTAATTAATAAATCAAATATATGTCAAACGTATTACGCCTTCCAGCCGAACAACTCTATGCCAATGAGTTGGAGGCTCTTAAGGAAGAAGATAAAAAAGAAGAAAAACCCATAGGGTGGCAACTCTCGCCTAAAGCAGTACTTAAATTTGTAACGGGAGGAACAGCTTGTGGCGTAAACATTACCCCCAAATACATAGGGCATAACCGCTTGGTAGAAATTGCTATTGCTACGCTCCTTACCGACCGCTCTTTGCTCCTTATAGGGGAACCTGGTACTGCTAAGTCGTGGCTTTCCGAAAACCTTACGGCAGCCATCAGTGGCGACTCGGGCAAGGTGATACAAGGTACCGCAGGCACCAGCGAAGAACATATTCGCTACTCTTGGAACTACGCGATGCTATTGGCTAACGGACCTTCTAACGAAGCGCTGCTTAAATCGCCTATCTATCGCGCTATGGAAACGGGTAGCATTGCACGCTTTGAGGAAATCTCACGATGCGCCTCAGAAGTGCAAGATGCTCTTATCTCTATTCTTTCAGAAAAAACTATTGCTATTCCGGAACTTAGCAAAGAATTGCCTGCACAACGTGGCTTCTCTATCATCGCAACTGCTAACACTCGCGACCGAGGGGTAAACGAAATGTCGTCGGCATTGAAAAGACGTTTCAACATCATCGTACTGCCTGCTCCTGCTACCCTCGAAACAGAGGTATCAATTGTGAGCAAACGCGTAGCCGAAATATCAAGTAATTACAAGCTAAAAGCTGCGCTACCAAGCAGTGAAGCGATTGAGAAAATAGTTACTATATTCCGCGAATTGCGCAAAGGAGCTACCCTTGATGATAAACAAAAACTTAAATCGCCTAGTGGTGTTATTTCTACAGCCGAAGCTATATCGCTTATTACCAATAGTATGGCATTAGCAGGTAGCTTTGGCAACGGCACTGTAAGCGATGAAGATCTTGCTTCGGGACTACAAGGGGCTGTTGTAAAAGACGAAGAGAAAGATAAAATGGTATGGAAAGAATACCTAGAGAATGTAATGAAGAAACGCGGAGCTGCGTGGCGTGAGCTATACAACCAATGCTCACAAATGAATGCTTAAAAAAGCCTAAAAAGCGTAATACGTTCGTTACCGGAAGCTATCATTGTATGCTCGTCAATAAATAGCAGTGCGTGATAGCTTTCGTTGGCGATGCGTTCCCAGCTGTCGCCCTTATCAGCAGAAAAGTAAATGCCATCAGCTGCTGCTGCCATTAGAGCATATCCTTTGCTATTGGGTATGTACTTCACGCAATTGGCATAGCCCATCACCTTGTTGGTGGCAGGAGTACGCCAAGTTTTACCGCCATCGGCAGTGATGGCTATCGTACCCTGTTTATGAGTAGGATTTTCGTAATCTCCTCCTACTACTACCCCCGTTTGGTTATCGTAAAAATCAACAGAAAAAGCACCTTGCGAGGCTTTCCCCTGAACTAATGGCAACACTGCCAATCCTTCCCATTTATACCCTTTATTATCCGAATAAAACACCCTGCTTTGGCTACCACCGGTTACTATCCACAATTTTTTTCCTACACGAGCCATTGCGGAATTGCTACCTGCAAAAATAGCTTCTCCTTCAGCCATTTTGGGCGTTTGCGACCAACTTTTCTTTTCCCATTGCAGTCCGCCGTTATTAGTAGTTAGCACCGATAATCGTCCTTCAATAGGGTCTCCTATGGCTATACCGTATTGGTCGTCTATAAAGCACATTGCATCGTAAAACACTTCAGGGTGTTCTTCTCTATACACTTCTCTCATTCCTGTAGGGTCTGCTCTAAACAGCAAGGCAGGATTGGCTATAGAAAGCATAAAAAATCGCTCTTTAGTAGCTGCGACAGCCCTAAAATCGGATATTACTTGTATATTCTTCAAGTTATTAGTCGCCATTGTTTGGTTTTGAGTATTGATAAAGCCAAAAGTAGCATCAGAACCCGCAAAAGCGACATTTTTATCTAAAAGAACCATCGCTCGTACGCTCACTTTAGGCAAATTAAAATCCTTTACTACCGCCAAACGGATCGTTTTTCCCTCATACGGATTGCTATTGCCGCAGCCCGAAAGCAAGATTAATATAAGTAGTATTGTAAAATATCTCATTATTTTTTGCTAATAGAAGTTTCTTTATTCTTTTTGTAAAGGGGTATCAGGTAGCTAAAAGTATAGTTAAAGTTAGTGCCAAATCGGCTATTTTCATACACACGCCCAAAAGCAGGGATATAATAATTAGGGAAGCCCGAAGCATCGGTTTGCAATACCAAACAACCCACGTGCATACTGATACCAGCATAGAAATTGCGCAATAGTTCCGCCTTTAGTCCTATTACCACTTCCAACCAATGTGCTGTACGACCATTGTAGGTTCGCAACCAAAATGGATTAGTTCCCACAACAGATTCATCAAAATGCTGATTATCTTTATGTAAAGTATAAGAGGTAAGCTCTTGCGAAAAAAGAGAAATTCCATAGCGTGCCCCCACGTATATCATATTTTCCATACCATACCAATTGCCATAGCTATTATAGTCAAAGCCCAAGCGCAAATACTGTCCTTGGGTAGTGTACGCAAAAAAATCTTCAGTAGTAGCTTTGCGTTCAAAACCTATTTCGGCAGCAGCATAATAATTTTGGCTGAGCCTATAGTCGCCTACAAACTCCACGCCATAGTAATCTTTATTGAAAAAAGGAATAATAAGCCTACTGATATCGGCACCCACACGCAACCCATAACGCTGTTTATAAGTGGGTGCTGCCTGCTTGCTGGGCAAGGCAATAGAAGTAGTTTTAGTAGCCGTTTTGGTAGTAACCGTATGCGTTTGAGCTTGAGCCACCGCAGGTAGTAACAGCACAATACTAATGATATAAATGAATATGAGCTCTTTTTTCATTATCAACAGTTGAATTTTGAATACGAATACCTTTTAGCCAAGAAGTAGTGGGACTAATAGTCGCAGTAAGAGTGCTATAGGTAGTTTTAATGCCACAAGCCTTACTTACAAAAGTTTCGTGAGTTTGGTAGCTAAGCGTAAGCGTAGCGGTACGGGTTACGTTGCCCGTTTCTATTTTCTGAAGTACATACACAGTAGGATTAGTAAGGCGCAAAGGCAAAGCCAATGAGTCGGTAGTAGCATTGGTAACTAATGCTTTAGAGCTACCCTCGCCATAAACAGTCAAGTTCGTAACACTAAAAGGCGAACGAAGCTGGTTGGGGTCGTAAAAACGCACCAATAAGCGGGGGGTATTGACTTTGCGATCGCATATCTCATCCGATTCACAACCCACTACTGCCATAGCAGCCAATATGATAAATAATATTCTTTTCAAATGATAATAGTTTATAAATCTAACAACTAATTCGTAACTACTAATTTATTGCATAGCCAAAGCGCCTTAGCTGCCGCTCATTACTACGCCAATCTTTATTTACCTTCACAAATAATTCCAAATGAATTTGTTTTCCGAAGAATTTTTCCATATCAGCCCTTGCGGCAATACCTACGCGCTTTAGTGCCTCGCCTCTGTGCCCTATGATGATTCCTTTTTGGCTATCGCGCTCCACCATTATTACCGCACGAATATGAATAATAGTCTCACTATCAGCAAAACTCTCTGTTTCTACCTCTACCGAGTAAGGTATCTCTTTTTTGTAGTGTAGCAATATCTTTTCACGTATAATTTCATTTACAAAAAAGCGTTCAGGCTTATCGGTAAGCTGGTCTTTAGGAAAGAAAGCAGGCGATTCTGGCAATAGTTCCAAAATACGATTGAAAACCACATCTGTATGAAAGGAATGCAAAGCCGAAATAGGGTATATTTCAGCTTTAGGCACTTGGGCTTGCCAATAAGCTACTTGCTCCTCAAGCAATTGTTGGTCAGTAGTATCAATCTTATTGATAAGCAATAGGACAGGCACTTGCAAAGTGTTTATTTTCTTGAAAAACGTTTCATCTTTCAGTTCTTTTTCGCCTACTTCTACCATATAGATTAGAATATCAGCATCTTCAAAAGCCGACTTTACGAAGTCCATCATCGAGGCTTGTAGTGCATACGAAGGCTTGATAATACCGGGGGTATCCGAAAAAACCACCTGAAAATCATCGCCACTTACAATACCAAAGATACGATGCCTTGTAGTTTGCGCCTTCGAGGTAATAATAGAAAGTTTCTCCCCTACAAATGCATTCATCAATGACGATTTTCCCACGTTGGGATTCCCTATAATGTTTACAAAACCAGATTTATGCATTTTTTTTAATTTTCTGAAGCTAATTTCTTAATAGAATCTACCATTCCTTTACCCCAATGTGGGTGATTAGGGGTTTTAGGAGTAAAAACCTCATATTTTTGAGTAGCTCTATCCAAAAAAGGTTTGGCTTTCTCAGCACCACCACCAAATACTTTCGGCGTAAAGAAAATACCTATAGCACGTATCACATAAGGGCGTGGGTTGTCTGCATTTGCCTTAATTGCTTTATCGATGTATTCTTTGCTTATTTTACCATATTTAGACCCTCTGAACATAGGGTTCACCTTCACCTTTGTACTGTACAAATAAGCATAAAGCGCATTAATTTCCGAAACATCAGCGTCTTTGAGCCCCTCTGCTATTTTCAAATATTTTTCTGCCTGATTGCAATAAGTATCTATTACATCTCCTTGTGAAAGATCGGCTATACGAATATTCACATAAGCCGTATAGTAATTGGCAAGCCAATTAGTAGGAGCAGCCAGAGCAACACGTTCAAAATCATTTGCCAAAGGTTGTAATTCAGGTGTTTTATAGCTCTTATCAAGCACTTTAATTTTTTCGGTAAGCATCGTTTCTACATCCTGAGCCAAGCCCATCAAGCCCACCAACAAACAGCATAACGTTACAATACGTTTCATAGTATAATGATTTAAATTGCGCAAATGTACAAAATTATTGATAATAAGCAATGATACTTTCAGAATTGTTTTATACCTTTGCAAAAAATCAGATAATATGCACCCTAAAAAAGTATTAAAATTATTGGTTATCATATTTTTACCTCTTTCAATACAAATTCTCGCTGTCAATAAAAACAAAATGCGTTTAGTAAAAGAAGTAGTGATAGACCATCAGGATAGCAATATGTTCATCACCGATGAAGAAATACACCGCAGCATTATCAAAGACCCTATGGCACCTATGCCTTTAGGATTATTACGCCTACACGAATTTGAAAATATATTGGATAACAATGATATGATTGAAAATTCCGAAGTGTTCTACACCATAGATGGTACTTTACATATCAAAGTAAAACAACGCGACCCTATCGCCCGCATTTACGATGGCGATAAAACCTATTATATGGATAATCAAGGTAAAAAAATGCCATTATCAAAATCTTTTTCAGCCCGCGTACCCATTGTAAGAGGCGAAATCAATAAATATTGGGATACTACCTACCAGCTAATGATGTTTATTCTAAATGACACTTGGCTTACCGAAAATATCACCGAAGTAATCGTAAAAAACAATGGAGAATACGACTTTTATATGCGTATTCCCCATTTTAGAGTTTCTTTCGGTAAATATGAAAACGAAATGACCAAAAAAGCCAACCTAAAAGCCTTCTACAAACTACTTGAAAATACCAACCAGCTAAACGAGTACAGTATCGTCAATCTTAAATACAGCAATCAAGTAGTATGCAAACGCTAATCGTTCAATTTTTTATAATTGGCTGAGGTACCACTTTACTGTTTTCTGTATTCCTTCTTCAAATTGTAATGAAGGCTCCCACCCTAACTCATTCTTTAGTTTCGTAGCGTCAATAGCATAACGAAGGTCGTGCCCTGCACGATCAGTTACAAAAGTAATGAGTTTTTCAGAAGTACCCTCTGGGCGCCCTAATTGTTTATCCACCTCCTTGATAATTACCCTTACCAAGTCGATATTACGCCATTCGTTGAAGCCTCCAATATTGTAGGTGTCACCATCTTTCCCTTGGTGGAAAATCGTGTCAATAGCACGAGCGTGGTCTTCTACAAATAGCCAATCGCGTATATTTTCCCCTTTGCCATAAATAGGCAATGGTTTGTTATTCACTATATTGTAAATACACACAGGTATTAACTTTTCTGGGTATTGGTGCGAACCATAATTATTAGAACAGTTAGAAATCACCACAGGTAATTTATAAGTATTATGGTAAGCCCGTACAAAGTGGTCTGATGAGGCTTTAGATGCCGAATAAGGCGATTGGGGGTCATAAGGCGTTTGTTCTGTAAAAAGCTCTTCTCCCATTTCCAATGCTCCGTACACTTCATCAGTAGAAACGTGGTAAAAGCGCTTTCCTTGCATATGGTCTTTCCACGCCTCGCGAGCAGCCTGCAACAAGCTAAGCGTACCCATCACATTAGTTTTAGCAAAAATGAAAGGGTCTTCTATACTTCTATCCACGTGACTTTCAGCAGCAAGGTGGATTATACCATCAATTTTCTTTTCGGCTATAAGCGTTTTCATTGCCTCATAGTCACAAATATCTGCTTGTACAAAAGAATAATTAGTAGCTTGAGCTACATCAGCTACATTGTCTAAGTTACCCGCATAGGTAAGTTTATCCAAGTTGTAAATGTGGTATTCGGGATATTTTGTTACAAATAACCTTACCACGTGAGAGCCTATAAAGCCAGCTCCTCCTGTAATCAGAATATTTCTTTTCATTTATTTTATTTCGTGCTACGTTTGTTATATAATACGGTAATTCCTTGAGATATATATTCAGGGAACTTATCATCACAACTAATGATAGGCATTTGTTCACTTATAGCGTGAGCCATAATTGCAAGGTCATTAGGGTCTTTATGATTAGGTACAAAAGTCAGCCTACTTGCAATACGTGCCTCTCTACGTTCAAAGGGAAGTACTTCTATAGCAGACAAGCTGTATGATATACTATCAATAAATTTATCTCCTGTATCAAAGATATCGTAATCAATCTCTTTTATTTTCCTTCTACGATAGAGCTGAGCAATTTCTAACAATGATATTGTACTTGCAAAAAAGCTATTCCTATTATCTCTAAGAATACTTAGTATAGTTGGTTTTAATTCATTTTCCCTATTGAAAAACAATATAAGAATAATGTTGGTATCTAAAAAGTAATTCATTCCTCGTCTAAATCTTCCTCCTGCATCAATTTCACCCACATATTAGAGCCAAATATCAAGTCCTCAGCCTCTTTATTACTTATCATATATCGCGGAGGTCTCTTTTTATTCTCCATTATACAGTCCCAAAGCGACTTCTTTTTCTTTTGAGTTATCTCTTTTTCTTTTTCTTGCTCCATAACTTCAGGAGCTTCCAATATTGTTGCTTCCATAACGATCTATTTATCTGTCATTTCAAACACCAATTCACCACCTTTTAGTAGGTCATCGTGCGAAATATACCATTGGTTATAAGCCTTGCCATTAAGCATAACCGATTTTATATATTTATTGTCTTTAGACACATTTTTAGCAATGATTGTAAAAGTCTTCTCATTAGGCAAATGTATGGTTACCTTATCAAATAGCGGGCGACCAAACTGGTATTCTCCCGAAGCAGGATTCATAGGATATAAGCCCATTGCACTCCAAATATACCAAGCCGACATCTGTCCGCAATCCTCATTACCACTCAATCCGTTAGGAGTAGTGTTATACTGCGTTTGTAAGATACGATCCACCCAATACTGTGTTTTCTTAGGTTGCCCTGCCTCGTTAAACATATAAGCTATGTGGTGGCTTGGCTCGTTGCCGTGTGCATATTGCCCTATAAGCCCAGATATATCTGCAGAAACATTATCTCCCGTAATTTCCGAACTTTCAGTAAAGAGTTTTTCCAAATGATTTAAAAAAGGCTGATTACCACCAAACAAACTGATAAGTCCTTTTACATTATGAGGTACAAACCAACTGTGCTGCCAAGCGTTACCTTCGGTATAGTCGGTGTTTTCGCGGTGGTCAGAACGCTTAGGGTCAAAAGGGGTACGCCATTTGCCATCAATGCTTTTTCCTCGCATAAAGCCCGTTTCTTTGTCAAATAAGTGAGCGTAGGCTTCTGAGCGTTTCAAGAAAAACTCAGCGTCTTCTGTTTTGCCCAATGCCTTTGCCATTTGTGCCACACACCAATCGTCATAAGCGTATTCAAGCGTAATGGTTACCGATTCGTCTACCCCTGCATTATATGGTATATATTCATATTTTTTGTAAGCTTTTAGTCCACGTGCATCTTGCATCATTGTGGTTTTCATAGCCTCGTATGCCTTTTCAGCATCAAAGCCTCGTATGCCTTTTAGGTAGGCTTCAGCAATTACCGCAACCGAATGGTATCCTGTCATCGTATCAGTTTCATTGCCGTAAAGTGTCCAAACAGGCAATACCTTGTGCACTTGATAGTACGCCAGCATCGAGTTGATAATATCAGCAGTTACTTTAGGTTGCAAAAGCGTAAGCAGCGGGTGTTCAGCACGGAAAGTATCCCACAAAGAAAGCGTAGAGTAAGCCACACCCTCTGTTTTAGCAATAGAGTCATTTTCAAGCCTAAATTGCCCGTTCTTATCCGAGAATGTTACAGGAGCTACCTGTGCGTGATAGAGAGCTGTATAGAAAATCGTTTTAAGCGAATCTACCGGTGTTTCCACAACTATACTACTAAGCGTTTTTTCCCATTGTTGCTGAGTTTCTTCTTTCACTTTATTAAAATTAGGAGAATGAGATTCGTCAGCTATTTGTTGAATATGACTATTTTCTAAAGTCATTTTCATTCTTGATCTAAACATAGACTCATTACCACTCTTTAAACTTCCTATTGCTTTATCTACAAAATCAGCACGCTGTTGTATTTTAGGATCATTAGTATCTGCCATTTTTTCAAACCCTAAATTCTCTAAAGCATTATCTTCATTTACAGATGAAAGAGCCACTTTCACTTCAAGAATATCACTCTCATTATTAAAGAAAAACTGACCTGAAGGAATCTGTCTCACTTTATCCAAGATATGAGGATTAGGCTCAAAAGTCATAAATGTTTCAACCTGTTTTTCCTTTTCTTTTTCTTTTATTTCTTGTACATATGCCTCTTCAATTTTTCTTACTCTATCTATTTGTTTGAGCTCATTAGGGTTTTTAGTTGTAATGACCTTATTGAGATTTGCTTTTGTAATAGGTTTAGAAAACTGAATAGCAAAGTATACTTTTTGATTTTTAGCCCAGCCCTCACTATAGCGATAGCCTGTAATCAAATAGTCCGATTCTTGTTGTATATAGGTTACTATAGGGCTATCCCAGTTGATAGCAAATCCTAAGTTGAGGATTACCGATTGTTCCGCACCCTTTTCAAAAGTATAACGATGCACCGCGTAGCGTTGTGCAGCTGTAAGCTCTACATTCACCTTAGGGTCTTCTAAATACACCTGATAATAACCAGGTTCTGCTTTTTCGTTTTTATGGCTATAGCGTGATTTATAAGGCACCATATCGCGAAACTCTTTAGCATTAACTGGGTATTGTTCTTTGCGCCCGTATTTGAGTGTGCTGAGGTCATATTCTTTAGTAGTAGGCATCAGCAAAATATCATTAAGGTCGCCGATACCCGTACCACTAAGGCTCAAATGCCCAAAACCTACCATCAAGCTATCGGAATGGTGATAGCCCGAGCACCAATCCCAATGGCTCAAACCATTCACAGGGCTCACCTGTATCATTCCAAAAGGCGTAGTAGCCCCAGGGTAAGTATGTCCGTGTCCCCCCGTACCAATAAACGGATCTACATAGCTAATAAGCGGTTTTTGAGGCGCTTCATTCACCCCTTCATTTACAGTTTTAGGCTGATTACAAGCCCACAAGCAAGCACCTACCGCTGCCAAATAAATATGTTTCAATTTCATCTTATTACATTAACGGTTAATTAATGAGGCAAAGATACAAAATAAAGTTTAATTATCACCCTCATAAGCATTATTTTTTACTCACCCTCCGTGCCTTCTGAATTTATCTTCTACTATTATTCCTACTATTATTCATTGTTTATAAGTTTTATATCTTTTTCCAAAGCCTCTATTTCTTTTAAATCGTACAAATCGGCTTGTTGTGCCTCGAAATGTTTGCGTTTGCTATCAAACGCTTCATATACTTTGCCTACGAGCCTTTTCATTTGTTCATTGCTAATACTACCATTGCCTTTAAGAAGTTCTTTGTCATTAAAAGTTATGATTTTATCTATATTCTCTCTCCAAAAATCCATAGTAATATCCTGCCTATTTTTAGCTCGCAATTCTGCCGATTCTAAGAATACCATCACAAAGCGATTAAGTGTATCTATTTCATCTTCTGTAAGATAGTTTTTGGCGATATAAATATCCCCTTTTCTTACTACTGAACCTTCCCAAGAGGTAAGCGCCATATTGTTTTTAGAAGCATCAGCACGGCTCACTACTATTTCTGCAGCGGTCTGTCCTGTAATAGCATAAAGTATTTTATTCTGTGTTTGAGCATAAAACATTTGTGTAGCTTTATCAGTTGCATCGTAATCGCTACTAAGCATAAAGAGGTCTCTTACTTTTTGATAAAAACGCTTTTCAGAGGCTCTTATATCACGAATACGAGCCAAAAGTTCATCAAAATAATCAGGTCGTCCGTCTGGATTTTTCAAGCGTTCATCGTCCATCATAAACCCTTTAACCATAAATTCTTTCAGATGTTGATTTGCCCATTGTCTGAACTGTACTCCTCGCTTACTTCGCACCCTAAAACCAATAGCAAGAATCATTTCTAAACTATAAAAAGTAACCTCATAATCCTTCCCATCTGAAGCAGTTGTCAAATAATTTTTGACAACTGCTTTTTCATCTAATTCCTTATCTTCCAGAATGTTAATTATGTGATAGCTAATACTTTGCTTAGAGGTGTCAAAAAGGTCAGCCAGCTGATTTTGGTTCAGCCATATCGAGCCGTCTTTGGCATACAAAGCTATTTTTACTTTGTTGTCATTGGTCTTATAGATAATAATATCCTGATCTGTTTCCTTTGTTCTTTTACTACTCATCTCCCATTATTTTTTTTAGTTGTGAAATAGCTTCATTTATATTTGCCGCTTTTTTCATAATTGCGACTTATACGAAGTTGCAAAGATATAAAAATAATGGTTATTTGTCAATAATCAATGATTAATTTTAGGTGCCGCCAATTCAAAATTCAAAATTTCCCCCAGCGAACCTTGAGCGAAGGATGAGCGAAGGATGAGCGAAAGATAACGCTTG
>ERZ773077.446-NODE-446-length-31131-cov-5.641138_pt1 | contig 31131 bp, 31 predicted proteins | sample MGYA00580612_ERZ773077 | MGnify/ENA primary metagenome ERZ773077 (study PRJEB29015, sample SAMEA2737971) | human oral metagenome | biome: human oral; feature: human-associated habitat; material: dental | place: China | collected 2021 ...
AAAAAAGAACTGCAGAAAAACCTTGAAAAAGCTGTCAAAAAAGAACAATCCTGTCACGAAAATCATATAGGTGATTTGTAATTTCAGCAACCTACGAAAGGTTTTATCAAGATTTCCAGAAGAGGTCAATCCACTGAGTGCAAAGAAAATAGGCACATCAAAAAGTAGACTGAAAATCCTCATTTCATTAGAAACATAAAACTGCCCAGACCAAAAAACAGTGTGAATAAAAACAATTGACAAAGTTGCCAAACCCTTCGCGTAATCAATGTATAAATCTCTTTTCATCAAACCGAGAATTTTTAGCCAAAAATAAAATTTTTAATTAAAAATTTATCCCTTCTGAATAATATTTAGTAATTTTGTGCATCATTCAAAAACAAAAAATTATGTTTAAAAAAGTAATTTATTTAGGTCTTATGGCAGGAGCAATTCATTTTGCTGATGCTCAGAAAATCAATTTAGGAAAAGCATTAGATGCAGGTGCAAAAGGAGTAAAAGCACTGACTTTCTCTAACGCTGATGCAGCAAGACTTTCTAAAGAGTCTGTGGACTGGATGGATAATAACAATCCAGTAGCTGACAAAAACAGCCCTTACACAAAAAGACTAAACCGTCTTTTCGGAAAACACAAAAACCAAGATGGACTTACTTTAAATTATAAAGTATATTTGGTAAGAGACATCAACGCTTTCGCTGCTGCTGATGGAAGCGTGAGAGTTTTCTCTTCTCTTATGGATATCATGACAGACGATGAGCTTTTGGCTGTTATCGGGCATGAAATCGGGCATGTGAAAAACGAAGACACTAAAGACGCTATCAAATCTGCATACACCAGAGCTGCCCTTGTAGATGCTGCTGGAGCAGCGAGTAACACAGTATCAAAACTTAGTGATACTCAGTTAGGAAACATGGCTAATGCATTCTTGGATTCTTCTCACAGTAGAAAGCAGGAAAGCCAAGCGGATGACTATTCATACCAATTCATGAAATCTAATGGTTATGATGTAGTAGGAGCTTATACTGCATTCAAAAAATTAGAACTTCTAGCAGGAGGAGCTAAAGAAAACGGATTCCAAAGAATGTTCAACTCTCACCCAGACAGTGGAAAAAGAGCTGAAGCAATTAAGAAAAAAGCTAAAAAAGATGGACTTTGGAAAGATCCAGGAACAGTAGAACTTCCAAAAACTAAAATTGTTCAAAAATAAAACAAGAATTTCTCTCGGATTTGAGAGAAGTTTTTTTATTAAAAAAGTGATTGGATTTTTGTAGTAGAAAAAAAAAGTTTATATTTGCAAACTAATTTTAAAATTAAATACTTATAACAATGTTTGCAATCGTAGAGATAGCGGGGCTTCAATACAAAGTTGAGCAAGACCAAAAGTTATTTGTAAACCGTTTAGCAGGAGACAAAGGAGCAAAAGTTTCTTTTGACAAAGTTCTTTTAACTTCTAACGGAACTGTAACAGTAGGCGCCCCAGCTGTAAAAGGAATCGCTGTAGAAGCAGAGATTTTGGACCATGTCCAAGCTGATAAAGTAATCGTTTTCAAAAAGAAAAGAAGAAAAGGTTACAAAGTAAAAAATGGTCACAGACAACAGTTGACTCAGATTCAGATTACTTCTATCACTGGTTTTTCAGGAGGAGCTAAGAAGAGTGCAAAGGAAACTGCTAAGCCAGAAGCTGCTGATGCAGATAGAGACACTGTAGATTTCAGCGAAGACCATGAACTTAACTACAAATTGAAAAAGTTCAACCTTTCTCAGTCTAAAGAAAACAGAGAAACTCTAGTATCTCTTGCTGAAGGAAAAGCAACTCTTCCTCATGCAGAAGTAGACGCTTTGATTGAGAAAAACATCGCTAAATTTAAAGAATTAAAAAAGTAATAAACCCTTAAAAACCATAAAATAAAATGGCACACAAGAAAGGAGTTGGTAGTTCCAAAAACGGTAGAGAGTCTCACTCTAAAAGATTAGGCGTGAAGATTTTTGGTGGTCAGGAAGCTATTGCTGGGAACATCATCGTAAGACAAAGAGGTACTCAGCACCATCCAGGTGAAAATGTAGGAATGGGTAAAGACCATACATTATTTGCCCTTGTAGATGGTAAAGTAGTTTTCACTAAAAAGAGAGATAACAGATCTTTTGTATCTGTAGAACCAAATGCTTAAGAAGCATTGATAAAAATCCAAAAAGCCTTAGTTTTCTACTGAGGCTTTTTTATATGAATATAAATCAATTTTATTATGAATAACAATATTTTACTGAATATTGCCAGTGAATTCGGGACACCTTTATATGTATATGATGCTGAATCAATCAAAAATCAATACCAAAATTTAACTTCAGCTTTTCCCGAAAAAACAAAATTTTTCTACGCTTGTAAAGCATTGACCAATATCAACATATTAAAATATGTAGAACAGCTGGGCGCAAACCTTGACTGCGTTTCTATCAACGAGGTCAAACTTGGGCTAAAAGCAGGTTTTTCTCCTGAGAAAATCTTATTCACGCCTAACTGTGTAGATCTCACAGAGATAGAGGAAGCTATGAAACTGGGAGTTCATATCAACATTGACAATATCTCCATTTTAGAACAGTTTGGGAATAAATACAGCGATTCCTACCCTATCTTTATCAGGATAAATCCTCACATATACGCAGGAGGAAACCACAAAATATCTACGGGACATATTGACTCTAAGTTTGGGATTTCTATCCATCAGCTTCGTCATATAGAAAGATTAGTAAAATCCACAAAACTGAATATTGAAGGGCTGCATATGCACACAGGGAGCGAAATTCGAGACCCTGATGTATTCCTACAAGGAATGGAAATTATGTTCGAATTAGTAGAGCATTTTCCTAATTTGAAATACATTGACATGGGCAGTGGTTTCAAAATTTCTTACCACTCAGATGATATGGAAACGGACATCGCTTTACTTGGTAAAAAAGTGGAAGATGCTTTCCTTAGCTTCTGCAAAGAAAACGATAAAGAGCTGGAACTTTGGTTCGAACCAGGGAAATATTTGGTGGGAAAATCTGGACATTTCTTGGTAAATGCCAATGTTATTAAACAAACTACTGCTACGGTTTTCGTGGGAGTAAATTCTGGGTTTAATCACCTCATCAGACCTATGTTCTATGATTCCTACCATATCATAGAAAACCTGTCTAACCCTACAGGAACGGAGAGAATCTACACTGTGGTAGGAAATATCTGTGAGACAGACACTTTCGCCTGGGATAGAAAACTAAATGAAGTCCGCGAAGGAGATATTCTGGTTTTCAGAAATGCAGGTGCGTATGGTTTTGAGATGAGTTCGAACTTTAATTCTAGACTAAAACCTGCTGAGGTTCTTTGGCTAAATGACAAAGCACACCTCATCAGAAAAAGAGAAGTTTTTGAAGATTTATTAAAAAATCAAATAGAAGTTCTGTAAGTGAAATATTTTTGGAAATAGAAAATTTTCTACTTAAATCTGTCAATTTGGCAGAAATTTTATATCTTCGTAAAAAATTAGAATGTGGAGAAGAAGTACATAGATGAAACACGCCAAGGTGAAGCCTACGCAATCGCAGACCTTGATGGAAATACGAAAAAACTTTTTTTGGAAAGTTATGGCTGTCAGATGAATTTTTCTGACTCCGAAATTGTAGCTTCCATTTTACAAAAAAACGGCTACAATACTACTACGGTTTTGGAGGAAGCCGACTTGATTTTACTTAATACCTGCTCAGTTCGGGAAAAAGCGGAGCAGACCGTAAGAATGCGACTTTCACAGTTCAAAACGCTAAAGAAAACAAAGCCAAGCCTCACCGTAGGTGTTTTAGGATGTATGGCGGAGCGATTGAAAACCAAACTTTTGGAGGAAGAACATTTGGTGGATTTGGTCGTTGGGCCAGATGCCTACCGAGACCTACCTAACCTTTTGAAAGAAACTTCGGAAGGGCGTGATGCCATCAATGTGATGCTTTCCAAAGAAGAAACTTATGCCGACATCAGTCCTGTGCGTCTGAGTGGAAATGGAGTAACTGCTTTCGTAACTATTACCCGTGGATGCGACAATATGTGTACTTTCTGCATCGTGCCTTTCACTCGTGGAAGGGAAAGAAGCCGAGACCCTCATTCTATTATCAACGAGTGCAAAGAACTTTGGGAAAATGGTTATAAGGAAATCACTCTCCTTGGGCAGAATGTGGATTCCTACCTTTGGTATGGTGGCGGTGCGAAAAAAGATTTTGACAAAGCTTCCGAGATGCAAAAGGCAACTGCCCTGCATTTCGCACAGCTGCTGGAAATGGTAGCTCAGGCTGTTCCTGAGATGAGAATCCGTTTTGCAACTTCCAATCCACAGGATATGAGTCTGGATGTCTTCCGCATGATGGCAAAATATGACAACATCTGTAAATATGTGCATCTGCCCGTACAAAGCGGCAGCGATAACATGCTGAAAGCCATGAACCGCCAGCACACCCGCCAAGAATATTTAGATTTAATAAAAGAAGCGAAAAAAATCGTTCCAGATATTGCTTTTTCGCAGGATATGATAGTTGGTTTCTGTGGAGAAACAGAGCAAGACCACCAAGATACACTTTCCCTAATGAGAGAGGTGGAATACGACTACGGCTATATGTTCGCCTATTCAGAAAGACCAGGAACGCCTGCGCACAAGAAGATGAAGGACGATGTCCCAGCTGATGTAAAACAGCGCAGACTCTCCGAGGTGATTGCCTTGCAGGGCGAACTTTCTACTATGAGACTGAAAGGATATGTAGGTAAAAACCACGAGGTACTGATAGAGGGAACTTCCAAAAAAGACCCTAACCAATGGAGAGGGCGAAATTCCCAAAATGTAGTAGTAGTTTTTGACAAACAAGATGGTCAGAAAATAGGCGATACAGTTTCCGTATACGCCTACGACAGTACACAGGGAACGCTTATTGGAAGAGTGGTTTAATTTAAATATTAAAGTTAATTTAACTTCAAAAATGTCTGACTTACAAAACATAAAAAACCGCTTCGGTATTATCGGAAATTATCCTGCGCTAAACAGGGCGCTGGAAAAAGCGATACAAGTGGCTCCTACTGATATTTCGGTTTTGGTCATCGGAGAAAGTGGTACAGGGAAGGAATTTATCCCAAAAATCATCCACTCCGAATCCAAGCGCAAGCACCAGCCCTACATCGTGGTAAACTGCGGTGCTATCCCAGAGGGAACAATAGACTCGGAGCTTTTTGGGCATGAGAAGGGCGCTTTTACAGGAGCGACCAGCACGAGAAAAGGTTATTTCGAGGTGGCAGACGGCGGTACTATCTTTTTGGATGAGGTAGGAGAACTTCCTTTGCAGACGCAGGTTCGTTTGCTCCGTGTTTTGGAAAGTGGAGAATTTATGAAAGTTGGTTCCTCACAAATCCAAAAAACCAATGTAAGAATAGTAGCGGCAACGAATGTAAATATGATGAATGCCATTCAGGAAGGGAAATTCCGTGAGGATTTGTATTACAGACTAAATACCGTTCAGGTGGATATGCCGCCACTCCGCGAGAGAAAAGGCGATATTCATTTATTATTTAGAAAATTTGCCATAGACTTTGCCGAAAAATACAGAATGCCCGAACTGATACTTACTGAAGATGCGGTGCGGTATTTAGAAGGCTATTCATTCCCTGGGAATGTCCGCCAGCTGAGAAATTTGGTGGAACAGATGACCGTGGTGGAACAGAGCAGAACCATTAGCGCAGAGAAACTGGCAGAATATATCCCTGCGGACAACAGACTTCCTGCAGTTTCTAATCATTCTAAAACGAATAATAATTCTGATTTCAGTTCGGAAAGGGAAATCATGTATAAAATTCTCTTTGATATGAGAAATGATATCAATGATTTGAAATCTTTGACTTCGGAACTTATCAAAAACCGAGGAACAGGAGAATTCTCTATGCACGAACAGAATCTAATCAATAGAATTTACACGCCAGATGTATCATCGGCAAACCCTAGTTCGCTCCTTTATTTCGAAACGCCGCCGGCAGAAATACAAAATCCGACCATCATCACAAGGTCTGATATGGAAAATTATAACAATATAGAGGACATAGAATTAGAAGAAGCTCAGCCAGAATCTTTATCTTTGCAGAATAATGAGCGAGACCTCATCATAAAAGCTTTGGAAAAACACAATGGAAGAAGAAACAAAGCGGCAGATGAACTCGGCATTTCGCAGAGAACGCTTTATAGAAAGATAAAACAATATAATTTGGAAGACTGATGGGAAATTTTTTAACCAAAATAAAACTAAAAATCGTCCTGATGACAGCTGCCATGGGAATAATCCTTTCCTCGTGCTACAGCTTCACAGGGTCTTCGCTCAGTCCTGAGACGAAAACGATTTTAATCAAAAATTTTCCGAACAATGCCGCTTTGGTAAATTCTGATTTGAGCCAAGATTTCACGATGGCATTACAAAAAATGTTTTTGCAGAGAACCTCGCTCAAAGGAACTTCCGAAAACCCTGATATCCTGATAGAAGGCTATATCTCGGATTACAGCATCACGCCTACATCTATTTCTTCTACTACGATAGGGGCAACGGAGGCTGCACAAAACAAACTTACGATTACTGTACATGTAAATTATGAAAATAAAATAGAGCCTGAGAAAAACTTTAATAAAACTTTTTCTGGAGAGGCTACATTTAGTAGTGATTTGGATATCAATGCTATAGAAAGCAGCCAAGTACGAATAGTGAATGAAAGAATTATTAACCAGATTTTTAATGAAATTGTAGCAAATTGGTAATGGAAACAAGAATAATAGACCTTATAAAAAACCCTGAAACTCTTAGGGTAGAGGATTTAAGCTTATTAGAAACAGAAATAGAAAAATTCCCTTATATGCAAAGTTTGAGGGCTATTTATCTTTTGGGTGTTCATCGTTTTTATAATGAGCATTTTCCGAAAGAATTAGCAAAAACCGCTGCCTATACGACAGACAAGAGAATTTTGTACAATTTGATTAACAAAACCAATGAAAATATGGCTGCGGCCTTGGCAGCAAGTGCGTTTCCTTTCAAAACAGAATTTACTACAAAAACACCTGCGCTTCAAGAAATTAAAGTAGAAGAAACTCCTATTCACACTGAAGAGGAAGTTGTGGAAAATACTGATTTAGTTGTTGAAAACCAACCCGTTGAAATCAGCGAACCAGTATCTTTTGTAGAAGAAAATACAAATGAGGAACAACAAGTAACAAATATTGAAACTCCTTCTATACCAGATGTTTCACCTGTGGAAGAACCTCAGTATAACGCCTCTTCTCCAGAAAAAAGTGAGTATGAACAGAAGAAACTAGCCATCGATGAATACATCGCTGCTGAAATGGCTAAACTAAAATCTGGAGCAGCTACAGAGGAGCCTTCTATCGCTGAAAAAGAAGAAGATGTAGAGCCTGTTAAAGCCGTTGAAACAATCAGCGAAAAAGAAGAAATTGTAGTTGAGGAAGTTAAAGCTGAAGAAATCTCTCCAGCAGAAACAGTAGAGGAAAAAGAGGTTGAGGTTGAAACTGAACCTGTTGTTGAAACTGAAGAAGAGAGATTTTCTGCAGAAGAATTGGCTAGTCCAGAAACATTTAACCTGAAAAAGCCTAAAGAAACGACAATTGATTTCTATAACAGAAAACAAACTGGATATGCAGAAGAAACTTCTGCCCTAAAAGAAGATTACTACTCTTCAGCAAAACCAGTTGAGGAAAATTCAACCAAAGAAACAACTGTTGATTTTTATACTAAAAAACAAGCAGAACCAGTAGAGGAAGTTCCTACATCAAAAGAAGATTTTTATTCCGCTAAAACAACTTCGGAAAATTCAACTGAAGATGAAACAAAAGAAACAACGATTGATTTTTATGCTCAAAAGCAAACTAAATCTATAGAGGAAACTTCTGTACAAAAAGAAGATTTTCATTCAGTTAAAACAACTTCGGAAAGTTCAACTGAAAACAAAGAAAGGGAAACAACTATTGATTTTTACGCTAGAAAACAAACTGGTTTCGTAGAGGAAACTCCTGCGCTAAAAGAAGATCATTATTCAGTTAAAACAGCTTCAGAAAGTTCAACTGAAAACGAAGCAAGAGGAACAAACATTGATTTTTATGCTTCTAAAATAGCGGTTTCTGATACACAAGAAGAGCAAAAATCAGCTTATTCTCCTGTGGATATTTATCAAAAACCAATTGATACAGAAAAGGATGAGCCAGTGGAAGTTTATAAAAATCCTGTAGATTTCTATTCTTCTCAAAATAAACCTGTTCAAGAAGAAGAAAATGTTTCTACAACGGAAGAAGTAACAAACAGCGAAAAAACTGAACCAAAAGCGGAAACAGAGCCAGTAAAAGTTACAGAAGTAGTGAAACCAGCGTCTAATAGCAATGTAACTTCGTTCATCAGTACTTGGAAAAGCTGGCTGAAAATAGACCGTTCAGAAATCGTTACTCCTTCTGAACAAGACAAAAAAGCTGCAATCATTGACAAGTTCATAGAAAATAATCCAAAAATCTCTCCGATAAAAGAGGATGTAGATTTTATTGTAAAGGAAAAGAGCAATGATATTTCCCACCTGATGACAGAAACCCTTGCTCAGCTTTATGTAGAACAAAAACTCTACACCAAAGCCATCCAAGCTTACAAAATTCTTCAAGAAAAACATCCAGAAAAAACGGAAGAATTCGAAGAAAGAATAGAGGAAATCAAAAAATCAAGAAACATAAAGTAAATAAAAAAGCCTTCAAAATTTGAAGGCTTTTCTTTTTTATTGAAAGGAGGAATTAAACTACTCCTTGTGCAAGCATAGCATCAGCAACTTTTACGAAACCTGCGATGTTCGCTCCTTTTACATAGTTTACATATCCATCTTCTTCTTTTCCGTATTTTCTACATACTTCATGGATTCCTCTCATGATCGTTTGTAGTTTTTCGTCTACTTCTTCTGCGGACCAACTCAAACGGATAGAGTTCTGTGTCATTTCTAAACCAGATGTCGCTACTCCACCAGCGTTAGATGCTTTCCCTGGAGAGAATAATAATTTATTTTCCAAGAACAGCTCCATTGCTTCTAATGTACAAGGCATGTTCGCTGCCTCAGTTACGCACTTACATCCGTTTGCTACCAAGTTTTTAGCATCATCTATATTAAGTTCGTTCTGAGTAGCAGCAGGGATAGCTACATCACATTTCACTTCCCAAGGGCGTTTTCCAGCGAAGAATTTAGCATTTGGATATTTTTTAACATAATCCTCAGCTCTGTTGTTTCCGCTAGCTCTTAGTTCTAGTAAGAAGTCGATTTTATCTCCGCTTACTCCTTCTTCATCATATACATATCCATCAGGACCAGAGATAGTTACTACTTTACCTCCTAAATCATTTACTTTTTTAACAACTCCCCAAGCCACATTTCCGAAACCTGATACAGTCACGATTTTACCTTTGATACTTTCTCCTTTAGTTTTAAGCATTTCTTCAGCAAAGTATACAACTCCGAAACCAGTAGCTTCTGGTCTAATCAATGAACCACCGAAAGAAAGACCTTTTCCTGTCAATACTCCTGTAAATTCATTTCTCAATCTTTTATATTGTCCGAACATGTAGCCTACCTCTCTAGCTCCTACACCGATATCACCAGCAGGTACATCCGTATCAGGACCGATATGCTTAGCCAATTCCGTTGCGAAAGACTGGCAGAATCTCATGATTTCATTATCTGATTTTCCACTTGGGTCAAAGTCAGAACCACCTTTACCACCACCCATTGGAAGTGTAGTCAAGGAATTTTTGAAAGTCTGCTCAAACGCCAAGAATTTAAGGATGCTCAAATTCACAGAAGGGTGAAAACGAATTCCTCCTTTGTATGGCCCAATAGCAGAGTTCATCTGTACTCTGTAGCCTCTGTTTACTTGGATTTGTCCATTGTCATCTACCCAAGGAACTCTGAAAATAATCGTTCTCTCTGGCTCAGCCATTCTTTCCAAAAGCATTTTGCCTTGGTACTGTTTTTTAGTCGCGATGAAAGGAATTACCGTTGCAGCAACTTCCTTTACTGCCTGAATAAACTCAGTTTCGTTTGGGTTTCTTGCTTCAACCCCAGCAACAAATTTTTGAATTTCTTGCTCTACATTGTACTGTTCCATAATAATATGATGTAAAATAATTTATATATTGAGCAAATTTAAGGCTTTTTTTGCCTTAAACCTAATAATATTGACCTAAAAAAATCATTCTATATTTACCACGCTTTCTATGCTTGGGACATGCTGTTTTACAGTGGTTTCCACGCCTAATTTTATAGTAGAATCACTGATGTGACAGCCAGAGCAATTTCCTAAAAGTCTGACATACACCTTGTTGTCTTTTATTTCTACTAATTCTATATCGCCGCCATCATTATTCAAAAACGGCCTAATGCTTTCCAATGCTTTTTTTACTTTCGTTTCTATGCTTTCTTCCATGAGGATTTTACTTACTTTTTAGTTGAACAACCTGCCATTGTGGTAATTTTAACAGCCTCTGTCGGAGGGAGATTTTTATTTCTTTCTATGAGGCTTTCTATCATATTTCTCGTAATTTCTGTGTAGATTTCTGATATTTTAGTTCCGTCATTCAGAGCAGCTGGTTTTCCTGTGTCTCCTGCTTCTCTTATTCCTTGTATTAAAGGAATTTCTCCCAAAACAGGAATTCCTAAATCTTTTGCTAAATTTTGGGCGCCTTCTTTCCCAAAGATATAATATTTATTATCTGGAAGTTCTTCTGGGATAAAATACGCCATATTCTCCACAAGCCCTAAAACAGGGATATTGATGCTTTCCATCTGGAACATTGCGATTCCTCTTCTCACATCTGCCAGAGCCACATGCTGAGGCGTGCTTATAATAACCGCTCCCGTAACGGGAAGTTCCTGAACCACAGAAAGATGTATGTCTCCCGTACCAGGAGGAAGATCTATGAGTAGAAAGTCCAATTCCCCCCAGTCCGTATCACGAATCATCTGATGAAGGGCTTTCCCTGCCATTGGCCCTCGCCAAACTACGGCTTTATTTGCCCCTGAAAAATACCCGATGGACAGCATTTTTATTCCGTACTGCTCTATGGGTTTCATGAGGTGTTTTCCTTCGATTTGGATGGAACTTGGTTTATCGCCTTCGGTACTGAACATTGTAGGAATAGACGGACCATATATATCCGCATCCAAAAGCCCTACTTTGAAGCCCATTTTTGATAAAATTACCGCTAAATTAGCAACCACAGTAGATTTGCCTACGCCTCCTTTTCCAGATGCTATAACGATGATGTTTTTTACGCCTTGTATTTCTTTCCCTCGGATACTTGGCTTTGGTTTGGTTTCTGGAGAAGAAATTTTGAACTTTAATATATATTGGTCATTAAATTCCTTAGAAAACGCCTCTTTTATGGCTGTTTCTAGTTTTTTCTTCTCGTGCATAGCTGGAGAATGGGCTACCATATCTATATAGACATCATTTTCAATGATTTGTAGATTGGTTACCAATTCTTCTATTCCTATTTTTTTTAAAAAATCTTCTACTTTTTTTCTCTCCAACATGATTAAAAATATACTATGACAAATTTAATTATTTTTTTGAATAAAGCATTCTATAAATCACCTCTAATCCTAAATAAAAAGAGAGATTTCCCAAAAGTGAAACCTCTCCTATTATTATAAATTAAAATATAGTCTTTAGAAATCTACAATGAAGCCATTTCTTGGATCTTTTCATTGGTCAATATTCTTTTTGCAAATCTGAATCTCAAGCCCCAGTATTTTTCATTTAGGGAAGATATTGTAACTCCTTTAGATGTGGATGCATGGATAAATTTGATTTCTCCTTCTGGAGTAATTTCTTGAACGATACCCACATGTGAAATTCTGCTTCCTCTAGTTTGGAAAAATAGTAAATCCCCTTTTTCTAGTTGTTCTCTTTCTACTCTTTCCCCTTCCTGAGCCTGAGCCGAAGAGATTCTAGGAAGATTTATCCCTGTGGCTGAACCATAAACCGAAAGAACAAATGCAGAGCAATCTATCCCGCTTCTGGTCATCCCGCCAAATCTATATGGTGTCCCAATGTAAGTATTTGCTTCGCTAAGAATCCCATCTATAGTAGAAGATTTTTTCTTTGCCATTTTTCTTGCAGAAACCGTTTTTTCTTCGGGTTTTTCAATGGCCTTATTTGATTCTAGTTCTTTTTTATACTCTTGAGTCAAAGATGTAAAATGAGACTTTTCTTCTGCTAAAACTTCTGGTTTATATGCTGATGGAGTAGCCACTACATAGTTGGACACACAAGATTGAAGAGAAAACAACAATCCTGCCATAAGACTATAAAATAAAACACTTTTTTTCATCAATTGGGATATCTTCATAGGGGGTAAACTTTTTGAGTTACTTCTATTTTTAACGGGGCAAAGTTAGAAAAACTCGACAAAAATAAAAATGATTTTTGTCAGTTAGTCCGTTTTTTAACAAAACTTTAAAACTAAAATTACTGTTTTCAGGGAATTTAAGGCTTTTTGGGTGTCTGTATTTTTTTAAAACTTTTTATTAACATTTTATTAACAAAAGCCTGTTTCTATAATTTTGATTTTTCTTATCTTTGCACCCTCAAAATATACATCATATATAATAATGAATTTATCAAAAGAAGTAAAAGCGGGACTTATTGCGATTTTTGCAATTATAAGTTTCATGTTATTTTTTCAGTTTTTGAAAGGGAAAAATGTATTTTCTACGGATAATTTTTTCTTTGTAAAATATGACAATGTGGATGGACTAGAACCCTCTAACGCAGTCACTATCAACGGATTGAAAGTCGGATTAGTAGACCAGATTATTCCTATAACATCTAAAGATGGCAAAATAAGTTTCGTGGTAAGAATTTCTGTGGATGACCAGTATTCTTTCTCTAAAAACTCACCAGTAGAAATCTTCGAACCAAGTTTAATGGGTGGTAAGCAACTGAAAATCAATCTAGTTTACGATAATAAAATTGCAAAAGACGGCGATACATTGGGAGGAAAATTCCAGCTTTCTGCTATCAACGCAATGGCATCCGAAATGGGACCAAAAGTTTCTAGCGTTCTTACAAAAGTAGATTCTACACTGGCTAGCACAAATAAAATCCTAGATGAGCAGAACAGAAGAGAAATAAAACAACTTTTGGCTAATCTAAACGCCACTGTATCAGCTTTCAAAACTACAGCTGACCAAACTAATAGACTTTTGGCTTCTAATGAACATAAAATAAGTTCTCTGCTCGATAACGCAAACCAAACGATGGTTTCTACAAAAAATACAGTAGATAAATTCGGAAAAGTAGCAGATGAAATAGATGCTAAAAAACTTAATCAATCTATAGAAGAACTCAGCAAAACAGCCAATCAGCTAAACCAAGTAATCGCTGGAATAAACCGTGGCGAAGGCTCTCTAGGAAAACTAATGAAAGATGAAGAGCTTTACAATAATTTAACTAAAACTTCTAACTCACTAAATGAGCTTATAAGTGATTTAAAACAAAACCCAAAGAAATACATCAATATTTCTGTTTTTGGGAAGAAATAAATGATAATTTTATTTGATAATAATAAAGCCCTCTTTCAAGGAGGGCTTTTGCTATGCTGTGAGTTTTTTTATTCTCGTTTAAATTTTTGAACTTTACAAGTTTGTATCAATTAAGAAAATTTACATTATGAATAAAAAAGAATTACTAAATTTGCCTCCCAAGTTATAATACTTTAATTGTGAAGGCAGAAATTTCCGAAGGTATAGAGTCTAAAAATACTAGGATAATGATTTATCCTTCTTCTCGTGTTTTAAAATCAGAGGAGATACAAGCGGTTTCAGAAAGAATAAATAATTTTTTATCAGACTGGACTACGCATGGCGAGCCGCTTTCGGCATCATTTAGAATAGAAAGAAATCAGTTTCTCATCATCTTCATCGATGAAGAAAACGCCAAAGCCGGCGGATGCTCGGTAGATTCGCTTACGAGTATGATAAGAGATATCGACACGGAATTTGGATTGGATTTTCTGAACAGAATGAAAGTTTCTTATATAGAAAAAGGAGAAACCAAAACCATCAATCTCCTTGATTTCAAAAAAGGAATAAAAAACAGCTCTATACCACAGAATATAGAAGTTTTTGATTTTTCCAAAGAAACATATAGTGACTATTTATCTGGCTTCCTGCTGCCATTAGAAAAAAGCTGGGCTAAAATTTATTTATGAAAAATATAGTTTTTATCATTGGTTTTTTATTCGTTTCCTGCTCCCAAAGCACACAGGTCTACACACCTGTGGGAGGAATGTCCAATGAAGAAATGGGCGTTTCCAAAAACAGAGCAAAACAGCTGAACACCATGGAAAGAGAACAAATCCAAGAATGGATTTCCAAACAGAAAGAAAAATTCTATCCTACCCAGCTCAATTACTGGAGTAATATAGAAAACCTAGAACAAAGAAAGAAAAAACAAGACGGAGAACAGGTTTCATTCCAATATGAATTGTATGATTTTGATTTACAAAAATTCTACGAAAAACCTAAAGTTTATAAAGATGCTCCTCTCGGAAAATTCGAGGAACTAGATGCCATAGAAGATGCCGTTCGGTATCTAAATCCTGATGAAGAAACCACCCTTCTCGTTCCTTCCGTTCTGGCGTATGGGACTTATGGAGATGGCGACCAAATCCCTTACGACATGCCTCTAATCATTAAACTAAAACTTATAAAATAATTTTTAAACATTATGAAAAGAATCTTATTCTTATTGATTTCTGCTTTAATTTTAACAAACTGTAAACCTATTTATAAAAAAATGAATATAGACAAAGCATTTTACGAACAACTTCCTGACGGGGTCTATGCAAAAATGGAAACCTCAAAAGGAGACATGATTATCCAGTTCTTCGACAAGGAAGCTCCCGTTACGGTGGCTAACTTCGTAGGACTAGCACAAGGAACTATAGAAAACAAGGCGAAAGGAAAAGGACAGCCTTACTATGATGGCATCATCTTCCATAGAGTGATTAAAGACTTTATGATTCAAGGTGGTGACCCTACAGGAACAGGAATGGGCGACCCTGGGTACAAATTTGATGATGAAAAAAATGATTTGAGACACGAAGGAAAAGGATACCTTTCTATGGCAAACTCCGGCCCTAATACAAACGGTTCTCAGTTCTTCATCACAGAAGTGGCTACACCTTGGCTAGATGGAAGACACACTATTTTCGGGAAAGTAATCAGCGGTCTGGAAACTATCGATGCTATCGCAACGGTAGAAAAAGGAGCACAAGACAAACCAAAAGAAGATGTGGTTATCAAAAAAGTAGAAATCTTCACTAAAGGTGACAGCTACAAATCTTATGATGCCGCAAAAATCTTCAATGAAGGTAAAAATAAAATCCAAGAAAAAAACAAACAAGAGCAAGAGAAAAAATTTGCTTCTCTAAAAGAAGGAATGCAGCAGACTCCATCTGGTTTGTTCTATAAAATAACAAAACAAGGAAACGGAAAACAGCCTCAGAAAGGAGATGTAGTTTCTGTTCACTACGCAGGAAGACTGGTGAACGGGCAGGAGTTTGACAACTCTTTCAGAAGAGGAGAACCGATAGAAATTCCTATTGGCGTTGGTCAAGTGATTAAAGGCTGGGACGAAGGAATTATGCTTCTAAAAGAGGGCGATGCAGCTACTCTTCTTATCCCTTCTGAACTGGGCTACGGAGCAAGAGGCGCTGGCGGTGTGATTCCACCTAATGCTTGGCTGATTTTCGATGTAGAACTAGTAAAAGTAAAATAGATTGACAAAGAGCTCCTAAATTAGGAGTTCTTTTTTTATTTTTGTCAAAATTCTTGATAATCTCATCAAAATGACAATACAAAACCTAATAAAAGAACTTAACCAAATCATTCCTTTCCAACAGGCGGAAGACTTTGATAATGTGGGACTTCTCTGCGGAAATCCAGAGCGGGAAATCACAGGCGTTTTAATCTGCCACGATGCCTTGGAAAGCATCGTAGAGGAAGCTGTACAAAAAAACGCAAATGTGATTTTGACCTTTCATCCGATTATTTTTTCAGGATTAAAGTCCATCACTGGCAAAAATTATGTAGAAAAAGCCGTCCTGAAAGCGATAGAAAACAAAATCGCCATCATCGCCCTTCACACGGCATTAGACAATCATTATTTCGGTGTGAATCACAGAATTTGCGAAGAATTAGGTTTAGACCAGCTTAAAATTTTAATTCCAAAAAAAGAAAATCTTTTACAGCTAATCACTTATGTTCCTGTGGATTATGCCGAGCTGGTCAAAAAAGCTCTATTTGAGGCTGGTGCGGGAAACATCGGTTTTTATGATGAATGCAGTTTCAGCATTGGTGGCGAGGGAACTTTCCGACCAATAGACGGTTCTAATCCGTTTTTGGGCAAAAAAGGAACAACTGAAAAAGTCAATGAAATTCAGCTTTCTGTGATTTTTGAAAAATTCAAAAAAAATCAGATTATTTCCGCTATGAAATTCGCTCATCCTTACGAAGAAGTCGCCTACCAAATCTATGCGATAGAAAACGAAAACCAATATTCTGGCTTGGGAATGTTTGGCGAATTGCCCGAGGAAATGGAGGAAAAAGAATTTCTAAATTTTGTGAAAGAAAAATTTGATTTAAAAATCATCCGCCACAGCAGTTTTACTGGTAAAAAGATAAAAAAAGTGGCTGTTTTAGGCGGCAGCGGAGCCAGCGGAATAAAAAACGCCCTGCGAAACCAATGCGATGCCTACCTTACCGCAGATATGAAATATCACGATTTTTTCACTGCTGAAAATAGAATTTTGCTGTGTGATATCGGGCATTTTGAGTCGGAGCAATTTGTAGTTCAACAATTATATGAAATTTTATCAGAAAAATTCACTACATTTGCAGTTTCAAAATCAAGCATTAATACCAACCCTGTAAATTATTTCTTATAAGTTATGGCTAAGAAAAATATAGAAATCTCTGTTGAAGAAAAACTAAGAACCCTTTATGACCTGCAATATATCGATTCTAGGTTAGATGAAATCCGCAGTACCAGAGGCGAGCTGCCGATAGAAGTGGAGGATTTGCAGAACGAAATAGAAGGATTGAATAAGAGGCTGTCTAAAATAGAAATGGAAATCAGCGAATTGCATGGAGAAATCAACAACAAGAAAGAGGCTGCCAATCATTCGCAGACATTGATAGATAAATATAAAGCACAGCAGGATAATGTAAGAAACAACAAGGAATTTGAAGCATTATCAAAAGAAATTGAATTTCAAGAATTAGAAATACAATTGGCTCAGAAGAGAATAAGAGAATTTGAAGCAAAAATTTCTCATAAAAACGAAGTTCTGAACGAAAATAAAGCAAAACTAGAAGAATTAGAATCTCATTTGAACTTTAAGAAATCTGAGCTTGATGGGCTTATAGCAGAAACTCAAAAAGAGGAAGAATTTTTAGTGAAAAAATCTGAAGAATTCGCAGCTCTAATTGATGAAAGACTGCTTTCTTCTTATAGAAGAATCAGAAACAACTCTGCTAACGGGCTTGCTGTAGTAGGTATAGAAAGAGGCGCGCCGAAAGGTTCTTACTTCACGATTCCTGCTCAGAAATTAGTAGAAATCGCACAAAGAAAGAAAATCATCATCGATGAACACAGTGGAAAAATCCTAGTAGATGATGAACTCGTAAGCGAGGAAAATGCTAAAATGGAAGAAATCATCAGATTCTAAATAAAAAACCGAGAATTTTTCTCGGTTTTTTTGTTTTTTAACTTACCAAAAGACTGCAGCCTCTGATATCCGAATGGTCTATTCTTCCCAAAACTTGGAATTTTCCTTTGTGGATTTTCCCTAAATCCTGCGTTGCAATAAAGCTGCATGAATGTTTATTCGCCAAGTCTATAATATTGATAGCCCCAATCCTGCCCTCTTCCATGTAGGAAAATGGGTCTTCTGTATTACGAACCAAAATACGCATCCATGCTGGACACAGATACTCATTATTCCCCAGCGAATACGCCTGCGAAAGGAGTTCCGTCATGGAATATTCGGAGTAGATTTTTTCGGTTTGGAAGCTGGTTTTCAATATTTCCAAAAGCTCATCTTTGGTCATTTCTTCTTTTCTGCCTTTCATTCCGCCCGTTTCTATGATAATCAGGTCTGGATTTTTAGCCAAATCAAAACCTTCGTTTTCCTCACAGAAATCTGCAAAATCCAACAAAGCAAAACTAACCCCAAAGAGTATGATTTTCTTATTATTCAGCTGTTTTAAAAGGTCAAGAAGTTCTCTGTGATTATACAAGAAATAGCCATTTTCCTGATGGTCAGATTTTTTCATCAAGAAATCCACCATATAGATTAGCGATGAATTTTGGCGTTCTAAATAACTTGGCAACAATCCTAAAAATATGAAATCCTCTGGCTTCCCGATGAACTGCTCAAAACTTTTGTAAATACTCTCTTCGTATAAACCGAAATCCGCAATCCAATGTTTAGAAAGCGTCTGAATATTAGTCGTTCCAGATGATTGGAAATAGTTTTCCCTTTCTTTATTTTTATCTAAAATAGTGTGGTTTTTGAACATTTCTATCGGCAGAAAAGGAATCTCAGAAATCTGAGTGATTTGGTCTGGATTGATATTTAAGAAATCAACAAATTTTCTATAAACCTCCACATTTTCATACTGATAGCGAAAAGTTTCCAGACATTTTTCCCTAAAATCCTGCTCCGTTTTTATATCAAAAATTCCTTTCATTTGTCCATTTATTTATATTCCAGCAAATCAAATTTCTGCCCATCAAAAACACCATAAGTGAAATAAGAAATCCAGTCGCCAAGGTTGATGTAGAGCGAACCTGTTTTATCCAAATCCAAAACCATCGGCAGGTGGCGATGCCCAAAAACAAAATAATCTATCTTTTCTGTTTTTAGTTTTTCTTTTGCGTAAAGAATCAAAAACTCCTTGTCTTCGCCCAAAAACTGCTTGTCTTCCTCTCCTGAAATCAGTTTGTTTTTCGTGGAAAGATATATCGCCAGCCTCATCGCGATATCTGGATGAAGCCACTTAAATAGCCAGCGGGACACTGGATTGGTAAAAACTTTTTTCATTCTCTTATATCCCTTATCCCCTGGGCCTAAGCCATCTCCATGAGCGAGGAGAAATTTTTTCCCATCAATCTCAAAATATTGTTTCTCAAAAAAAACAGGAATTCCCAGCTCTTTTTGGAAATAGTCTTTCATCCATAAATCATGGTTTCCCACGAAAAAATAAATGTCTATTCCGCTGTCTTTCAGTTCAGCGATTTTTCCTAAAACACGCACAAAACCCTTGGGAACTACATAGTCCCACTCATGCCAAAAATCAAATAAATCTCCCATCAGGAACAGCACCTGACAGTCATGCTTTATCTCATCCAGCCACTGCACGAAACGCTCCTCACGAGGCTTGCTCTCGGCAGGCGTAGGCGCCCCGAAATGCTGGTCAGATGCGAAATAAATTTTCTTTCCTTCTTGGAGTTCTATTTTCATTTTGTTTAATTATTCATTATCCTCCGCAAACCATTCTCCGTAGGAGTTTTCGGTTTCGTGGAGTTTTAGATATACTAACTGCACTTGGCTCGGCAGTCTTTTTTTGATTTTATCAGCGATTTCGTAGAGCATATTTTCGCAAGTAGGCTGATAATCACAGTAGATAACCTTATGCCCTTTCTGCTCCAATTCTTTCCCTAAATCCTTATGAGGAGACAGCGCATTCACCATCAGTCCGTGGTCCCATTCATCTACGATTTCTTCTTTCACAATGGCTTTGAGGTCGCCAAAGTCAAGCACCATTCCGTTCTTTTCGTTGTTAATATCATCTATCGGTTTTCCCTTTATCGTTACAAAAAGTTTGTAGGAATGCCCGTGTATATTCTTGCATTTTCCATCATATCCGTAGAGGACATGAGCCGTCTCAAAAGTAAAAATTTTAGTTACCCTAATCATAGGGCAAAGATAGTGATTTTTAATGTTATGGGAAATTCCGTGCTGCCTGTCTTTTTGGTCTGGCTTTGCGGGGGAAGCGTGTTTTTATCTGGGGTAAAGGATAAACCAGATGGTTGAATTTAATTTTATTCAAAGAAAAATTGATTTCATTATGAATTTTTTAATAAAATGTCTTGTGTATTGAATACAATATCTATGGTAAGTCTTGCAATAGATGTTGCATTCAAAAGTACATCTTGTGCAGGTCTTGCAAGACATCGTGTAAGAGCTGCAAGATGTCTTGCAAAGAATTTCCTATCTTGTGCAGGGTTCCCCATTGATGTTTTTTTTAAAAAACATGTCTTGTATTGAATGCAAGATGTGTTGCAAATCTTCCCCTTGAGAAAAATTCAATAAACCACATGATTTTTTAAATAAAATACATTTGGTAAGTTTTCCCTAATGAATTTTTGTTCTTCCCTCAGCTCGGATGGAATAAAAAAGATTATAGAAATTTTTGTTAAAAAATAGATAATTATGTGCATTAGACCAATCTAAATTTATATATTTGTCGAATTAAAATTAGCAAGAAAAGATGGGACTGTTTAATGTATTTACACAAGAAATCGCAATAGACTTAGGGACTGCCAATACCCTGATAATCCATAATAATAAAATAGTAGTAGACCAGCCGTCTATAGTGGCTATAGAGCGTTCTACGGACAAAGTAATCGCCGTAGGGGACAAGGCAAAACACATGCAGGGGAAGACGCATGAGGACATAAAAACCGTGCGCCCTTTGAAAGATGGGGTAATTGCCGACTTCCACGCATCGGAACATATGATAAAGGAGTTTATAAAGCAGATTCCTGGGATTAAAGGAAAGGTTTTTCAGCCTGCGCTGAGAATTGTAGTCTGCATTCCGTCTGGCATCACAGAAGTGGAGCGTAGAGCGGTGAAGGACTCTTTGCAGAAAGTTCACGCCAAAGAAGTGAGACTTATCTACGAGCCTATGGCGGCTGCAATAGGTGTGGGGATAGATGTCCAAAAGCCAGAAGGAAATATGATTATTGATATAGGCGGGGGAACTACAGAGATTGCAGTGATTGCACTTGGCGGGATTGTCTGCGATAAATCGGTAAAGATTGCAGGAGACCAATTTACAGATGATATAGCGTATTATTTGAGAACTCATCATAACCTTTATGTAGGTGATAAAACCGCAGAAAGAATAAAAATAGAAGTAGGTTCTGCCATAGAAGAACTGGATATAGAAGTAGATGATGTTCCTGTACAAGGGCGTGATTTGATTACAGGAAAACCAAAGGAAGTAATGATTGGTTATAAAGAAATCGCTCGTGCTCTTAATAACTCTATTTCCAGAATAGAAGATTCTGTAATGGAAACCCTTTCTATGACTCCACCAGAACTGGCAGCAGATATTTATAAAACGGGAATCTATCTTGCAGGTGGTGGTGCCATGCTCAGAGGTCTGAGTGACAGAATTCATAAAAAAACAGGACTTCCTGTATTCGTAGCGGAAGACCCTCTAAGAGCGGTAGTAAGAGGAACAGGAATAGCACTGAAAAATATAGATAAATTTAATTTCTTGATTAGATAAACCCCGAACGCAGAATGTCTTTCTTGTTAAGATTTCTTTCAAAGAATGGTTTTGTAACTTTTTTTGTCTTTTTGGAACTCATTGCAGTGGCTCTTGTTTTTACAAAGAACTCTATGCAGCATTCTTTTATTGCGGCACAGGCTTCGGCGTTTAATTCTTGGGTTTCAGGATACATAGATGAAGGGACAAATTATCTAAAACTAAAACAAGTAAACGAAGACCTAGTTACACAAAATAAAAAACTGATGGAACAGCTCTATGGAACAGATTCTATGGCTGTCGCTAAGGCTTCGGTAGTGAAAGATACACTTAATGCAGGGCAGGTTTATACAATTATAGATGCAGAAATAGTCCAGAACAGCATCAATAGAAATAATAATTATTTCACCATCAACAGAGGAAGAAAACAAGGAGTAGAACCCAAAATGGGCGTGATTGCACCTCAGGGAATTGCAGGAATTGTTATTAATACAACGGACAATTATGCCTTGGTACAATCTGTATTAAGCACAAATAATATTAAAGTAAATGCTGCGCTTAAAAAGTCCGACTATTTTGGAACTCTCTCTTGGGAAGGCGGAGATGCAAGAGTGATGAAGCTGTCTGATATTCCAAAATATGTTCCTATAAAAGTAGGTGATACAGTAGTTACAGACGGGAAATCTTCTATTTTCCCAAAAGGTGTGATGATAGGGCGTGTGGCAGGCTATGAAGTAGATACCAAAACAGGCTATTGGGATATATCAGTGGAGCTGAGCCAGAAAATGGGGCAGCTGCAAAAGGTCTTCATCGTTAAAAATTTGAAGAAAATAGAATTGGAGGAAATACAAGAGGTTTTAGAAACAGCAGAAAAAGAAAATGATTAGCAGGAATATAATAACAGATATTTTATTCATTGTAATACTGGTGGTGTTACAAATTTTTTTGTTGAATAGAATTATCCTCTTTGGAAAATACAGCCCAGTGGTATTTCCTGTGTATGTGATGTTTTATCCTTTTTATCGGAACAAGTTTCAGTTCTTGGGAATGAGTTTCCTACTGGGGCTAGGGATAGATATGTTTTTAGGAACATGGGGCATCAATGCTTTTGCGACTACTTTTATAGCATTTATACGAACTTTGCTTTTTCGGACTTCTACTGAGTCTGAGCTGGATGTTTTTTCGTTTCAGTCGTTGCAGTGGCATCAGTTTTTGGGATTTATTTTCCTTAACCTGCTGATACACCAATTCTTGGCTCAGAGCATAGAATATTTCAAATTCAGTCGTATTTTGGATATGCTTTTGAATGTGCTAATTACTACGGCTATATCTTTTGTGTTTATTTTATTTTATGTTTTAATGTTTAAGATTAAACAGAAAGTTTGAAACCTTATTTTAAAATACTCATTTCCTTGGTTGTTATTGCTGCAATTTTTGTGGCAAGGCTGGCTTATTTACAGCTTCTTACAGATAGATACGCTCTCAATGCCGCAAATACTTCTATTAAAATAGAATATATTATTCCGCAGCGTGGGACTATTTTTGACCGAAATTCTAAAATATTAGTAAGCAACCAGCCTGCCTTTGAGATTTCTTATACTAAGGCTCTTATGAAACCTGATTTTGATACGCTTGGGTTTTGTAACTTGTTGAAAATAACACGAGAAGACTTTAATAAAAGAATAAAAGAAGCAGAGGCGGATAAGTATTTTTCTAAATTTAATCCTATTACTTTTGTTAAAGATTTAAGCAGGGAAGATGTAGCGAGGATTCAGGAAATTATCTTTAAATATCCAGCTTTTTCTATTGTTTCCAGACCACAGCGAAAGTATGAAATTTCTACTTCGGGCAATCTTTTAGGATATACCAATCAGGTTAATGAAGCCTATATCAAAAGAGATTCGCTCTATTATTTCCCTGGCGATATAGCAGGGATGAGCGGCATAGAAAAAGCTTATGAAAAGGAACTCCGCGGAGAAAAAGGGATGAAATACATCCAAAAAGACATCAAACTCCGCAGTATAGGGTCTTATAAGAATGGCGAATTGGATAAAGAAGTAGTTTCGGGTAAAGATTTAACGCTTACTATTGACTACGATTTGCAGAAGATAGCAGAAGAGATGCTCGTGAATAAAAGAGGAGCAATAGTAGCCTTAGACCCTAGAAATGGGGAGATACTCGCTATGGCGACAGGTCCAGATATAGACCCTAATCTTTTCACAGGTCCAGAAAAGGTCAAAAATATTTACAGACTTCAGGTAGATAGTATGAATAAACCTATGTTTGACAGGTCTATTCAGGCTGCCTATCCGCCAGGTTCTACCTTTAAACTCGTAACGGCTTTGGCAGGAATGCAGATGGGAGTGATGACGGCAAATACCGTTTTTCCATGTGGCGGCGGTTTTAATGTTTCGGGGGTAAGAATCAAAGGACATGGCGGAGCGTATCCATTGATTCCATCACTTCAGGTTTCCAGTAACTGTTATTTTTCATACGCTTACTTGGCAATACTTAACAAATATAAAGGCAATCCAAGCAAAAGTATAGACGAATGGGCAAAAATCATGCACAGTTTCGGAATGGGGCAGTATATGAATAATGACTTGGCGGTAGGAGCAAAAGGACTGATACCCGATGGTAAATTCTATGAAAAGCGCTACGGAAAAAATTGGAAACCTATGCAGGCTGTCTTTAATGGAATGGGACAGGGAGAAATCTTGCTTACGCCGCTTCAGATAGCTAATTTTACGGCTGCCATAGCCAATAGAGGCTGGTATTATACTCCGCATATCGTAAAAGCAATTGATGGAAAGCCTAATCCAGACAAGAGGTTTAAAGAAAAAAAACATACTTTAGTAGATCCTAAGCACTTTGATGCAGTGATAAAAGGGATGGAGGCCGTAGTTCTAAGCGGTACAGGGCGCGGGCTTAGGAGTAAAGATTTTACCCAGTTGGCTAAAACAGGAACAGCACAGGTGCCTCAGGGGCGGGATAATTCTATCTACACGATGATAGCCCCCGCAGAAAATCCTAAAATAGTAGTAGCGGCCGTGATGGAACATGCTGGTTTCGGGGCCACATGGGCAGGGCCTGCTTGCACTATTATTGCTGAAAAATATCTTTTGGGAGAGATTAAAAGAGAACATCTTTATAAAAAGATGGTAAATTCCAGTTTCATGGGAGAATACAAAAGGCAGTGGAATGTCTATCTAAAGCGTATCGGTAAATATGAAGAACCGAAGAAGGACAGCGTGCAGATTAAAAAACTTCAAGACAGCTTGAAAGTCTTGAATGAAGCTAATAGGAATAACAACGCAAAAAGAAAATAACCGAATGAAAGGGCTGACAGGATTAGACAAGATAGGTTTTTGGATATATGTGCTTATAGTTTCTTTTGGAATAGCTAATATATACAGCGTAGATGCCGATAGCGGTATCAAACAGGCTGTTTGGTTCGGGATATCATTGGTGGTTATGCTGGTGATTCTTTTTATGAACGGCAGTATATTCCAGAGTTTGGCGCCTATTTCTTATATTTTAGGAGTGGTGCTTTTGCTGGGGCTTTTCCCCTTTGGGAAAGAAGTAAATGGGCAGAAAAACTGGTATGTTTTTGGACCGATAAGCCTTCAGCCAGTGGAATTTGTGAAAATAGGCATCTCGCTTATGCTAGCTTCTTATGTAGGAAATGCTGATTTTAATATAAAAGAAAGAAAATCGCTGCTGTTTTCGCTTGGGCTTTTGGCTGTTCCTGGGGCTTTGGTGCTGCTTCAGCCGGATGTAGGTTCGCTCATGGTTTTTATGGCGTTCTTTATTGCCCTCTACAGAGAGGGGCTCAGTGGCTGGCTCTTTGTAGCAGGATTTCTTGTGGTGGGGATTTTCTTAGTTTCTTTGGTGGTTAGTCCGGTTTATGTTGTTGGTGCATGTGTAGGGCTGGCTGTATTGATAGTTTATTTTACCAGAAAAAGCTGGAATATAGCTAGTATTGCCGTTCTTACAGTAGTTTTAGCTTTGATTTCAGGGCTTAGTTTTGGTGCTCCCAAAGTAATGGAAAAACTCCCTAAACACCAGAGAGAAAGAATAGAAGTTCTCTTTAAAGGAGAAAAAGCATTTAGAAAAACAGCAGGATATAATCTACTTTATTCTAAAACAGCAATAGGCTCAGGCGGGCTTTTGGGTAAAGGATATCAGGAAGGTTCTGTCACACAAGGACATTTCGTGCCAGAGCAGCGGACAGACTATATATTCTGTACAGTAGGCGAGGAATGGGGCTTTGTAGGAAGTACTATATTGGTGCTTTTTTATGCAATCTATATCGGGAGGATATATTTTCTTGCTGAACGACAGAAAAATACCTTTGGCAGGGTATTTGGTTACTGCTTTGCCTCCATACTGCTGATGCATTTTTCCATCAATATAGGCATGGTTATGGGGCTTTTCCCTACGGTGGGTATTCCTTTGCCGTATTTTAGCTATGGGGGAAGTTCTCTGCTGGCATTTTCTATCATGACAGGCATTTTCTTTAAGCTAAACAGCCAAGATAAAGAGAGTTTTATATAAGAGCCAGAATATTTTTATAAAACTTCATTTTGATTAAAATTAAAATGCAAAAGTAAAAAAATCATCCGACATGTATCTTTTCTCCCTCGTGATTTCCTGATTTTCCTTCCGAAGCGGCAAAATATCCCAGCAGATAAGTAAAACATCCCTCCGATGAGGTCTTTTGTCCCTCCGATGAGGTAAAAGACCTCAACAATGAGACAAAATGTCTTAATGATAAGGTTAAAAGCCCCAACGATGAGGCAAGAGACCTCAACGATGAGACAAAATGTCTTATAGGTAAGAAAAAAGACTCCAACGAAGGGACAAAAAACCTCATCGGAGATATAAAAGACCTCATCAGAGAAATAAAAACCCTGTCAGGAAAAAGAAAAAGCCCCATCACTGGGACTTTTTGTCTATACGAAGGTTATTTCTGCCCCTCCGAAGGTTTTTCGGTATCCGTGTTATCTTTCTTTTTTTTCGTTCTTGTAAAAAACTGCTTCAGTTCACGGTGCTTATCTTCATACCCTGCAATGTTTGCTCCAGCCTTATAGCTGGTATAGGCATGGTCATTCAGTGCATCATGGTAGTTATCATGGTCGTGCAGGGTTTTAGCATTTTTTAGTTTCAGTATGATAGCATCCAGCCGGTTCAGGCAGTTTTCGTAGAGTTTTCTACTTTCAAAATCTTTCTCAAATTCCATCCAATCTACATCCTGAGAGGCGAGGTCACGCTGGGATTTCATGAAATCATACACCTTATTGATGAAGAGTTTGTTCTGTTCATTCACACTTCCGTAGCGGTGTCTTTCCTCTGGGGAGAGGGTTACATTCAGTGGCTGGAGGGCTTGTTCTAGTTGGGTAAGCGCTTGTTCCAGTGCATTTTTCTGTTGTCCATCTAAGTGGACATTGTTTAAATGTTTTAGACTCATGACAATTAAAATTTTGAAATACAGACAAATATAAACATCTTTTTTGAGAAAAATAAATTTTTTCACATTTTCTTCCTCCGGAGGGACAAAAAGCCTGTCCAGACCTACAAAATATCTATCCGGAGGGACAAAAAGCAGGATAGGGGGACGAAAAAAGGCTAAAATCTATATGGATTTTAGCCTTTAAAAAATAAAAATAGGTTTTTATTTTCCTCCTTGGTAAAGAACTTTATTTAATCTGATGATAAAATCTACATTTCTAACCCCAGGTGAAACATCCGCAAAATTCACTTCATAAATCTGATTATTCTTCACCGCATTGATATCCTTCAAGATAGGGTGATTTTTGATGAAATTCGCTTTTTCTTCGGGAGTCATGTTTCTAGACTGCGTGTCCGTGATGAAAATCACATCTGGATTTCTATGCACCACACTCTCAAAAGATACGAACTCATACGCCGTCCCAGCATCTTCATAAATATTGATACCTCCTGCCTGACGAACCAAATCCGCCGCCAAAGAAGAGAAAACCCAAATCCCATTGTTAATAGAAGAAAGTATCATTACTTTTTTCTTTTCGTTTTCAGGTTTAACCACGAATGTTTTTTTAGCTTCGGCAAGTTTGGATTTCATTCCCTCTACTACTTCCTTCGCTTTATCATTTACATTAAAGATTTTTCCTAGCATATAGAAATCCTCGTATACAGTTTCTATCGTAGCGTTTGGAGTCTGAATGGTTTTTGGCGTAAATGGCGCTATTCCCTGAGCCAAAAGCTCCTCTGGCGAACCCGTAGATTCTGAGCTAAGGTCTCCATCACTTGACACGAAATCTGGCTCTCTGAGAAGGAAAGCCTCTTTGGTCATTTTAAAACTATGTCCTATGAATTTATATTCATCTGGAACTTTCTCATATTCCTTTTCAAATTGCTTAGAAACAGGCCCTTCCGTAGTTCCCACCACTATTCTGTCTCCCAGTCCTAATGCCAAAAGCATCTCCGTCATATGAGGCGTAAAAAGAGCCGCACGCTGTGGCGGTGTAGTGATGGTTACTTTTAAATCCCTAGTCCCATCATGATAGATATATTCTACTTTTTCCATTTTAGGAGCGTTAGCCTGCGCCTTATTACCTTGTGTTTCTTTCTTCCCTGAGCAAGAGACAGCGAGTAGCCCCAATGCTATTGAATACCAGATTTTATTCATATTTTATAAGTTTAATTATTTAACTGCTATAATTCTAAACATCGGTGCGTAAGCATTGATTTCCTGATGTTCCTTGTCATAGACCTCATCATTGATATTATAATCAAAAGCCATTTTAGAAAACCCTAAATCCAAAAGACAATTAACATCCCATGCAGGCCTTCTCTCTTTGGAAAGCGGAAGCGTTTTTGCGATGTTCTCCATTCGTGCTTCCATTCCATCTGGCAGGACTTCTTGGAGTTTCTTGTCTGGGTGTTCTTCATGGTATTTATGTAGATTTTCATCAAAAAGATAAGAATACCAGTTGGAATCAAAATTTATCATTTTTCCTCCTTTTTTCAGTACTCTTTTCCATTCTTTGTAAGCATCTTTCGGGTGAGGAAGATTCCAAGTGACATTTCTAGTGACAATCACATCAAATGTATCGTCCTCAAAAGGCAGCTGCTGTGCATCCAGCAGCTGGAAATTCACCTTCGCTCCGAATTTCTGTGCATTCTGTGTCGCCTGTTCTATCATCCCTTTGCTGGAATCTACTGCGGACACTTCAAAATTCGGATTTCTTCCCAGCAGCACCGCAAACATCCCAGGCCCTGTTCCGATGTCTAATATTTTCAAATTCTGGTTTTTATCAATATCTCCATAGAGAATATTTTCCCAGTTCTGGGCATTGTCTCCATAAAGCTCCTGCAATGTAGAATCGCTGTATGTTTTGGAGCGTTCTGTCCAGTAATCTCTGATTATTTCGCTTATTTCACTCATATTCTTTTATCTAGTGTTAAAAAAGTGTAATTTGTTAGCAAAATTAATAATAAAAACCATACGACGATGATTTCAAATACTGATATTTATCACAAAGTTTTATAAAAATACATGTTCATAAAATAAAAATTCCTCTCAGCTTTTCGGCTAAGAGGAATTGGGTAAAATTTATAATTTTAATTAAAGAGAAACTCTTACGAATCTTACTACTTCAAGATCTGGGTTTACAGATTTCACATATTGAGAAACCTTCATGTCTCCGTCTTTGATGTAGTTTTGGTCAAGCAATGCTTTCTCTTGGTCTAGAGAAGTGTTATCGCTGATGAATCTCTGAACTTTACCAGGTAAGATTTTATCCCAGATTTGTTCTGGCTTACCTTCAGCTTTCAATTCAGCTTTTGCATCTTCTTCTGCTTGTTTTAGAACTTGCTCTGTCAATTGTGCATAAGAAACATATTTAGGAACATTTTTCAATGGTTTTCCAAGTCTTACAAGCTCCTCGTTATCTTTCTCGATAGCTGCAATTCTTGCATCTGTTTCTGCTGCTATAAACTCAGGAGAAAAATCTTTGTAAGAAAGAACTTCTGGGCTCATAGATGCTACCTGCATACTGATGTTTCTCGCTGCCTCTGCTGCTCCATCTACTTTAGCAGACAATGCTGTGATAGCTGCGATTTTGTTTCCTGCGTGGATATAAGCCGCCAAGAAAGGTCCTTCAATTCTTTCAAATGCACCGATTTCTATTTTCTCTCCGATAACTCCTGTCTGCTCGATAAGTTTTTCAGCAACTGTAATTCCGTGGAAATCAGAAGCCAAGAACTCTTCTTTAGAAGCATAGTTCATTGCTTGTTCTGCTAATTCGTAAGCCAATTCTACGAAAGCATCGTTTTTAGCAACGAAGTCAGTTTCGCAGTTTAGAGAGATGATAGCACCTAGTGTGTTATCTTCATTTACTCTTGCGATTACAGCACCTTCAGTAGATTCTCTATCTGCTCTATTTGCTGCGATTTTTTGTCCTTTTTTTCTAAGGATTTCGATGGCTTTTTCAAAATCTCCTTCAGCTTCTACCAAAGCTTTTTTGCAGTCCATCATTCCTGCACCTGTTGTGTTTCTTAGTTTAGCTACATCTGCTGCTACTGGTGTATACATAATTATAATATTTTTTATATTTTTGTAGATAATTAGTTGGCAAAGATACAAATTTTTATAAAGATGAAAAAAACGATTTTACTTCTTTTAGGATTTCTGTCTGCTGGTATATTCGCTCAGTCCCAACATACCATAGAAATGACAGAAAAATCCAATGACCCTAAGGTGGTTGCAAATTTCATAGTAAACTACCCTACCCACCCTAAAACTCCTGAGTTTAGAAGAAAGTTAGCCCGTTTAGGAAGCAGTAGTTCTTCAGCACAGACCTCAACTTCTCATCAATCCAACAACCATAGAAGTCACCAAGAGACTGCTGAGGAAGCTACCAGAATACTTAATGGAAGCAGCAAAGGAAACAGTGCATATGTAACTGTGAAGAATCTGTCAAAATGCCCTATTGTAGTAAATTTTACAGGGAAAAGCAGCTATAATATCAGTGTCCCTGCAAACTCTACGGGAAGAATGTCTTTAAACAAAGGTTCATACACTATTTCTTCCGTAATATGTGGAGGAAAATATCAACAATCAAGAACCATCAATGCTGATTATCAATTAACATTAGGTGTAAGATAAAAATAAAAAAGCTGGAAAATTTTCCAGCTTTTTTATTTAATTATCCTTTGTATTGTCCCATTGCTACAAATTTTTCTTGTCTTTGTGTAGCAAGTTCATCTTCAGTAAAGCCTTTATATGCTTTTATATTCTTTAAAATTGTATCTTTCACATTAGCAAATGCTTCTGCTGGATCATAGTGCGCTCCTCCAAGCGGTTCAGTGATGATGCCATCTATCAACTTTTCTTTCAGCATATCTTGCGCTGTAAGTTTTAGTGTATCAGCAGCTGTTTCTTTGTATTCCCAGCTTCTCCAAAGAATAGAAGAACAAGACTCTGGCGAAATCACTGAAT
>ERZ773077.447-NODE-447-length-31121-cov-5.449205_pt1 | contig 31121 bp, 38 predicted proteins | sample MGYA00580612_ERZ773077 | MGnify/ENA primary metagenome ERZ773077 (study PRJEB29015, sample SAMEA2737971) | human oral metagenome | biome: human oral; feature: human-associated habitat; material: dental | place: China | collected 2021 ...
GTATTAACAGCACCCACTCACGGATTTTTTATTTTTATATCTTATGTTAATACAAGAAACCAACCCCGCTGTGGTGAATAACAGTAGCCCCAGCACTTACTGCTTTGACGTGGAAGCGGTCAATGAGTTCTTCACAAAGGAAATCAGCGTACCTGAATTTACCCGCTATATGCGTATGCTGATTTACGAAACTACCCGCTTGCACCTGCGCTATTGCGAAATAGCCTCTGGAGAGCTTTCCGATGATGTACTACTGGCATACGATCACCTCAATAGCCTTTCTGAGGTGCTTAATCCCTATTTCACTAACTCTAAATTGTAAAGCTATGGACTTAAGAACATTATATTTTGTAGGACAACGTGTGTTTTTTGCACAATTGGGAGTCATAGAAGAAGTTGAGATAAAGGAAATATACCTAACTGTAAGTGAACGAGGGGTAAAATATCATTTTGAAACCCATTATTTGGTTAGAGATAAGTTTTTTGCAGCCTTTAATGTTGATGAAAAAGAGCTTTTTTCCTCCAAGGAAGAACTTTTAAACGCCTTAGCAGGTGATGAATTTGTTGTTGTACCTTTAAAAAACTAAACGATGAAGACAGTAAAATACTATCACTTAGACATAGCTGGAGAGCTGCGATATACTGAAACTCGTTATTACCTCTTTGGCTGGCTTATCTATACCTTTTGGTATAGGAACGTATAAATTTTAGGCAATTTTTTTTGAATTTTTTCCTCCTCCGCACCGAATACGCGGGGGAGGTTTTTTTATTTGGTATAATTTTTGTACCTTTGCTCCTCAAAAAGGAAAGCTATGATTCTTACACTAAAGAATAATTTTTTTGATGTTTTTGGAGCTATCAGTAATTTTTCTCTTCGTGATTTTACTTGGAACACTTATATCAGATATGCTATTCCACAGATTAAAAATTCAATTGAGATCCTAAAGAAGGCAGAGAAACAACGAAAGGAACTCACCACAGAAGAGCTTCAAATGGAGATTGCTTTTACCCAAGAACTTCTTTCCCATCTTCTGAAAATTGAAATGCTCCTACAAGAGATAGATGAATACGAATTTAAACCTGTTGCCCTGCATTTTATAAAGGCACTCAAGCGTTACCAACTATCTTTAGAAGACGAATTAGAAAACAAAGTTTTCTTCTATAATGCTCGTATCAATCAATCACGTATCATCGCTAAATATTTGGACTAACTATGAAATACCAACAAGGAGATGTTGTAGAGGTTAATTTTTTCTTACCTAATGGAGAATTTAAGCCGCACCCTGCTTTGATTATTTCTAATGATCATCTTCAGGAAGTAGAAGAGGGGTGTATTTACTTGGTACTGATTTCGTCCAAGAACTACAATGAAGAATTTAGTTACCCGCTCTCTGATGAGATGTTGAGCTTTAAGCTGTCAAAACAAAGCTATGTAAAGAGTCATATCCTTTCAGGGAATACTACAAGGGATATTGTCCGTAAAATGGGGTATATAAAGAAACCTTATTTTGAGGAAATAAAGAAAAAGGTAATAGAATCTATTTTTTGATTTTTAATAATACAATAAAAGCCGCTTATGTAAGCGGCTTTTTTATGTCTCCTCTTTAGCGCATTAACAAAATATTAATATAAAGATTACCCAAGACTTCCCTATCCTGCCCGAAAGTGCCTAATCCTGCCTTTTCCCTTGAGGGCTGTTTTATCTTTGTGGCTCAAAAATTAAGTAACACTAAAATCATTTATGTATGCTTCCCTAAACAATGTTCATTATCGCGAGGTGCGCTCGGATTATCCCTCGGATATATTCCCCAAAGCAGCTTGTAAGCGAACCGAATTAGGGGACGGCGATACGTTCTTTTCGGTGAAACAGATTGTAATTGCTATTGACACCTATTACACTCAGTGCCGCAGAATTGCCAAGCTCCTCAAGGGGGACACCTTACAGGCTACTTGTAGGAATATACATCAGTTTCTTTATCATCATTTCCAATATAAGGCCGATAGCGAGGAACAGCAATTACGCTCCCCCGCTTGCTCCTGGGCACAACGCTTTATAGGGATTGACTGCAAGAGCTATACCATATTGGCAGGAGCAATTATCAAGGCTTTAGGATATAACAGCTATGTACGGCAGATCAAGCAGCCTTACAGCTCTTACCCCGACCAATATACTCATGTATATCTGATTGTGCCTATTTCTCAAAAGGACAATGATTTGCGTAAAGGCTATTATGTGATTGACGGAACAGTATCCACCACACGTGAGGCCATATATTCCGAAAAAGCAGATGAAATAGTAACAGCTATGAAACATATAGGACTTAACGGCGCACAGAATGCGCTATATGACTTTAGACGATCCAAGGGCCTCGGAGACCGAGCCGACGGAAATGCTGCTGCTGGTGCTGGTAGCACAACAGGGACAGGAAAATCCTATTCAGATACAAGAACAAAACGGATTGTAGACGGAGTGAAAGAGGGCGCCAATGACCTCTTAGACCTTGCCAAAATAGGAAAACAAGGTTATGATATTTTCAATGGAAACAATAATCGCCCTAATCCTGTGCCAGGTACTTCCCCTTCTGTAGATAATACCAATGTCAAACTTGAGTATGAAAGGAAGTTGGCGGAGCTGCAAGAACTAAGAAAAAGGAATGCCGCAGACGCTCAGATACAGCAAGCACAAGCTGAGATGAAAGCGCTACAGGATAGCCTACGCAGGCAGCAGGAACAAATAGAACGAGAACGGGAAGATGTCCGTAGGCAACAAAACCAACAAAACCCAAACCTCAACCCTTATTACCTTCAACAGTCCAACCCTAATGGGAAATCCAAGGACAATACGATGATTTATGTTATAGGAGGAGTAGCTGTAGTAGGTATTTTGGTAGTAGTAATGATGATGAACAAAAAGTAAAACCCTATGAAAGGAGCTTATCTTATTCCTGATACCTCAGAGGAGGGAAAGTTACAAGGCCCTATCGGAGCCGCTGAGATTACGAACGTGAATTATGACCCAGTAATCAACATGACCTATGAGGAATACGAAAGCAACCTGCAAAAACACGCACAGCTTTCCCTCTCGGTTCATGAGAAACTTTCGGGGGTTATACTAGGACTTATAGCTATGGGGGCTCTTTCCAATGCTTGGAACCCTGTTGGCTGGATCTTGGCGGGCGTGGCAGCAATTATAGGATTGGCCTCTCATATAGGACTTTTCAAGGACAAAGCCGCTTGGGACGGAGAGCGAACAGGCAAGGCCTGGGACAAGATCAGCCACTATTACGAGGCAAGTGTCCTAGGACAGCGTACAGGCAAGGTGGAGAATGGTAAACCTGTGTTCTCAGGAGGATTAGCCACTATGGCTTCGGCTACGGCTATCCAAGACGAGTTGGTACAGACAATTATCAATAGTGCACTTAAGGGGCTTACGATCTATGAGGCTCTCTTTGCCAAAGAAGCAGCTGAAAGCTGGAAAAGTGATACCAGTAAAAAGAATACGGAACAGTTGGCTAGGCTTACAAGAGACCTAAAAAACAACTTCTTAGGCAAGATAAAGAGTTACGAAAGAGTCTATGATATTACTTGGACAAAGATAAACGTTTCCTTGGCTGACGGCATTTTTGATGAAGATTATCTTAGTATGGGTCTAGGAGCTGAACCTATAGGCCTAGGAAGAGACCGAAGAAAGGACATTACCTTTGAACTTTATGCCATACAACTCAAGCGTAAGAAAGAATATATAGGGGCAGGGCTTACCTTTTCTGATTTCAATAACGCTGCAAGCCCTAAAGCTACGTTCTTTGAAAAAGAATTTGCCGATGAGAAAGGCCGTAAGGAGATGTTCAAGTTTGGAGAAACGATTATAAAAACATTAGCCTTAGAGGGCTATCTCACCTCTGACGAAGCGGATTATTACAATGCCATGAACTGGTTGAACTCCGCTGACGCTTATGACAAGGCCGCTTACCTACACAACTGGGACACTCCTTGGAACCCTAAGATAACGAGTAAGACAGAAGAGAATTTTGTAAACAGTCAGTGCTTGAATATGAGTTTGGTGATGGGTGCTTTTCTTAGGAAGGAACACCCTTATCACAATGCCAAGCCACAAGATCTAATCAAGTTGCTTAAAGCGGCCAAAAGCCGCCACGATAAGTATAACACACGTGGTAGAGGTTCGGTAGCCCCTGATTGTCAGCAACTATTGCGTACCAATCCTAAAGTGATAGAGGCTTTTAAGGCTATGGGTATGAATATCAATGACTATGACGATAATTTCAACTACCTCAAAAAGGAGTTATTCCCTTCGCCTACGGATCCTAACGGGCAATCTCCCTCTCAATTCTCACAGAATGGAGGTTTGATAAACCCCAATGGCTATACTAATGAGTATCCTTATAGTCCTTATACACCTGCCCCCGCAAGGCCTCAAGGAGGACAAGCTCTTAAACCAAGTGCACCAAGCCAGCCGACACCTACAGTGCCGAACCAAGCAAAAAGCCAGCCGACACCCACAGTGCCAAATCAAGCAAAAAGCCAGCCGACACCCACAGTGCCGAACCAAGCAAAAAGCCAGCCGACACCTACAGTGCCAAACCAAGGAAAAAGTCAATTGGCTCCGACAGCACCTACACAGCCTGCTGTGCAAGAGAAGAAATCTAAAAAGAAAAGCCTTTGGTGGATTTGGCTCTTAGTGGCAGGGGCAGGCCTGTATGTAATTAACGAAAACGATAAGAAAAATGGCAAACATTAATATAGAATTTCAAGGAGATTTTCAGTACCTCAAGTACGAATTTACTCCACGGCTAAAAGAGTTAATCAAGAATGTACATACCGCGATGAACTCTTATAACAATGCCTTTTTCTTGCAGTGTCAGAAGTTTGGCGACTTGCAGGCTATTGCACGAGAAGCTCAGCAAACAGGCAAGCTCCCCCCTGCGGTGGAACAAGCTATGATCAAGGCCGATGCTTTTAAGCCTATAGCAGAAACCATATTGCTCAAAAAGGTAGCCAACCAAATAAGTTCTTTTGCTTTTTTCAACGGTTATTACTGGGGAATCCTCTTTGATAGACAAGGGGCAAACTCCTACACAAGGGGCTTTGTAGATGCCAAGAATACACGTAGTTACTTAGGACATGCTTTGCTCTATGCGCTACTGTACCCCTTCCTACATAGGATCCAGAAAGGTAGACTTTACGCCTATGGTAGCCGTCCTGAGTTCGTTGATTTCTATGGGGCTAAACCCTTTACAGGGAATAACAGTCTTATGATTGCTCCTATGAAGTTTGCCAAGAAAATCAAGCTGGATAACAGCAGCCCTATTCGTTTTCCACGAATAGAGACATGTGTGTATTATAGGGGAAAAACAAAAGACGAAGCATTGGTACAACAGGGAGTGGGAAAGGACAATCCTTACCAAACTCGCCAAGAGAGATTAGGAGAAATATTTTCACACTATTTCGTTCTAAATGGGCAACAGATAGCAGCCAATCAGCCTCTAAAACGAACAGGAGCAGCCCAAAATTACTTTTTCTTTTCCAAAAAGGATTTTTATACGCTCTCCGAAGAATGTGTTATAGCAAGGCTTTGGAATTTCTTCGCTAAGCCTTTGGCGATGAATGGTTGGACTGTGAATGTCCCCGCTAGTGTGGATAAGAGTGTAAAGCAATCGCCCGTATGTGATTATTTTGGGCGTAACAAGCTGCTTACCACTCAGGGGAGCTTTCAAGAACGATTAGGCCGTTTTGCCTATCCAAAGACAGCTCTATTACAACTGCCTGTGATTACCGATGAGGAAATACGCGAAGGTCTTAAGCTCTTGGAGCCACTTCATAAGGCTGTCAATAATGTGTTTCAAGTTACACAAAGCGATTTGGGAATCCTATCAGGCGATAGCCGAGTGTTTAATGCCTTAGTACAGAAGACACGTTATTACGAACAGAAAGCACCTACCAATCACTTGGATATTGCCCCTTGGATAGATAAGTTTTCAGATGTGAAGATCAAAAAATTACCTGTTTTATAACTAAAAAAATAGAAACTATGCACCCATGTATGCCTCGTTCCACACCGCAAAAACGAGTAGAACAAGTAGAACTACCCGCCGTAAAAGACACTCCCCAAGTGATATACATAAGAGAAGTGCCTATAAGTGATAACAACAACTTAACCGAAAAACAAACAACAGACAACAAATTAAAATGGTGGCATGTAGGCCTTGCTTTTGTAGCAGGTTATTGTCTTGCCTCCTCTAATACTAAAAAGGTTTGATATGAATTTTAAGAAACCCAAAACAGAGAATCTGACAGGAGCCCTTGTCATGGGAGGTTCCGCAGTGGCTGGAGCAGCGGCCTCTAACCTGCTCGTGGCAGAGCTTACGAAGAAACCTTCTGCCGATAGCAAAAAGGACGAAACCAAGCGTAAATTGGTCAAAGGAGGTGCTGTAGCAGTGGCTCTGGTAGGACTTGCTTGTGTAGACGGAAATGATACGGCTGCTACAGCTGTACGTGGTGCCTTAATTGGTATGGCAGGAGCGCAGGGAATAGCCTTAGCGCGTGAGTTTACCGATACCAGCAAGGCTGGCGACACCGTAAAACATGCCCTTGGCCTTGGTTGCCCTTGCCAAGAAACGGAAGGACTTGGCGAACCTGAATGGTTTGACTATACCCCAGTCTATGAGGATAGCTACGACACTCCTTACGAAGAAATCGTAGAGGAGAAACAAGCCCGCAACCCGCTTACAGGTTTCACCCCAAGAGAAACCTATGTGTAAGCCCTAATGAAGTATTAATTTTAAATTTAAAATTTTAAACAATGGACAACAGACAAGTTCAGTTAGAACGTTCCAATCACGTTCTTACCGCAATGGGGGTAGATACCCGCAATGCAAAAGTAATGGATAGAACTCAGTACCTCACCTTTGACGGAAAAGGGAAAAGTTCTGTAGTATTGCTCATTGATAGCAATACCAAAAAGCTCGTGGGAGAAACCTCCTTTGACGCTAACAAACTCAATAAGGGACGCTATTTCGTTATTGATGGTATTCGTGTACTCACTGAGGATACAGCAACCTCTTTGCAAGAAGCTAAGTGGAAAAGCGAAGCCCATGCGGCTATCTTGAACTCCGAAATCAAGATTGCGCAGGACGAAGATTTGCTAATCCTCCCTATTTCTGATTTAGTGTATACACAAAACGGCTCAGGCGAAGACAATGGCTTCCGCAGCATTGCTTCCGCTCCTGTAATTGTTCCTGAGAAAGATATTAATATCTCTTGGCAATTCCCTCAAGGAGTTGGCGTGCCTGCAACACAAACCCAATTCGTACGTATAGAATTGCGTGGGTTTGAGTTCTTTACGAACTAATTTTTTTTCTCTTAATAATTATCAATGTTAAAGCTTGCCCTTGTAAGGCAGGGCTTTTTTGATAATTTGTTTTTAACTTGATAAAAGAAAGATCATGCACACCAAAGAAGAAGTATATAACATAGACATCAAGGTTGGAGAGAAAGGAAACAACATCTTTATCACTCCTGTAGCAGGCCGTGTGATTGGCTTACTCATCTACCACAACAAAGGTGATGAATTTGTGGCCAATGTAGGAGTAAAAGCCGATGACGGCACCTACATTTCCAAAATGCAACACATCAAGAACTATCGTTCCCGTGAGAGTTGTTACTTTACAGGTTGTAAGCCAGTGGATTTTGAAACACAAGGCAAAACTTACACCTTAGAGATTATCGCAGATGAGCCTGTCGCTGGCAAAGATTTCAAAGGACAGCTCATACTGATCTACGAAGACACACGCTTTAATACTTGTGAAAATGCGTAAAACCAAATGGATTACCCAAAAAATTTTCTCCGATACGGCCTTTCTGCTGAAAGGAGTTACCTCACTTACGCTGTACAATGCAGCCAATAGTAAGGTGTCTTTCAGAGAAAGGACATTGGAGAAAGGAGATTACTACCAGTTTGACGGAGACGGCACGGCTACCGATATAGACTTTGAGATTACCTTTGAGGACGGACATGGAGAAGCTATTTTGGACTATCGTGCCCTGCAAAAATGTAACATAGAATGAAACAAGAACTCATTGATATTATTAACAGATTCAAAAGCTCCCCCAGTGTCCTACTCACGGTTATCAACCAGGAAACAGGGCAGCCCTTGGTACGTTCCATATCAGCGGCACGCATGGCGGATCAGTATGGCAGTGTAGAGGGCTTTTTCAACGGCTTACTTGGCCAGGGGATTCGTCAGATCATTGTGGAGGAAAGGCGCAAGCTGGGCAACACAACTCGTAGCTTTTCTACGCCTAAGAGTTTCACCCTTGGCCCCAAGGAGGAAGTGCAAGCACAAGAAGAGGTTGCCGCCCCTATGCCTATAGTTGCCCCTGCTCCTATGGTTGCTCCCTCTCCTATGCAACAAGGCCTTATGGGTATGCCTGGGTTAGGATTTCCACAGATCATGGACTTACATGTACGAGCACATGACCAAGCCCGATTGGAAACGGAGAATAAGTTTCTGAAAGAGAAAAACGAAAGATTAGAACAAGAAATGGCCTCGCTCAAGGAAGAACGCTTAGCGGACAAGTTTAGCGAAGCCAAAGCTAAGGGTAATAATGAAATGCTCTTAGGGATTGTGCAAAACCTACCTGCTCTTTGGGGCTTGTTCAAGGGTGCTCCCTCGGCAGGCCTACAAGGGGCCGAAGGAGAGATCCCCCAACTACCCGAAGGAAAGACAGCGCTTTTTCAAGCCTTCGCCCAAACCTCCGCAGAGGTAGACGCCTTTATGCTCAAGGTATTACACCTAATTTTTGAAAAGCAAGAGTTCTATAAGGAACTCAGCGAATTAGTCAGTAAGCAATCCTAAAAACTGAATAAAAATGGACATTACAATAAAAATTAACAGTACCAATCCGATAGACGCACAAGCACGCCAAACCAAGCTACAAGCCATAGCACTTTTGGACGATAAGACATTAGCACTTTTCCATGAGATCGCTACCAACGAAAAATTTCGCAAAAAGTTCGTAGCCAATGAGAAACTCCTAAGAAAATTCGTATAACATGCCACGAAAGAAACAAACACCTCTTAGTGGAGTAGCAGCTACCGTAGCGGCTACTTCTGTAGGAAAATACTTAGACAAGCACCCCGAAGCAATAGAATACGCAGGGCGCAAGGCAAGAACAGCCGTCAATGTAGGACTTATCATCTTTGGGGTGAGTGTTTTAGCCATTGGGGGGACTTTGTTCTATAACCTTTATTGGAAACATCGTTTTAGGAAAATGTCCTATGATCCTAATCAAAAGCCTGCTTCTATCAGTGCGGGGCTTGCCAAAAGTAAAGCAGAAACACTCTATCGCGCCATGCATGGTATGGGAGCCAACTATACCCATGTATATAATGCCCTTAGAGGTATGGGACACAACAACTATGTGGCTATATATAACGCTTTTGGCAAGCGTACCCCCGCCACCAGTTTTTCCATGGGGAATAAAAATGATATGGATTTAAGCCAATGGTTACAAGATCAGTTCAGTGGGGAGAAATTGGCTTCCCTGAGAGCACAAGTAGGTAACGCCTTTTTCTAAAAACAAACAACTATGAAAAAAGAATACATACTATGGGGAATATGTGGTGCTGGAGTACTTAGCGTTATTGTAGCGCTATTACTCAAGAAAGATAAAGAATCAGAGGTACCCAATGGCAAATATGGGAAGTACTATAACGGAATATCCGAGCAGGAGTACAAGGCTCTTATCGCTGATTTTGCCAATAACAGAGAGCTGGTTTCTCAGTACGCTCAAGACTTGCATAATGCTATGAAGGACGCAGGAACTGATTTTAATAAGATTCTTGAGGTAATGAGCAATTTAGACGAGGTACAAATGAAGATTGTGTATGACCGCTTTGGTAGGCGTGCTTATTACAATCGCCTTTTTGGAAAAATTGCTACAGAAAAAGGCAAAATGCTTAACCTAAAAGAATGGTTCAAAGAAGAGTTGAGCGAAGACCAATACAAACAGATAAGAGACCGATACCCTAAACTCTTTTAAGCTATGGAAACAGAAAAACGATATATTATAGGTCGGGTTACCGATGAGCACAACGAACCTATTTTGGGTGTCAATATCCTCATTAAAGGCACTACAAAAGGTACTACAACAGATGTCAATGGTAATTACAAAATCAATGCACCTATAGGTAGTCAATTAGTTTTCTCTTTTATAGGTAGGGAGACCAAAATATCACCTCTTATACAAAAAGATACAGCTGCTTTCAATGTAGTTTTAAAAGAAATTGCCGAAGAACTTGATGAAGTTGTTGTAACACCTCCCAAAAATAACAAAACAATAAAAGAAACACCAAAAAAGGAAGAAAAAGAAAATCAAGAAAACCCAATAAGGAGGTTTTATAATCCACAAACTATAGTAACTAAGAAAAAAAGCTATAATGATACGCTCAAAACTTCAAAATTACTGCTTGTAGGTGGCGCTTCATTACTTTTTGGGTTACTCCTTTTTTCCTTAGATAACTCACAATATAAAAAGAGTGTAAAAAAGGTAGCTATATAAAATAACCAATAAATAGAGAAAAGATGATAGGTATTCCTTTCAAAATGATTTGTAACTGTAATAATAGTAGTGGGAGTAGTAATCCAAATCCTACTCCAAAACAAAAGTTTTCCGCTAATTTTGGGTTTGTTGCTCGGCTTGAACCTAAATCAATAGGGGGAGTTGTTGCATATACACAAGTACTAATCAAAAACATATCTCTTGACGGAGAAACAAAAGAGATAGAAATAGAGTTGCCTTATGGACACGCTGGATTATCAGGTGTTAAAGCTCTCTATATTATGTGTGATAAATTAGGGGTTACAACAAAAGAAAATGCGCGAAAGTCTCCTACAGTCCATGTCAATCGAACTGATATGACACAACAAACGACCTTAGATAACTTGATATATGCTCAAGGAGCACCACTTAAATATGGTGGTTTAAGGATAGAGCCTCAGGGAGAATGGATATTTGAGTATGACGGAACCAGCAGTGGAGATTATGAAAGTAAACCTACCTCTATTAAATATAAATTTACAGGAGATACCTCTCTATTATATTTCTAAAAACTAAACAATTCTATGATGTTAGAAAGTATTTTAACCCTGCTCTCTACCTTGGTAGGTGGGGGTGTCTTGGGAATGCTCTTTGAGCGAAAAAAACGTAAAGTAGAAACAGACGCTATTGAAGCCGAGGTTGTAGATAGAATACAAATTATCTATAAGAAATTCCTTGAAGATTACAACCAAAAAATTACAGATCTTCTCAATGAAAACGAGAAATTGAAAGAGAAAATCAGAAAATTAGAAGAACGCATTAATGAGCTATCCAAATGAAGAATTTTATATTATCCTTTTTATTGGTTTTCCTTGTATTGGGCTGCAAATCGGTTAAACAGACGGATAAAAATTATGAAAAAACGCAACTAATATCTACTGATAGTGTATTTGTAGAGCATTATTACGATTTTCATGATACAATCTTTGTACAAGTACCCTCTATCAGTACCATGAACAAAGAATGTGATAGTCTTTGTCAAAAAGAAGTAAGCAGACTATTACAAATTATAAAAACGCATAAGGTACAAGGCTCACAATCACAAGGAATTTACTATGATAACTATAAAAATAGTTTAGTAATATACCAAAATGTATCTCCTTTGCAAAATATTTATAGAAATAGAAAGCAAGATTTATCCAATGTAAAGGAAATTGAGCGTATAAAGATAGTAAAGGAAACCTATATTCCTAAGTTTGTGAAATTTCTATCATGTATAGGAGCTTTTTCTATTCTATTAGGGGTCATCTTAGGGATTAGAAAACTAAAAAATAAATGGTTATAACATTAGTATATGAAAACAAAAGCAATTATCGTTATAATGGGAATCTGTGCGATAGGTGTTGCTATCTATGGAATAGCAAAAGCGAAGACAGAACAAGCCAAACGATTGTTTGAAAAGGTAATGTTTTCCTTTCATCAGTACAAAGACGCAGGGGCTAAGCTCCTACAGAACAAAATATGGCTACTCTTAGACTTTGCCCTGACCAACCCTACAGCGGAAGACTTCTATATCAATACCAATGGGTCAATACAACTCAAGGTTATGCGGGTATATCTCAAGGGCGTTCCTATTGGCTATGCTTCTCTTCCTAATTTTTATCAGTTAGACTTACGAGCGGGCGCCACAGCTATTCTAGAAAATGTTTATATAGAAATTAGTGCTTTTTCGGTAGCCAGTGAGATTTGGGACATGGTAAAGGAGAACAAAAAAGACTGGGCTAAGTATATGAGCCTTATTAACAAACTCTCTTTTGAAATAGATATTGACGCCTTTGGACAAATATACACCCTAAAACAATCTTTTTCATAACATAAAACCAGTATCAATGAAAACTTTCAGAACTGAAGAATACAAAAATAGCCCTCTCTACCAAAACAATCCTGGTAACCTACCTAACAAGGGTGAAGACTGGGGAGGAAAAGTACCTAAAACACACAGAATTGGTAATGCTAAGTATGAAGAGTTTATAGCAGTAGAGTATGGGTTACGTGCCTTGATGATCAATATACGTACGATCATGGAAAAGGGCGGAAAAAACACCATAGCCGATTTTGCGCGTCGCTTTTATCCAGCAGCAAGTACTAAGAAAGTCGCGTTGTATGAAAGCACCCTAACCAAGGCTTTTGGAATAGATAACCACAAAAGAATTACCGCATTCACCAAAGATTTTTATATAAAAATGGCTAAGATTGTAGCTACTATAGAAATGGGTGCTGCGGAAAGCCGAATTCCTGCGGACGCTTATGATACAGCTTATGCTTATATGGGAATAAACATGACAAGCGGAGGTAATCCAGTATTGCCTGCTCCTGCTAAGCCTATTATCCCTCTGCCAGCCAAGCCTAGTACGCCCGCTCCTACTAAACCTAGTACGCCTACTCCTACTAATCCTAGTACACCCGCTCCTACTAAACCTAGTACGCCTGCGCCTACTAATCCTAGTATGCCTGCACCTACAAAACCCAGTACGCCTGCGCCTACAAAACCTAGTACGCCCGCACCTACAAAGCCTTCCAACCCCACCCCTAATAATGGAAGCAATACCAACACAGGAGGTGGCACCTCTAACTTTAACCAAGGTGGCTATACTCCTGCTCCGTCTGAAAATGGAAATGCTACTAATTGGCTCCTATGGGGTGGCTTAGCTGTTGCCTTGGGTACAGGAGGATACTTGATCTATAGCTACTATGCTAAACCCAAAGGAAAGAAAAAATAACTTTTAAAACTGACATTATGACTGATTTAAGAAAAGCTCCTACAGATATCAGAGGAATCAAGAATAACAATCCTGGAAATATCCGTATAGGAGAAACAGCCTGGCAAGGAAAGGTACCACTTTCTCAGAATACGGACAGAAATAGTAAAACTGGTAAAATGGAGTTTGAACAATTTATTTCTGTGGAATATGGCCTACGCGCCTTAATGAAAAATGCTTATACCTGGATCAAAAGAGGTGATAATACCATTAGAAAACTCATTTCACGGTGGGCACCTCCCAGTGATAATAATCCTACAGAAAGTTATATTGCTTATGTTTCTAAGCAAACAGGGCTCCCCGCTGAACAGCCTTTTAAAGCGTTGGATAAGGACTTTTTTATTAAGTTAGCCAAAGCAATAGCTGAAAAAGAGAATTATCCTCATATAGCCAAGAAATTTATTCCCTACAGCGCTTACGAGGAAGCCTATAGGCTTATGGGAAGCACTTCTTACAGCCCTCCAATCGAAAAAAAAAACGTATAGGCCTCTTGAGTTTTGCCCTTTTAGCAGGGGCGAGCTTTTGCCTTTTACAGTACTATAAACCCAAACTATGGCTCGAAAGAAAACAACTCAAAAAGGTACAGATCTAAACGAAAATTTTCACCTCAAGGACAAAATCGCCCTTGCTCTCTCAGCTATGGCTGTTCTACTGGCAGGTTTCCAAGTCTATTTAGCTGTAAAACACGAAAAACAAAATGTAAAATAGTAAAATCATGAATACTTTTGAATGGGAAGAAAGAATAGAGAAAGAATCTTACACTCTTGATCAGTATCTCAAAAAGTCTCCCCCTGTACTTTCACAGGAATTGAAACAGAAATACACAAAAAGTCTTGAAGAGTATAAGAAAGCACTTAAAGAGGCTGAAATGATAATGCAAGTTAGTCTCTTTGGTAATAGCAGCTTAAAAAGTTTAGCAGAAAATATTAAAAGAGTAATTTATAAGATAGAGGATTATCTCTATTTGTATAAGAATTGGAAGCCTACGCCTCCAGCAGCACCCGCCCCTGCAAAATCTCCAGTAGCACCACCTGCAACCAAGCCTATAGTGCCTGCACCAGTAGCGCCACCTGCAACCAAGCCTATAGTACCTGCACCAGTAGCACCACCTGCAACCAAACCTATAGTACCTGCACCAGTAACACCACCTACAACAAATAATGAAGAGGAACCAAAGACAGGATTCTTTACCCCAACTAATATCCTCCTCGTTCTATTAGTAGTAGGAGGAGGTTTCTTTCTATTGACAAGAAAAGGAAAATAACCCTAAGAAAACAAAATAATTATGACTGCTCTTGAAGCCTTTAATGCCCTTAACAACAGAGAAGTTTCCCGCAAGGAAGTAGAACAAATCTTGACCCAAGCCAAAGCCGAAAACAACACAGCTATTATTTATCGCCTAAGCCAGGCCCTAAACAACAGCCCCGAAGCTACTCATTTTGAGATCACCATTACTCAATATGATAGCTCTGCGGGGCTTTCAGGTGTGCAGCATACAGGCGACTACCGTGAAGCCTTGGACGATTGTGGTCGCCTACGCAAGGGCTGGAAGTTCGTCAAGGGCAACGTGGTGAAGGTAGAGGAAAAGCCTAAAAAAGCAGACAAACCGAAGAAGGAGAAAGCACCACAGAAGGAGATTAAAAAAGACAAAAAGTATAAGTTTGTTGTTATAACAGACGATCGCCACAGCCGTGTAATCGCAGTGTTCTCTTATATAAATCCTAATATAGAAGAATTAAGTGAACGTTTTTGGAAAAATAGTGAAGGAAAATATTATGAAACTACGGAAGAAGGTCTTAGAAATTACGCTTTCGGCATGGGGCCTTATCCTTTTGCAGAGGCTAAAAAACATATTGAGGAAAAATATACAGAAGGAAAAGACTTTATCTATTTTAACATTAAAAAAGACGGAGGCAGAGACAAGGCTATTTCATTGGTAGAAAAGCCTAAAAAGGAAGCTAAGCCGAAGAAAGAAGCTACACCAAAAAAGGAAGTATCAGGTCCCAAGGTAAAAGATTTTGAAGCCTTTGATGATTTGCAGGCGCAACTGCTCGCTGAAAATGCGGATATTCCTAAAGGTGAAGTATTGGACTTTATCTACAATTTTACAGACGCTTTTGAAGAAGGAAAAACAGTCTTTCGTTTTTGGAATACACCAGGGAAGAAGCCTACAGAAGCTGTGCTACAATATAAAAAACACCCCCTCCTTACTCGTTTGCAGAATCCCTCTGCTAAAATGCGTGCCTATGAGCTTACACCTCGTGGGTATGAGCTATTGGAGAAATTCCATAAAGGGGTAGAACGTATAAAAAAGACTTATGACCTTGGCTATATCGCAGGAATACACAAACTTTCTAATTTTTTGGAAGATAGAAAAACCTATACAAAAAAGGAAAATGTCCAAGATTCGTCTAAAAAAAAAGTAGAAAAAGCCTCCGATAAGGCTACAAAGTCCCTAAAATCAAGGAAAGAAAAAGGCGAAAATGTGGCTAATTTTACCCTATTGCAGGAACCTACTAAGGTGTTTCTTGAGTTTGAAGACGAAAAAAACGAAACTTATTATAAGAAGTCTGCCGACAAGCAGGGGGCTGTAGGATCTGACTTTTTAAAGAAGATACTAAAGGACTTAAAAAAACAGAATCTTAAGGAGGAGCCTCGTGGCTTCATCAATACAGAAGATTTTCTTGTGAAACCTACTATTTCAAAAATTACAGGTATTGATAGCCTTAAAACAATCATTGTAAAAGACAATCTTCGTCCTGCCTTAGAATGTGTGTTAATAGAAGCAGATCGTTATGTGGCTACAGACGCTCATAATATAATCCTTTTGAATCGCCCTAAGAATGACGGACTGAAAACAGGAGCTTTGTATGATCCGAATTACAAATGTACCAAGATAGGAGGCTGTTCAAAGCAGGAATATTACAGGGATATAGAACGAGGTTATCCTAATTATAAAGCTGTATTGACCGAAAACCCTGTATATACTTCCGATTGGGTAGCTATAGAACCTATTATACAACATTTGAAATCGGGACTTGAGGTGGTAAGGAAAATTTATGATTGGAAAAGGGTATATGTAGTTAAGATCATCTCTAATGTAGGAGAGGGGTTTTTCAATATAAAACATCTGTTGAATGACTTACAAATCTTACAGAGTAACGGTGCTAAAAAAATAAGGCTATACACCAATAAATTGGTAAATAGCGCCTTAAATATAGAAACAGACAATGGAAATATGGCGCTGACAATGCCTGTATCTATGGGAGATAGTAGTAATTATGCAGATGTGATAAGCCCGCTAAGAATCGCCCCTATCCAATTGCATTTCACCCAAAACCGCAAAGAAGAAAAAGGCCAAAATATGGCTAAAGAAACTAAGGAGGAAGACAATTTTTCCGAACAAGTTGAGAAAAGAGAAGCTCTTGTAAAACGTGCAGATCTCTATAGAAAAGCACGTAAAGACGGATATTCTTATGATGAAATATATAAAAGAGCCAAAGAATTAGGGGATAAAGATATAGATCTTATTATGAATTTATCTTATCTCAACCCTAAAGGGGATATGATAAATAGCTTTCTCTATCATATAGATAAAGAAAAGGAATACCTAAAAATGGTCAATTGGACAGGAGAAGCTCGCCGATTATATCCTGATTTAGATGATAAGAAAGAAGATTTTTTATGTGATCTCATAGATGGTGATTTTTATAAAGAAAAAACAAAAGATTTTTTCTTTAAGGGAATAGAAGATTGGCATAAAAGAAGAACAGAAAGAGCAAATATTTTAAAGAGTATTCTTGATAAATATAAAATTACTCTTGACTATCACAGTTTTAATCTATTCCTTGAAGGAATTAGTAATGATCTATATAAGAATAATTACAAAGAACTTCCAGAATATGATAAGTATTTCTTTTATTTCAATTTGGAAAACAAACTAAATGAAAAAATTATCAATGATTTAAAAAAATACTTTGTCAATAGAATAGAGGAAAAGAAACTAAAAAAAGTAGGATTAGGAGATGAAAAATATTCTTACAAAGGTGAATTACACCAAAAAGGAATAGAGATACTAAGAATTATCTTTAAAAAACTCAAGGAAGAAAAAGGCCTTTCAGGCGTAGATAATTTCCAAGGGATTTTTGGTACTGTTCCCGAAGTCTCTACTGAAAGGTTTAAGCAGATGTCTGTACCTGAGTTAAGGGAATATACATTGGAATATTACCTTGAAAATTATGGAGGGAAGAGTATTTCTAAAAATTTCTTTAAAGAAGATAACATTCAGATAGAGTTCTTTAATACAGCAGGAAAAAAACTACAAAAACCTATTTACAAAGAAAAAGTAGCTGTTTTGGAGCATTTAGAATCGCTTATTAAAAATTCTACCTACAATAATTGGGGAAATAGAAAAGAAAGTAGCCCTCCTAATATCATAGGCTACCTAAATTTTAAAGCGAAAGTTACTATTGATGGAGAGAAACGGCACGTACGTATTTCTATTGCAGTTGATAGAGATAGAAAGTTTAGGTTTAAAACCTTTGAAGTAGGTGCTAATCCTAAAGAGAAAAAGCAAGCTACCTCTATTCCAGCCCCGTGGGTAACTGAAAGCCTAAGAGATAGCTCGCTTTCTGAGGACAAAGTTACGAAAAAATCTTTATCCCGCAAGAAAAAAGACGAAAATTTTGGTCTCAATGCGCCCGAAGCCCCTGTAACCTCCTTGCCAGCTCCAAGGCAAACCCTCGCCCAGCAGTTGGCAACACGCCCCGAAGTAAGAGAAAGTTTCTTAGTGGCCGACGAGCAAATGAGCCTTTTCCTTGGGGCCTTGGAGAAAAAGACAAAGGACAGCCTTGTTATCACCCTCACAGGCAAACAAGGTAGCGGAAAAACGCGCTTTGCCTTCCAGTTTATGAATGCCCTGGCACAACGCTATCGTGTAGGCCACGCCTCTATCGAGGAGCACCCCGAAAGTGTACTGTACGAGGAAAAAGCCTATCAGTACCTCAACGATACAGCCTTAGAGCATATCACAGCACAAGATGTGCGTTCCTTGGCAGAGCTGGACATGATGATTCATACCAACGAAGTAATAGTGATAGATTCCTTTCAGAAAATGCGTGAGCTGGCACCCCATTTTGAGATTGACAAGGACTTGCGCAAGAAGTATGACGGCAAGCTGTTTTTAGTGATTTTCCAGCAAACAGCAGACGGCAAAATGCGAGGAGGTAGCAAAAGCCAGTATGACGGCGATATTATTCTCTTTACAGAGACCTTTCCCGATTACCGCGAGAACTATGTATATCCCGACAAAAACCGCTACAACAAACGGCCCGCCACCGAGCTACAATATAGCATATACGAACAACGTATGCTTACCACAGCTCCCGAAGTGCCCGCCCTACCCGCTCACTATGAGCCAACGGAAAGCGAAGAACTGAATTTTGAAGTGTTATAATATAAAGATATGAATAAAGAACAATTAGAAGCAAGAAAAAATGAGATTGAGAGGAGAATCAGCCAATTAAAAAAAGAGCTTTCGCCTGTTGCTTATAGGGTGTTAGCCTTTCAATCTGTGGGCTTTATTGCTGGTGTAGTTTGGGCTTGGAAGACTAAGCAGAAATGGTATATCAGACCTTTAGCAGGAATAGGAGGAGCTGTAGGCGCTAATGTCTTGAGTACTTTTCTAATTTCCAACTCAAAGGCAGAGAAGACAGCTGAATTTGCCCAACTGAAAAGAGAATTGAATGATATAAACGGACAGCTTGACTGGATCAGATTACAATCTTATTATCCTAAGCCACAATGAAAGTAGAAATAATCTCTTATAGAACAGGTGTAGATGTGTTAGGATTTCCTATAATTCACGAACACATATTTATAGAAAGCACAAAAGAAAGTGCCTCTCATTCCAAAAAAGGAAAGAATATGTCAAAGAAAAGCGCTGTACGCAATACTGTACAACATTTTCTTTCAAGAGACGTAAAACAATTATAAAAGAATAAGGTATGAACAAAGAAAAACAACAAGTGTTTGAGCGAGTTCGTATAGAAAAAGATGAACTTAGAGAGAAAATAGGTAAGTTAAAAGATTTCTTGAAAAGCGAGAAAATTAAACAAATAGACAACACACAAGCCTATTTACTAAGAATGCAGTATGACACGATGACAGCTTATGCTAATATCTTAGAAAAAAGATTAGCTCTTTACGAGGAAGAATCAAAAACAACAGATTTTAATTAAATATTTAATTTTATGGCAACAAAGAAAGTCGGTTTGAAAGCCAATGGACGGCTCAAGAAAGGTTTCCGTTACAACGAGAACGGACGTATTGTGAAAGCGAAGAAAGCAACCACGAAGAAAACTCGTAAGCGCTAATCCTTGAGTACAAATCCCTACCCCCGTAAGGTTAGGGATTTTTTTTGGAGAATTTTCTAACTTCACCTCTATTTATATATGCAGAAAGTATGTTTTTATGCAAAACTCATCTTTTTTATGCGGGTTTGTATGCAGTATTTTAATTGATTATCAATGTATTAACCCTTATAAATAGGTATCGCACACGAAACATAACGATTTTTGTGTAAAATTCATCTATAGCGTGCGCACGCGAAAAGTATACCTCTCCTTATATACGCCCCTCCCTCCCCTTAAAGAATAAAAATATATGCAAAAAATATGTTTCTATGCAAAATCCACTTTTTGTATGCGTGTTTTTATGCAGTGTTTCGCTTGATTATCAGTGTATTAACACTTATAAATAGGTATTGCATACGAAACATAACGATTTTTGTGTAAAATTCATCTATAGCGTGCGCACGCACACACGTACGATCAGAAAGAGAAAGAAGCGCTTTTTATAGTTTCGTCCGCAGTTAGGTTTCGGGTAGTGTAGGCTTCTGTTTGCTTAATATCGTAGTGGCGAGCTTGATCACGTACCTTAATAGAAGGAATACCACTATTGAGCAAATCCATTATCCCTGTATCCTTGAGAGAGTAAAACTGAAACTTGCTGTCAAACTTGTATTTGTTACGGTACTTTGTCCAGGTGTCCGAAATTTTCTTAGGATTGAGTTGCTTTTTACTTGGTTTGAAGTCTTCCCCGAATAGGTAATCACTATTATTGGCTGTTACCAAGTGTTGCGCCAGGATAGGTAAGAATACGTCGGGAATAGTTACACTATCGGTTTTGCGGTTTTTGGTAATTGAGCCGTCCAATATAATACGGCTTTCTGAAAGGCGAACATCGCTCACCTTGAGTTTGGTTATCTCCGTACGGCGAATAAGGCAAAAGTAAGTCATCATACAGCACACGAAGAAGGGAAAATCGGTATCTCTCAATTCCTTGATACATTCCTTTACCTCGTTAGTGAGTGGCTCACGTTTCTTTTGTACCTTGGGTTTTGATTTTATTCCCTCTGCTGGGTTTTGCTTGGCATATCCTTTGAGCTTTGCCCACTCAAAAAAGCCTTTCATATAGGCAAGGTAGTTATTATAGGTTCGTGGGCTGTTTTTCTTATCGTAATAGATATAATCAAGGAAATTATTTACAAATTGAAAATCTATGTTTATCACAAACTTTATATCTAAACACATTTCTTTTATGTAGGCACTAATATTGCTAAAAAAGGACTTCCAAGAGCGTAAAGTATCGGGACGTTTTATGCCATCCTGTACTTCCTTTTCTAATTGGTTTAGGTATATAGAGAAACTATCTTCTAAGGATTTATATTGGTTATTTGGATTTTCAAAGAAAGGCGACCAACCACTTTCTAACTTCTGATTGATAGTAAGTATCATTTTCTTAGCATACTTACGCCTTTCCTGTACTGATTTCATTTTAGGAACACGGTTACGGAAACGGTCTAACTTCTCTGTAAGTGGATTTTTAGCATAGTACTCAATGTACCAAGACTTGTTATCTCTAAGCTCTGCTGGCTTGTAGTCTATAAAAGCTATCCGCTTGGGTGCGATTTTGGTAGTTTTGTCCATTTTTTTTTATGCTAAATTCCTCAGATAAACAGAAGCAGGGAACTTGGCACAAATTTGGCACTCAATTTTAAAGAATTTAAGCGTAACTAATTGGTATTTAATTAGTTACGCTTATTTTGTAGCGGGAACTGGACTCGAACCAGTGACCTTCGGGTTATGAGCCCGACGAGCTACCTACTGCTCTATCCCGCGATTTACAGGTGCAAAGGTACAACCTTTTTTTTAATTACCAAAATAAAAAATCATTTTTATTTCATTTTTTATAACTATCTAAAAAACAAAGCATTGCCAAAGAAAAATTCTTTAGCAATGCTATTATATAAGTTCAAAAACCTTACTCTACTGTTACTGATTTGGCCAAATTACGCGGCTGATCTACATTGCAGCCTCGCATAGTAGCGATATGGTAAGAGAGCAATTGCAAAGGAATTACACTAAGTATAGGAGAGAATATTTCATCTACCTCTGGAATCTCTAATACATGATCGGCCAAACTACTCATCTGGGTGTCATGCTCTGTTACTACCGCTATGATTTTCCCTTTGCGAGCTTTTATCTCCTGTGCATTAGAAACTACTTTTTCATAATGTCCTTTGGAGGGAGCTAAGAAGACCACGGGCATATTTTCATCTATTAGGGCAATAGGTCCATGCTTCATCTCAGCTGCTGGATACCCCTCGGCATGTATATAGGAAATTTCCTTGAGTTTTAAGGCTCCTTCTAAGGCTACAGGATAGTTATATCCACGACCTAAGTAAATACAATTAGAGACATCCTTATAAGCATGTGCTATCTCTATAACCTTATCTTTGTTCATCTCTAAGGTCTTGGCTACCAGATCAGGAATATGAGCCAGTTCTTTACAAAGTCTCTTATAAGTATTGTGATCTATAGTCCCTTTCTTATGACCTAAGTGCAAAGCCAAGAGTGTCAGTACAGTAAGCTGGGTAGTGAAAGCCTTGGTAGAAGCTACCCCTATCTCCGGTCCTGCATGAGTATAAGTACCTGAGTCTGTGAGGCGTGCTATGGAAGAACCTACTACATTACATATTCCATAAATAAAAGCACCTCGCTCCTTGGCTAATTTTAGGGCTGCTAAGGTATCGGCTGTTTCTCCTGATTGGGAAATGGCCATCACTATATCCGAAGCGTTGATCACTGGATTACGGTAGCGAAACTCAGAAGCGTATTCTACCTCTACAGGAATACGAGTAAGTTCCTCAAAGAGGTACTCCCCTACTAAGCCCGCATGCCATGAAGTACCACAGGCAGCGATAATAATACGATCTGCACTAAGGAATTGTTTCAGATTGTTATTAATCCCTGATATCTTGGTAGTGCCATCTTCCAAAAGACGTCCACGCATAGTATCCTGAATAGAGAGGGGTTGCTCAAAGATTTCTTTGAGCATAAAGTGTTCATAACCACCTTTTTCTATCGCATCAATACTAAGTTTTAGCTCTTGTATAGCGGGGTCTACTTCTTCATTACTGTGTATCTTACGTACTTGTAGTTCCTTATTAAGCTCAATAGTAGCCATTTCTCCATCTTCAAGATAGAGCGCATTTTGAGTATATTCAATAAAAGGAGAAGCATCGGAAGCTATATAGAATTCATTCTCTCCTATTCCTATTACTAAAGGACTTCCCAAGCGAGCTACTACCATTTTAGAAGGATTGTCTTCCTCCATAACCGCAATAGCATAAGCACCAATAACTTCATTAAGAGCATAGCGTACTGCTTCTTCTAAAGGGAGTTGTTTCTTATTCTTAATGTATTCTATAAAATTGATAAGAACCTCAGTATCAGTATCAGAATGAAACACATATCCTTCTTGTTGAAGGCGTTGCTTGATGCTCTGATAGTTCTCAATGATTCCATTATGTACTATAGCTAATTTTCCTGAGTTGGATAGGTGTGGGTGAGAGTTTTTATCATTAGGTACTCCATGTGTTGCCCAACGGGTATGTCCCATCCCAAAAGTAGCTGTAGGGATAACATCCTTAGCTGCTTTTTCTTCCAAGTCAGATACCTTTCCTTTGGTCTTTTCACTAACAAATTTCTCGGCATTGACAATAAAACCAGCACTATCATAGCCTCTATATTCCAAGCGCTTTAACCCATTGATGATAATGGGGTATGCTTCTTTATTTCCTATATATCCTACAATTCCACACATATTTATATGTTATTAATTGGTTACAAAATTCGATGCAAAAGTACATCTTTTTATTTAAAAAACAAATATATCAATTAACATTTATTTTAATTAATAAGTAAAAGTAAATAAGCAAAAAAACGCTTTTCTCTATTCACTTTTCACTTTCTCCGCATATATGGCATAATATCTGGGAACAAAGTACCTAAGCAAAGGGCGAAAACCTAACTTGCCTACGGGGTGTGTCCATTTCTCACGATACTGGATTTGCCAACCTGCTTTTTCTAAGAGCATATCTAACTGCCAATCCTCAAATTCATGGTAATGGCAATCCCTTGGGTCTTTGTCATTTCGGTAAGCAGAAGCAAACCATAAGCGTAAAGGTACTGTTACAAGAAGTTTCTTTGCTGGAAGCTGTTGTAATACCCCAAAAGGATTCACCAAGTGTTCCAATATCTCCAAAGCAGTTACCATTTCTCCTTCATAACTACTTAGCTTCTCTGGAAAGAGATCTAAATCCTCCCCCTGAGTATTGGTTACCGTATAGCCTTCTTTTTCCATAACCTCAGAGAAAGGGTTGCGTACCCCTAAATCCAATATGGAAGTACCTTTGGGAGCAAATCGTTGTAAGATAGCCAAGGTCTTTCTATAACGTTTTTCAGGATAGATACGATACATCTGATTCATCTTTACACTACTTTTAAAAAGGCATAACTATAAGAGAAACGACCACTCTCTGGCACAGAAAGCAGCAAGGTATCTCCTTTTTGGAGCTTTCCCGAGTAAAGGAGTTCCTCCAACATCAGATAAGGCGAAGCACTCCCTACATTACCCACCTTGGAAAGATTCAAAAACCAACGCTCTAGGGGAATATCTATTCCCACCTTCTTAAGCTCTTCGTATAAGCGGTCTTTGAAATAAAGGGAAGAGATATGAGGAAGGAAATAAGTAATCTCATCAGGAGAGAGGGCATGTTTCATAAGTGCTGCCTGCATACTCTCCGCTCCTTTTACCAATATATTCTCATTGAGCAACCTTACATCTTGCTTAATAGAAAAGATAGACTGCTCCAACCACTGCTCAGGACTATAATCACTCCAAGCCTTAAGAGAGCCATCAGATTGTTTTTCACCTCCCGCATACATACAAGCCTCCAACTGATGGGCATACGAATGCGCATCCATCCAAAGTATTTGTAAGGAGAGATTTGTAGGATGTGGTTTGGCTTCCAAACGGAAAGCACCTGCTCCATCGGAAAGCATAAATCGCAAGAAATCTTTCTTAAAAGCTAAAATAGGTTGTTCCTCCAAAAGGATAAGTGATTGTATTTCATTCTCATACTTATTGGATCGCAGCCAAGAGGAAACTCTTTCGGAGCCTGTACAAACTGCATTGGTGCTATTGCCTGACTTTATGGAGAGATAGGCAAACTTTAAGGCATTCATACCTGAGTTGCACACTCCCGCAGATGAATTAAGCTCCACCACACCACTGCCTTTCAGCAAACCATGTACCATAGCAGCATGTGAGGGCAATAAGCAATCAGGAGTGGAAGTACCACAAGAGAGTACTTGTATATCTTTTGCCCCAAAGTCGCTGTCAAATAGTCCTTCTATCGCTAAGCAAGTAAGAGAGGTATTGGTATGAGTAGGATTCCCCTGTATATCAAGTGCATAGTAACGTGTAGTTATTCCATTGTTTCTCAATACAATACGCCTTGCTTTAGAGACCATTTCATTAATTTCTCCTAGAAATGCTTCCATCTGATCATTGTTAATGGGAGCATTAGGGAGATATTTGCTTGCCTTGGTGATATATACAGGATTCATTGGTTTTTTAAGTGATTTGACAAAAATATATTTAGGGTCTGCAAAGATACAATTTTTCTTTTAATTAGCTATACAGTTTTTCAAAGTTGTCATCATGGAAAGTGCCTGCTGGTAGCCATATTCAAACGCCGTATCTATCTGCTTGGTATCCAGAACGCCTATATTGCTCAATTCTTGTAAGAAGACAAAATCACATTTCTTAAACTTTTTCTCATAGGAACCATCCATAATCACATTATAAATACGTTGGAAAAACTTAATAGGATTACTCAATTCTTTCTCATCAACTGTTTCCAATGGGTTTATAAAACTACCTATGAGTATATCACACTTTCCTCTAAGAGGTTCTATGGGAAAATTATTCAGCAAACCACCATCACAATAGACTCCCTCCTCTATTTTTATAGGAGAGAAATAAGGAGGTAGAGCCGAAGAAGCTATCATAGGGGCAATCAAGTCTCCTTTAGAAAAATAAGTTATCTTCCCACTGAGCAAATTAGTAGCGGCCACATACAGGGGAATAGAGAGCTCTTCAAAAGTTGTACAAGAGAGGTATTTCTCGAACAAGGCAGGATATTTGTTGCTATTTATAAGCCCCATTTTCCCTAGGGAAAGCATAGAAAACTTAAACAGAGGCGTTTGTTTGAAGAAGTCTATGAGCTGCTTTGGGGTCTTCCCAGAGGCATAGAGCGCTCCCACCAAAGCTCCTCCACTGGTACCTGAAATCACTGAAGGGTGGAGGTCGTGTTCTTCTAATGCCTTAAGCACTCCTGCATGTGCTAAGGCTCGTACGCCTCCTCCTGAGAGTACAAGTCCGAAAGTTTTCATAGGTAATAGGTTATTATAATAGGTTGATATGATGTTGCTCACATAGGGAGAGTATCTCCTCTGTCCAGATAGAAGCTTGTACCTCACCTATATGTGCTTTTTGGAGAAAAAACATACAGATACGGGACTGACCAATTCCCCCACCTATGGTAAGAGGCAAGTCTCCCTGAAGGAGCATTTGGTGATAATCCAAGTGCTTACGCTCCTCTAAGTTGGCTACTTTGAGCTGCTGCATAAGAGAGAGTTCATCTACACGAATACCCATGGAGGAAAGTTCTAAAGCACTCTCCAAGACAGGATTCCAAAGAATAAGATCTCCATTGAGCTGCCAATCATCATAGTCAGGGGCACGGCCATCATGTTTTTCACCAGAGAGAAGTGCTCCTCCTATTTGCATAATGAAGATGGCTCCTTTCTCCTTAGCAAAACGTTGTTCACGCTGGCTAGGAGACAAGTTGGGATATTTATGCTCAAGTTCTTGGGAGGTGATAAAGGTGATTTCCTTAGGCAAAAAAGGAGTCAGTAATGGATATTCTAGGGTGATGACCGCTTCAGTAGCCAAAAACACCTTGTATATCTTCCTGACAGTTTCCTCCAAATAGGCTAGAGTACGTTGTTCCTTAGTAATAATTTTCTCCCAATCCCACTGATCCACATAGATAGAATGGGTATTGTCCAAGGTTTCATCACGGCGGATCGCATTCATATCGGTATAGATGCCCTCCCCTACACCGATCGCATAGCGCTTGAGTGCCAAGCGCTTCCATTTGGCTAAGGAATGTACTATTTCTATGGTGTCCTCTGGTGCATCTTTCATTTGGAAAGAAACAGGGCGTTCTACCCCATTGAGGTTGTCATTGAGACCTGTGGAATTTTTCACAAATAGAGGTGCCGATATACGAGAAAGATTCAGAGCCTTAGACAGTTCCGTTTCAAAGAAGTCTTTGATACGCTTAATGGCTCTTTCGGTATCCATGATACCATATTTGGGATCATACCCTTGGGGAATTTTGCATGCTGACATAAGTGGGTTATATTAAGTTTTCAATAAAGTCAATATTCATCTTGGCCGAAAGAGCGGCAGCTTGAGTGACAAAGGTATCATAAGAAATCGTGTCTCCCTCACCCGCATTGTCTGATACAGCACGAAGAATCAGAAAAGGGGTACCTAACAGATAACAAGTTTGGGCGATAGCTGCTGCTTCCATCTCCACAGCTACTGCCTTGGGAAAATGGGTTTCTATCCATTGTCTCTTCTGTGGATCACTAATAAAGACATCTCCACTAACAATGGGGGCACAATGGAGTTGGTTGGTATAACGTGCTACTGAAGCTTTGGCTTTGTCAAACCATTGCTCCGAAGGTAGGTAGCTTGGGGGCATCTGAGCTTGCTGACCTAGAGCATAGCCAAAGGCCGTTACATCTACATCATAATAGGTTACCTCCGTGGCCAGCACCATATCAAACACTTTGCTGTGTTGTAAGCCTCCTGCGGTACCTGTATTGATAATTAGGTCTGGAGCAAAATGGTTAATAAGCAAGGCTGTACCTACAGCAGCACTTACCTTGCCAATACCTGAGAGGAGTACCACCACTTGGTGGGCACCTATTTGTCCCTCATAGAAAGCATAACGTTGCAAATGGGTAGGAGCTGGATTGCCTAAATATTCTCTAAGGAGCTGTATTTCACTTTCCATAGCTCCAATGATTCCAATTTTCATAGTTCTGAGTTTTTAATTTTGAGTTCTGAGTTAGGATTCTTCACTTTTCACTGTTTTCTTTTCACTCCTTACGCCTACGGTTCCTCCACTTACAGCAAACTCCATAGCTTGCTTGGCGGTGAAGCCTTCAGCAGGTTTTATCTGATCCTTATGAACAACAATCACCCAACCTGATATAGCATAAGAATGGGGCAAGTAGACACTGACCATATCCGAAAAGGAGGCAAAGGACATATCTTCTTGGGTCAAGAAACCTATACGCCATAGCTCTGGGGACTCCTGTACGCGTACCCATACAGGGTGGGAGAACTTTTGCTTATCTCCCACGAAGGAACCTATCACATCACGTATAGTCTTGTAAATAAACTTGATCCCTGGGGTGTGTTCCAATATATAGTTCAACCCCTCTACCACAAATTTCCCTATAAGGAAACGACTCCCAATATACCCTATCAGGGTAGTACCCACCAAGATGATTCCAAAAACCAACCCTGGGAAACGCTCCGAGATATGAGGAATCAAGTTATCTACACTATAAAAGATAGACCAAAGAATCCAGATAGTGGTACTCAAGGGGCCTATGATAACCACCCCTTGTAGGAAATATTTTAATAATGGGCGTATATAGTTATTCATTTTTTACTTTTCATTTTTTACTTTTCATTTTTCTCTTCATCCTCGTCTTCGTCCTCACCAAGTACATCTATATGAGGTTCTATAAGCGTTTTCTTATTGGCGATGCTCTTCTCCAAGGCAATGAGCAAGGAAGGGAGCAAAATCAAGTTGCTAGACATGGCAAAGAACAAGGTGGTAGATATCAGTCCTCCCAAGGCCTTAGTCCCTCCAAAGCTAGATAAGGTAAAGATAGAGAACCCAAAGAGTAGTACTACCGAAGTATAGAACATACTAATACCTGTTTCCCGTAGTGCGGCATAGACCGAACGCTTCACTTTCCACTGGTTAGCCATCAACTCTTGACGATATTTGGCTAAGAAGTGAATCGTATCATCAATAGAAATACCAAAGGCTATCCCAAAAACCAATATAGTAGAGGGCTTGAGCGGAATACCCGCATACCCCATCACCCCTGCAGTGATAGCCAAAGGTAACAAATTGGGTATCAATGAAATAATCACCATTTTGAAAGAACGAAACATATAAAACATCATCACTGCTATAATTGCTATGGTCAGCAGCAGCGACTGTATGAGATTACCCACCAAATAGTCCGTTCCCTTGGTGAACATATAGGCCTTACCTGTGAGACTCACCTTGTACTGATCTGTAGGGAAAAGTTTGTCGGTTTGTTTGGCAATCGCCTCTTCTATATGGTGCATCTTCTCCGTACCTATGTCCTTCATAAAAACGGTAATACGGGCTATTTGACCGGTGCTATCCACTATACTACGCAACATATCGGCTTTCCCGTCCGAATTTTTTACATAAGAGAGTACAAAAGTACGTTCCTGAGCCGTAGGCAGATCAAAATATTCAGCTTTCCCATTATAAAAAGCCTGTCGGGCATACTTAACGAGTCTTACCACCGATATGGGTTGGGATATTTCGGGTATATCGGCCAAATATTCCTCCAACTTGGCCATACTCTGTAAGGTAGCAGGACGCATCACTCCGTTTTTCTTACCTGTATTAATGGTAATTTCCAAAGGCATAATTCCTCCAAACTTCTTTTCAAAGTAGAGGATATCGTCATAGAACTTCTCTCCCTTAGGCATATCCTCTATCACACTGCCTGAGATATGGATTCGGTAAATCCCTATGATACTAGCCACCAAAAGGGCTACGGCTACCGAGAAGGTAGCAAAACGATGTTTTTTGACAATACGCTCAATCCCCTCTAGGAGTCCTCCTATCCACTGCTTGCTCAAGTGCTTGAGATGGCGAGGCTTAGGAGAAGGCATAAAGCTATATATGATAGGAATCAAACAAAGAGAAATCACATATAAGCACATGATGCTGATTGAGGAGACAATCCCAAATTCCTTGAGAATACTACTCTCAGTGATGATAAAGGTGGCAAAGCCCGCCGCAGTGGTTAGGTTAGTCAGTAGGGTAACATTGCCCACCTTGGTAATAACCCGCTGGAGTGCCATAGCCTTATAACCATGCTTTTGTATTTCCTGTTGGTAACGGTTAATAAGGAACACGCAATTAGGCACCCCTATGACAATCACCAATGGAGGAATGACTGCCGTGAGTATAGTAATCTCATAACGGAATAGCCCTAAAAAGCCAAAAGCCCACATCACTCCAATAAGTACTGTACACATGGAAATCAGCATAGCCCTGAAGGAACGGAAGAAAAAGAGCAACACTAAGCAGGTAGCCAACAGTGCTCCAACGATAAAAAAGCCTATTTCCCCTGTAATAATCTCAGTACTAAGTGTTCGTATATAGGGCATACCCGACACATGGATAGGCACTCCTAAGTCTGTTTGACATTGCTCTATCAGCGGTTTTAGATCCTTGAGAATAAAATCTTTGCGTATAGCTGTATTGACAATATCCTTGCGCAAGGAAACCGCCATACGCAGGGTAGTATGTTCCTTGTTATAGAGCAGTCCCTCATACACAGGCGTTTGGTTAAACAATTTAGGAAAAATACTGTCCAATTCCCCTTGTGTGACTACCTCCTCTGGAAAGAAGTTACGTGTAGCAAAGCGCTCATGGAGGGTATCCTTGTACAACTCCTTAATGGTATTTAGGGATAGAACTCCCTCCACTTGTGGAAACTTTTGCAAATCTCTCGCCAACATGTTCCAGCGGTTAAAGCCACCTGCCTTGGTGATTTTATCAGCTTCTACCCCTATAACCACAAGGTTGCCCTCCTCGCCGAATATGCTTAAGAACTTATCATACTCCTTGCTAATAGGGCTATCCTTAGGGAGCATATTGGCCTCGGAATAAGTCATGCGGATATACTTCCATTGCATGGCCAGAAGCACCGTAATTCCTATGAAAATCCCTAAGAATACATAACGATTGCGCAGCACCATACGTGCCACAAATACCCAGAAATTATTTAATAACTTTCTCACTTTTTTCTCTTTCGGTTATAGGCTTAACTCGCTGCAAAGATACACATTTTTCAGTGTAGCGGACAAAATTAATACTACTTTATTTAAGTTTTGCAAATTGTTCTAAGCCGCTTTAGATAAGGGATTCAAATTAATCCATTTCATAAGTTGCTTATTTTCAGATA
>ERZ773077.450-NODE-450-length-31057-cov-19.049384_pt1 | contig 31057 bp, 25 predicted proteins | sample MGYA00580612_ERZ773077 | MGnify/ENA primary metagenome ERZ773077 (study PRJEB29015, sample SAMEA2737971) | human oral metagenome | biome: human oral; feature: human-associated habitat; material: dental | place: China | collected 2021 ...
GCTGCTGACGTGCGCGGGGACGGCATACGGCGTATGGCGGACGGAACAGGCTTTGTCCGCCCGCTGGCCTTTGGAACGACAGGGCGAAGCGGTGGAAATGACGGTGAGGGCGGCCGGTTTGGCGCAGGACGACGGGCGGCGGGTGCGCTTGGAAGCCGAAGCGGAAACGTCCGGCGGGCGGCGTTACCGCGTGCAGTTGTCCGACTATCAACGGCGCGAATGGCCGGCCGGCAGCGTGTGGCGGCTGAAGCTGAAAATGCGCCCGCCTATCGGTGAGGAAAACATCGGCGGTTTCAGCCGCGAGGCATGGGCTTTGGCCAACGGCATAGACGCATCGGCGACGGCCGGGGCGGAACGGCAGCTGCTGACCGGCAGGGAAAACGGTTTTTCAGACGGCCTCCTGCGCCTGCGCGGACACATACGCTCGAGCTGGCAGCGGCTGCCGCCCGAAGTGGCCGACGGCGCGGCCTTGATGCGCGCGCTCTCCATCGGCGAGCAGGACGCACTGTCGGGCGGCTGGTGGCAGGTGTTCCGCCCGTTGGGGCTGAACCATTTGATCAGCGTGTCCGGCCTGCATGTCGGCATGGTGGCCCTGCTGGCCGCCTGGCTGATGAAACGCCTGCTGCTCCTTTTGCCCGCCGCGCCGAGGCGGCCGCGCGTTTGGATGCTGGCGGCGGGTGCGGCGGCGGCCTTGGTTTACAGCGGCTTGGCCGGATTTGCCGTCCCCACCCTGCGCTCGATGCTGATGATTGCCTCCGTTGCGGCAGCCTGGAGTCTGGGCGGCACGGCTTCGGCCTGGCGCGGCTGGTGGACGGCACTGGCCCTGATTTTGCTGCTCGACCCGTCGGCCGCATTGGCGGCAGGCAGCTGGCTGTCGTTCGGGCTGGTGGCCGCGCTCTTGTGGGCGGACTCCTGCCGCACGGGCGACGGCAAGGCATGGTGGATTTCGGCCTTGCGCGGGCAATGGGCGGCCACGTTGGCCTCACTCCCGGCGGTGGGTTTTCTGTTTTCCGCCCTGCCGCCCGCCAGCCCGTTGGCCAATGCCGCGGCAATTCCGTGGTTTTCCTGGCTGCTGGTGCCGCTGGCCTTAATTGCCTCCCTCTTTCCGTTCTACCCCCTGCAATACGCGGCGGCCTGGCTGGGGCAGCATACTTTGCACGTTTTGGCCGCGATGGCGGAATTCGCGCCGGAATGGGGTTTGGCCGCCGCACCGTGGCCGCTGCTGCTGTCGGCACTGGCGGCGGTGGCCGTTTGGCTGCTGCCGCGCGGTGCGGCATTGCGCCCGTGGGCGGCCGTCGTTTTGGCCGGTTTCCTGTTATACCGCCCCGCCCCGCCAAAGGAAGGCCATCTGAAAATGGTTGTGCTGGATGTCGGACAAGGCTTGGCAGTGTATTTTCAGACGGCCTCCCATCACCTGCTGTTCGATACCGGCACGGCGGGCGCGGCGCAGATGCAGACACTCCCCGCCCTGCACGCACACGGCGTGCGCCGCCTCGACACACTGCTGCTGTCCCACCACGATACCGACCACGACGGCGGCGCACCGCTGATTATCCGTGCACTCAAGCCCCGCGAGGTGCTGGCCGGACAGCCCGAATTTTACGGCGGCTTAGGCCCAACTCAGGTGCAAAACTGCCGCACAGGCCGGCAATGGGAATGGGACAGCGTACATTTCGAACTCCTCGCCGTCGAGGGCGAAGCCGCAGACGACAACGCCCGAAGCTGCGTCCTGCGCGCCGTGGCGGGCGGTACGGCGTTTATCGTAACCGGCGACCTCGACATCAAAGGAGAACGCAAACTGCTGGAACGCTACGGCCAAAGCCTGTACAGCCAAGCCTTGGTGTTGGGCCACCACGGCAGCAGCGGCTCGTCGTCGGGCGCATTCCTCAACGCCGTCTCCCCCGACTTCGCCATCGCCTCCAGCGGCTTCGGCAACAGCTACCGCCACCCGACCGCCGAAGTGCAAAACCGCGTCCGCGCACACGGCATCCGCCTGCTCCGCACCGACCGCCAAGGCGCGTGGCTGCTCGAATCCGACGGCCAAACCGTTACCGCGCGCCAGTGGCGGCCGAAACGGTTTTACTGGCAATGGAAACCGCTGGACGATTGAACGACACGGCAAAAGGCCGTCTGAAAAGCCGGAAACAGCTTTTCAGACGGCCTTTTTACCGCCAACCTCCGATACCGGGCGGCACGGCTACGACTGTACAATCTTCCACGCCATCCGCAGCGCAATCAGCAACAGCAGGATGCCGAAACCCTTTTTCAGCTTGTCGGCAGGCAGCTTGTGGGAAAGGCGCACGCCCAAAGGCGCGGACAGCAAAGTGGCCGCGGCCAGAATGCCCACCGCAGGCAGATAGACAAAACCCGCCGAACCTTCAGGCAGACCGTCCTGATTCCAGCCCGCCCAGGCATAGCCGATTGCGCCGGCCGCCGCAATCGGCCAGCCCAAAGCGGCCGAAGTGCCGACGGCGCGGTGAACCGGCACATTGCAGAAAGTCAAATAAGGCACGGTCAGCGAACCGCCGCCGATACCGATCCAGCTCGACAACAGGCCGAACAGCCCGCCCATACCGAACAGCCCGCGCCGGCCGGGCAACTGCCGCTCAGGCGTAGGCTTGATGCCCAGCAACGCACGCACGGCGAGAATGGCGATAAACAGCGTGAAAAAAACCTGCAGGCCCTTGTTCGGCAAATACTGCGCCACCAACGCCCCTGCCGCCACACCGCACAACACCCCGGGCACCATCGCGCGCAGCACGTCCATATCCACCGCCTGCCGCTTATACTGCGCCCGCGCGCTGGCAAACGACGTGAACACCATCACCGCAAACGACGTGCCGATGGCGATATGCTGGGCGTATTGAAAGTTTTCCGCACCCTGCATCTGCAAAATCCACAGCACCAGCGGTACCAAAATCGTGCCGCCGCCGACACCGAACATCCCTGCAATCACGCCGGCCACCGCCCCGACCGCCAGCATGGCGGCCACCATTTCAAACGACCACATATCCTTCCTTTGCGCTTAATCTTATTCTCAAAATCCAAAAAAGCAATCCGCCTTTGCCGAAGCCCGGCCGGGGCATAAACCATCGCCCCCGGATAGAAAACAGGCCGTCTGAAACTTTTCAGACGGCCTCCGTTTGCCGGATTACTTGGCGGCAACCAACTCCTGCAATTCGCCGGCGTCATACATTTCCTGCAAAATGTCCGCGCCGCCGATAAATTCGCCGTTCACATAAAGCTGCGGGATGGTCGGCCAATCGCTGTATTCCTTAATGCCCTGGCGCACTTCGGCGTTTTCCAATACATTGACCGTAACATACTGCGCGCCCGCCGCGTTCAGCAGCTGCACCGCGCGGGAAGAAAAACCGCACTGCGGAAACTGCTTCGTCCCCTTCATAAACAACACGATGGGATGGGTGGTAACGACTTCTTTGATTTGCTCTTGGATGCTCATGGTGTTCCTAACGATTTGTCGGTTAAAAAACCGCGCCATTATACGCATCCTTTTGACGAATTTGAAATGCTTGTTTTAGAAACGGCGGCGAAACGGTAAAATGCCGCCTTTTTCCGCCTCCATCCGCCCAAGCTTCAAACATGATAGAAATCAAAAGCCTCACCCTGCAACGCGGCCTGAAAGTGCTGCTCGACCAAGCCGCCCTCTCCCTCGCCCCCGGCCGCCGCGTCGGCCTGATCGGCAAAAACGGCAGCGGCAAATCCAGCCTCTTCGCCCTGCTCAAAGGCGAAATCACAGCCGATAAAGGCGATGTTTCCATTCCGAAACACTGGAAAACCGCCGCCGTTGCCCAGGAAACGCCCGCGCTGGACATATCCGCGCTGGATTATGTTTTGCAGGGCGACGGGGAATTGCAGCTTTTTCAGACGGCCTTACACGAAGCCGAAGCGAAAAACGACGGCATGAAACAGGCCGAATATCATGCCAAATTGGAGGAAATCGATGCTTACAGCGCGCCCGCCCGCGCCGCCAAACTGTTAAGCGGCTTGGGTTTTTCCCAAGAAGAACACGGCCGGCCGGTCAAATCCTTTTCCGGCGGCTGGCGGATGCGCCTCAATCTGGCGCAGGCGCTGATGTGCCGCGCCGATTTGCTGCTGCTGGACGAACCGACCAACCATCTCGATTTGGAAACCGTGTTATGGCTGGAAAACCATCTGTCCGGCCTGCCCTGCACCCAAATCATCATTTCGCACGACCGCGATTTCCTCAACGCCACCACGACGCAGACCGTCGAACTTTCCGATCAAAAGCTCACGCTTTACGGCGGCAATTACGATTTTTACCAGGCCGAACGCGCCCGCCGCCTGGCACAACAGCAGGCGGCCTACCTCAAACAGCAGGCGCAAATCAAACACCTGCAATCCTTTATCGACCGATTCAAAGCCAAGGCCACCAAAGCCGTGCAGGCGCAGAGCCGCATGAAGGCCTTGGACAAGCTCGAACGCATCGCGCCGGCACACTTCGACAGCGGGTTTTCGTTTGAATTCGACAGCCCCGCCCACCTGCCCAACCCGTTGCTGCAACTGGACAAAGCCGATTTGGGCTACGGCGGCGAACCCGTTTTGCACGGCATCGACCTGTCGCTGGAAAGCGGCGCGCGTTACGGCCTTTTGGGGGTAAACGGCAGCGGCAAATCGACCTTTATCAAAACGCTGGCGGGCGAACTGAATGTCTTGTCCGGCCGGATTGTCCGCTCGGACAAGCTCAATATCGGTTATTTCGCCCAGCACCAGCTCGACACCCTGCGTCCCGACCAAAGCCCGCTGTGGCACATCCAAAAACTCAGCCCCGACGTGCGCGAACAGGAAATCCGCAACTTCCTCGGCAGCTTCAACTTTGTCGGCGATGCCGCCCTGCAGAAAACCGAACCGTTTTCCGGCGGCGAAAAGGCAAGGCTGGCGTTGGCGATGATTGTGTGGCAGAAACCTAACTTACTGCTGCTGGACGAACCGACCAACCATCTTGATTTGGACATGCGCCACGCACTCACGCTCGCATTGCAAAGTTTTCAAGGCGCGCTGATTGTCGTCTCGCACGACCGCAGCCTGCTCGAAGCCACCACCGACAGCTTCCTGCTGATAGAACAAGGCCGTCTGAAAACGTTTGACGGCGATCTGGAAGACTACCGCCGTTACCGTTTGGCGCAAGAAAACGCCGCCGCCGCGCCCGCCGCTTCGGCGCAAAGTCAAAACCGCAAAGACGCCAAGCGCGTCGAAGCGCAAATCCGCCAGGAAAAAGCCCGCCTCGGCAAACCCTTACAGCAGAAAATCAGCCAAGCCGAAAAAGAAATCGCCGCCCTGAGCGAAATTCAGACGGCCTGTGAAGCATTTTTGGCACAGGAAGACGCCTATTCCGATGCCAATAAAGCCAAATTGCAGCAGACCCTCGCGCAGCTTGCGGAAACTAAAGTAAAATTATCCGAATTAGAAGAAAGCTGGCTCGGCTGGCAGGAAGAATTGGAGCAGGTTCTGGCGCAGATCGACGCGCAATACGCCCAAACCGCCCCTTGACCGGCAGCCGCAAAAAATACCAAAAACTGTGTTTGAATATCGTTGAAATTTAACTTTTCGCCATTGCCGCCGCGTAGGCGCGAACGATAGCGGTAACGAACTTACATAACTGATAACGATAGTTAAAAATCAACGCAATATCCGAACACAGTCATATAAAAAGGCCGTCTGAAAACGCCTGACACACGGAAAACAATATGTCTTCGATAATCAAATCAAGCGGATGCCTGCTGGCTTCCGCATTCGTACTTGGGCTGCCGCCATACTCGGCGGCGGCCGTCTATACCTGCATATCCGCTTCGGGCGGCAAAACCTATACTTCCGAACGCACGTCTGCTTGCGAAGCAGGCGATTTGCCGCGTATCGGCAGCTACCAAGGCTACCGTTTGAAAGAAGTGAAAGCCAAGCCGGAGAAACGCAGAACGAAAGCGGCCGGACAAAGCAGGCGCAGCGGGCGGGAAACGAAGCCCATTCCGGCGAAAAACAAGAGGCCGTCTGAAAAAGGCCGCGGCTATTACGGTTTCCCGGCAACAGACAACTGAACGGACGACGTTAATGAACATTTTATTCAAAACTTCTTTGGCGGCGGTACTCGCCTTGGCCGCGGCGCAGTCAGCCGAGGCCGGTTCGAAAATCTACACTTGCGAAATCAACGGGGAAATCGTGTACACCTCGCGGGCATCGGGCAACTGCCATTCCGCCGATCTGCCGTCCATCGGGCGTTACAGCAGCAGCCGTTACGACAGTCCGATGCCGTCTGAAACGCGGACCCAGCCGGAACCGCAATACCGTCCCGTACAGAAACGCAGCGCGGCAAGGGCGGGCATGCCGAAGCCCCAGCCGGTGCAGCAGGTCCCCGTTATCGCCGCGCCGAAATCGCCCGGCAACAGTTCCCGCCGCGCCATTTTGGAGCAGGAGCTGGCCAACGAACGCAGAGCGCTTTCCGACGCTCAGAAATCCCTCGCGCAGGCGCGCGGCGCGAAAGGCGGCAGCATCGACCAGCAGCAGATCAGTACGCTGCAAAGTTCCGTCCTCGACCGCCAGCAAAACATCCAAGCCTTGCAGCGCGAGTTGGGCAGGATGTAGCGCAGGGCGGGGCAGTTGCCTCGTTTGATGGGCTTGAGGCCGTCTGAAACTGAGTTTTCAGACGGCCTCTCCGTTTATTTAAGCGGGTCAAATCAAACGCATCCGCCGTTATTTGTTTTCCTGCCCGTCTTTGGCCTGCACGGGATAAACCAGCAGCAGCGGATTGGCTTTAATCTGTGTCCACACGCTGTTGAGTAACTTGGAAATGCTGCTGATTTTGGTTCCACGCGAGCGCAGGGCGACGAACAGGGCCAGTGTGAAGCTGACCATAAGGTTCACCGCGCCGATGGCGAGCACGCCTGCCAACCCCAATAAGAACGCTTTGGCGCCCAAGTTGCCGCTGACAACGGCGTAACCCAAGTTGGCCGATGAGAAGGCGACATGGCGGATGTCCAGCGGCAAATCGAGCAGGTGGCCGAAAAATCCGGTCATGCCCAGCAGCATGCCGAAAATGAAATTGCCCGTCAGCGAGCCGTAATGCCGGTGCATATAGGCGGCGAAAGCGTGGCGCGCTTTGGCGGGCATGATTTTGCGCAGCAGCGGGTTGATGGTCAGCCGGTTGCGCAAATCCAGATAGTCGGCGCGGTTGTCGAAAAATCCGGCGATGATGCCCGAACAGAACAGCCACAGTCCGGCAATGGCGGCATACCACAGGGTCGGCTGGGTGATGATGTCGACCGATTTCATCTGGTAAGCGACCGTATGGGCGTCCAACAGCGGCTGCTGCATGTTGGCGGCATAGGCGGCGGAAACGATGCAGGCCAGCAGGATGGCAATCGTAACGTTGCCGAACACGGCCACGCTTTGCGAGCGGCACACGTCAATCAGCAGCTTGGCGAGCTTGTTTTCCACTGCGCGGCCGCGTTCGTTCAATTCGACCTGTTCGGCAAAGCTGGCGGCGGTCATGGCGGGCTGTTTGGTGGCGACGGTGCAGTGCAGCATGTGTATCAGCATAAAACCGATGCCGTAGTTCAAACCCGACAATACGGATGTGGCGAACTGGCCGAAACCGAGCGTGCCGATATGGATTTTATACAGCGCCATCAGGGCGATCAGAATGCCGCCGCCCGCCGCGGAAAAAAACATATTCAGATATTCGCGCTTGTTGCGGGTGATGTAGTGTTCGCCGTGCTGGCTTTTGTTTTCGGTGATGCTTTTTGCCAGCATCCTGATGCTGCTTCTACGCAGGTAGCGCGTGCTGTACTGCTCTACGGCGGCATAGGTCAGCGAGTGCAGCAGGGTGAGTTTGAAACGGTTGTCTTCGGGGTGGGTTTGGATGTCGATGAGCAGTTTCAGCCGGTTTAAAGTCTGTTGCAGACGTTCCAGCAGATGCGCCACCTTGACCGACGAACCGGAACCGGCACCTGTTCCGCGGCGGCGCAGGTAGTCAATCTGCGTGCGGCATTGGTCGAACATGACTTCCAGGTGGGCGGTGTCATAGGGGGCGGTATCGTTGCAATAGTGTTCGGTCAGTTTTGCCGTTTCCCGTTGTAAGGCGACGAAGGCGGAATCGGCTTCCAGCAGCTTGGGCGCGAGGCGGATTAAATCGGGTTCGAGCGCCTCGGAGGCAATCCATATCGCCAGCATTTCCATCGCGCGCAGCCTTGCCTGCACAAGCTGCCTTGAGGCCGTCTGAAGCAGGGCCGCGTCAGTATGCCGGCGCAGCAGCCGGGAAAGCGCCAGCCATTGTTTCAAACTGATCTGCTGCAACCATTTTTCGTCGTTTTCGGAGTGGAACAAATACAGGAAGACTTCGCGCAGATTGCCGAAGTCTTTGTAGGAAGGGCTGAACCGCTCGTAGATGCGGATGCTCATTTCGCGGGTAAAGCTGTGGCGAGAAAATATACCCAGTTTTACCAAGGCGGGGTAAACGTGAACTTGCGCCAGCCAACCGTAAAAGCGTTGGCTGAATTGGCGGCAAAGGTTTTCATCTTGTTCGAGGGAGTTGAGGAGCAGATTGAATCGGACTGAGGCCCGTTTTTTGCCCCCTTGGCGGAGAAATTCTATTAATGCGTTGAGTATTAAAACAAAATCGATATCAGGCAGATGTTCGGCCAACATCGGGCCGAGGTTTTGTGAAGTGAGTTTTTTCATGTCTTCATTATTTCATAGAACACGGTATGGAGCCAAGTTGATTGTAAAAATTAATAAATGCAATAAATAAAATTATAAATCAAGTATTGACTATTTGAACCAGTTAAAAATTTTAAGCGTATGAAATATATAAAAAATAAAAACCGTTAAGATTTTGTAAACAATATGCTTTTGTCAAAGCGGATTTTACGGTTTGATTTAAGTCATTATATTTTGTGTGTTTAATCAATAAAATAGTCGGATTAATACAAAATATTGATTGATGGGCGACGGTATTCCGTCGCCGGACAAGGAACACGAAATGCGGAAAATTCCCGAATTGGTTTGTCCCGCCGGTAACCTGCCCGCTCTGAAAACGGCGGTAGACAACGGTGCGGACACGGTGTACATGGGGCTGAAAGACGCGACCAATGCGCGTAACTTCCCCGGTTTGAATTTCGACATGAAGTCGGCGCGGGAGGGCGTGGCCTACGCCCATGCGCGCGGACGCAATGTGCTGATGGCGATTAACACGTTCGCACAGGCTGGACAGGTGGCGCGCTGGTATGCCGCGGTGGATACGGCGGCAGAGCTTGGCGCGGATGCGGTGATTGTCGCCGACCCCGCCGTTATGGCCTATGTGGCGGAGCGGTATCCGAACCTGCGGCTGCACATGTCGGTGCAGGGGTCGGCCACCAATTACGAAGCCATCAATTTAATGAAGGACTTGTTCGGCATCCGCCGCGCCGTGCTGCCGCGCGTGCTGACGATAGACCAAGTACAGCATGTGATTGAAAACACGGATGTGGAAATCGAAGTGTTTGGCTTCGGCAGCCTGTGCGTGATGGTGGAAGGCCGCTGTATTTTGTCGAGCTATGCTACGGGCGAATCGCCGAATATGCAGGGCGTGTGCTCGCCCGCCAAAGCCGTACGTTGGGAGCAGTTGCCCGACAAGATGAATGTGCGGCTCAACCAGGTGATGATCGATCAGTTCAACAAAGACGAACCGGCAGGCTACCCCACGCTGTGCAAAGGCCGTTTCGAAGTGAACGACGAAACGTATTACGCGCTGGAAGAGCCGACCAGCCTGAACGTGCTGGAAGTGCTGCCGCAGCTGATTAAAATCGGCGTGGCGGCCATCAAGGTGGAAGGTCGCCAGCGCAGCCCGATGTACACCGCCCAGGTTACCCGCGCGCTGCGCCAGGCGCTTGATGCCGCTGCCGCGCACCCGCAGGACTACCGCGTGGCCGAAGCGTGGAGTGGGGCGCTGGGCAAGGTCTCCGAAGGCAGCCAGAGCACGCTGGGCGCCTACAGCCGGCCGTGGAAATAGCGGCGCAGGCAGCCTGAAAAACGCCTGCGCTGTTTTCAGGCTGCTTTGGTTACGTCCAAACGGCTCTAAAGGCAGCCTGAAAAGCAAAATAACAAAGCATTGCAAAGGAACAAACATGAAACTCTCTCTCGGTCCCATCCAGTTTTTCTGGCAGAAAGAAACCCTGCTCGAGTTTTACCTGCAGATGCTCGATGCCCCGCTCGACATCATCTATCTGGGCGAAACCGTCTGCTCGCGCCGGCAGAAAATGCGCTTTGCCGACTGGTTCGGCCTGGCCGAAGACCTGGCCGAAAGCGGTAAAGAGATTGTGCTGTCGTCGCAGGTTTTGCTTGAAAGCGAGTCCGATCTCAAGCGCCTGCGCAAAATCGCCGGACAAGAGCGTTTCAAAATCGAAGCCAACGATATGGGCGCGGTCAAACTCGCGCGCGAACACGGCATCCCGATTGTGGCCGGCGCCAGCCTGAATATCTACAACGAAGCCACCTTGCAGGTGTTCCGCGAGCTCAACGCCTACCGCTGGGTGGCACCTGCCGAGCTTGCGCACGACAAAGTCGCCGCCATCGCCCTGTCCGACACGTCCGTCGAAACCGAGCTTTTTGCCTGGGGCAAAATCCCGCTGGCCTATTCTTCGCGCTGCTTTACCGCCCGCCACTACAACCTGAACAAAGACAGCTGCGAGTTCCGCTGCCTCGACCATGAGCACGGCCTGACCATGAATACCCGCGAGCACAAGCCCTTTCTTACCATCAACGGCATCCAGACCATGTCCTACGGCAGCCAGATGCTGCTGCCGCACCATCAGGAAATTGCCGATGCCGGCGTCGGCGTGCTGCGCCTGTCGCCGCAGCTGATCGAAATGCCGCGCATCATCGAGCTGCACCGCGCCGTGCTCGACGGTGCCACCGACGCCGACACCGCCTGCGCCGAGCTGCAGGAATACGCCACCGGCACGCCGGTGGACGGCTACTGGCGCGGCCAGCCCGGCATCGAAGCCGTCCATCTCAAACAACTGGAGAAACAATATGCCACTGCCTGACATCGTCCTGCCGCCGTTTGCCGCCGGCATCGGCCGCCGCCTGCCCGGCCTGCCGCCGCGTTTCGCGCTGGTCAAAACCCTCAACCTGATGCTCGAGCGCGGCCTGCTGCCGGCCGATATGGCGCTGTTTAACGGCCGCAAATTCGAAATCGACGTGCTCGATGTCGGAATAGCCGTGCGTTTTTCCGCCGACGCCGAGAAGTTTACCGATGCGCCGTTTGATGGTGCCCCCGATTTGCGCCTGGCCGCCAACGCCGTCGATTTTCTGCGCATGATGCTGCGCGAAGAAGACCCCGACACCCTGTTTTTCAAACGCAAGCTGCACATCGAAGGCGATACCGAGTTGGGACTGATCACCAAAAACCTGCTCGACAGCGTCGAATGGCCGTTTGCCGACAAGCTGGCCAAATGGCAGGAGCGCCACGCCGGCTGAGCGGCAAAACCAAAAGCAGCCTGAAAACCCATACCAAGGGTTTTCAGGCTGCTTTTCCGTCAGCAAGGCAGCCGTATTCAGCGCGTCCGGCGCGTCTGCCACCACCAGGCCAGCAGCCAGCCGGTAAGGGCGCCGCCGATGTGGGCGACGTGGGCGATGTTGCTGCCGAACAGCGACACGCCGCTGATTTCGGCAAAGGCTTCGTAGGCCACCAGCCCCAGCACGAAATGCTTGGCCTTAAACGCGACGGGGACAAACATCAGCGACAGCGGCGCATCGGGAAACAGCGTCGAAAACGCCGCCAGTATGGCAAAGGCCGCGCCGGAAGCACCGATAACGTGCACATAGGCCAGCGCGTTGCTGCCGCCGGTTTGCAGTTTGACATACACCCACAGCAGATAGAGCGCCGCCGCGCCAAGTCCGCCGAGAAAATACAGCAGCAAAAAGCGTTTTTCGCCCCACACCTGCAGCACATAGCGCCCGAACATGCCGACGGCGTACATATTCAGCAGCAGATGCGCCAGATCGGCGTGCAAAAACATATGGCTGAGCCACTGGTAGGGCGCGTAGGCTTCGTTTTGCGGATACCACAGCGCGCCGGCTTCGGTGGGCAGGGTGCCGGACTGCTGCATCAGAAAAACCAGCACGTTCAGGGAGATCAGGATATAGAGCGTGCGCATATCGGGGCGCAGGGGATGGCGTGTTTGGGTGTTCATGGTTTTGTATAGGCGGGTAAAAGGTTTTCAGGCTGCCTGCAAGCAGGCTAATCGGCAAAGTCGGCGGCTTCAAGGGCGAAACAGCGGCTGCCGTCGTTTTCAGGCTGCCCTTCGGCAAAGCCGAGTTTGCGGTGCAGGGCAAGGCTGGCGGCATTGTGCGGCAGCACGCGGGCGAGCACGCGGCGGGCGCCCAGTTCGGCAAAGGCGTACTGCAGCGCCAGTCTGCCCAGGCGCGTGCCGTGGCCGCGCGGGGCGTCGGGCGCGGTGTAAAAGCCCCATTCGTAAACGCCGCTATCGCGGCGGCGGAAAGAAGCGTAGCCCAGCGGCTCGCCGCCGGGGCAGTAAACGAGCATGGAAAAATCGGCATCGGCGAGCGCGCGGGCAAACCATTGCTCATGGTTCGGCCACGGGATTTCGCAGTTGTCGAACATAAAACGGCGGATATCGGGGTGGTTGCGCCAGCGGTGGAGCAGGGCGCTGTCTTTTTCCTGCGCCGGCCGCACGAAGGCAGCCTGAAAATCTGTGTCGGCATCCAAATGGCGCAGTACGCGCTTGACGCCCAAGCCGTCGCACAGCGCGGCGGCGGCCTGCGACATTTCAGGCTGCCGCTTTTGCAGCTCGCGCAGCGCGGCGGCAACGGCGGGGGCGGACAATTCCTGCGTTTCCAGCACCAGCGCCGCGCCGGCCTGCTGCAGCGCGGCGGCAACGGCGCGTTGGTTGTCGGCCAGCACCAGCAGCAACGTCGGCAGGCCGAGACAGCAGCGCTCCCACGACGTGCTGCCCGCGGCGCCGATGGCCCAATCGGCCTGCGCCATCAGCTGCGCCATATTGCCGGCGGCAGACAGCACGCGGCAGGGGTAGGGCGCGGCGGCGGCAAATTCGCGCACGGCGGCGGTGTGTGGCGCGGTGGCGCCCATTACTACCGTGAGCGCGAATTTCAGGCTGCCGGCCAGCGGCTGCATCGCTTTGAGCACCGCGAGCGTGTAATTGTGTTCGTCCACGCCGCCCAGATTGAGCAGGATGCGGCTTTCAGGCTGCTTGGGTTCTGCGGCGCGGGCGGCCAGCGCGGCGGGGCGCGCGGCGGCAAACTCGTCGCGCAGCAGGGCATAGCGTGTGCCCGCCAGCACGCGGCAGCCCGCGGGCAGCAGGCCGGCGTAGTCTTGGCGGCGGCGGTTTAGCGTTTGGTCGAGCAGCAGGTCGGCATCGTGGGCGCGGTCGCACAAATCGTCGATCACCATCAGCCGCGAGCCGCACACCGCGCGGGCGGCGCGCTGCCACACGGCATCGAGCGCGTAGTGGTCGCAAATAATCCAGTCGGGGCGCTGCGCGGCAATCAGCGGCGCGCAGTCGGCGGCATCCTGCTCTTGCGGCAGCGGCAGCCAATGGGCGTGCGGCGGGGCGCTGGCAACGGGCGGGGCGGGGTTTTCAGGCTGACTGCTTGCCGTATCGGGTTCGAGCAGGCTGCAGGCAAAGCCCTGCACCCGAATCCAATCGGCCAGATGGCCGCTTAGGGCGCGGCAGACAAAATGCACGCCGTGGCCGTCGGCTTTAAGCGCGCGCGCCAGCGTCAGGCAGCGCATGATGTGGCCGCTGCCGATGGTCAGCGATGCGTCGGCTCGGATAAGGAAGTTCATGGGCAATCCCGAAAACAAGGCGGCGCGGATTGTAGGGCAAAGCAGGCAGCCTGAAAACGGCTGCACGGCGTTTTCAGGCTGCTTTCGGACTGCCGGCAAGGGAAAACCGCCCGAATACAGAGATTCGGGCGGGGTGGGGCGCAAGCGTGCCGGCGCGGTTTAGTCGTCGCGGCGCACCGAGCGCACGCGGCCGCTGCGGGCATCCACTTTCACATCGTATTCGCGGCCGTTTTTGACGATTTCGACATCGTAGTGCGGATAGCCGTCGTCGTAATCGAAATCCACGTCTTTAACGCGGCCGCCCACCCGTGCCAGCGCCGCGCGCCGTGCCTGATCGGGGCTGATAAAGCCCTGGCGCTGTCGGGATTTCTTGCCGCTTTTTTTGGCTTTGTAGTGGCTGCGGCTGTGGTGGTAGCCGTCGTCCCAGTCATTGTCGGCGGCGGCCGGCGCGGCCAGCAGCAGGGCGGATAAGGCCAAGGCGGCGGCGGTCAGGTATTTGGATGGCATTTTTTGTCCTTTCGTTGCGGGTAAACGCCGGCCATCTTAGCGCTGCCGAATGAGCGCAAAATTAGCGGCTTTCAGTCCTGATCATCCTGCGCCTGCCCGGCAGCCAGCTTGGCGAAGGCGGCTTTCATGGTCGGATTTTTGCGCGTGAGTTTTTTCACGGTCAAATCTTCGGCTTTGTTGTTGGCAAGGCGCAGGTTGTTTTCGGCGCCGAGCAGGTCGGCTTTGGTTTTTTCTAAGTGGCGGATGGTGTCGTCAATATGCTTGATGGCAGCCTGAAACTTCTCGCTGGCCAGGCGGTAGTTGCGCCCGAACTTTTCGCGGAAGTCGTCCAGCTCGTTTTCAAAATTGGTGATGTCGATATTCTGCGCGCGCATCTGCGCCACTTCCTGCTTGTATTGCAGCGAATTGAGCGCGGCATTGCGCAGCAGCGAGATGATGGGCAGAAAAAACTGCGGCCGCACCACATACATTTTCGGGTAGGCGTAGGAAACATCGACGATGCCGCCGTTATACAGCTCGTTGTCGTTTTCCAGCAGCGACACCAACACCGCGTATTCGCAGGATTTTTCGCGGCGGTCTTTGTCGAGTTCTTTGAAAAAATGCTCGTTTTTCTTTTTGCTGGCGGTTTCGTCGCCTTCGTTTTTCATCTCAAACATAATCGAGATGATTTCGTTGCCATGCTCGTCGCTTTCGCGAAAGATGTAGTCGCCCTTGCTGCCGCCGGAAGCGTCGTTGTCCTTGCCGAATTTGGCCTGCGGAAAAGCGGTGGTACGGATGCGGTTGAACTCGGTTTCGCAATGGGCTTCCAGGCTTTCGCCCACCATTTTGGTGGACTGGCGGGCTTTGAAGTCTTTGTAGAAGGCGACTTCTTCGTCTTTGTGTTTGAGCTGGATTTCGTAGCGCTCGCGCAGGGCGTTTTGGGCGAGTTGGTTTTCGCTGTCGCGCAGTTGCAGTTGGGCGGCAAGCGCGGAGAGTTCGCGCTCTTTGGCGGACAGGGCTTCGCGGATGGCGAGTTCGCGCTCCAGCGTCATGCGTTGGGCGAGTGCTTGGTTTTGCGTTTGCAGCTCGGCAAGTTGGCGCTCTTTTTCGGCTAACTCGGTTTTCAGGCTGCCTGATGCGTTGGCGATGGCGAGCTGGCTGTCTTTTTCGTGGCCGGCGATTTGGTGCTGGAGCGCGGCGATTTGCGCGTCTTTTTGCGCGAGATTTTGGCTGTATTGCTGCTGGGCTTTGGCTTCTTGCGCCGCCATTTCGCTTTTCGCCTGCGCTTGGGCTTGGGCGAGCCGCTCATGCACTTCGGCTTGGAATTCTTGGGTGCGGACTTGGTTGAGAATGTCGGCGTAGCTCGCTTCGTTGATGGTGAAGGCGGTGTGGCAGTGCGGGCATTTGATTTCGTGCATGGCTCTCTCGCGGGCGGTATGAAAAAGGGCGATTTTAGCAGAAGCAGGCAGCCTGAAAGGCGCGGCAAACGGCTTTCAGGCTGCCTGTGCCGTCAGGCTGCCTGAAAAGCAAAAACGCCTGCCGCTGCCGTATAATCCGCGCCTTTCGTGTTCCCGCCGCTCCCGCCGCCGATATGCCGATTTCCCGCCGCCGTTTTCTCAGCAATGCCGCGCTTTTTGCCGGCAGCGCCGCCGCATCGTGGGCGGGCTGGCGCTGGCTCAATCCGCGCCCGCCGGTGCGCGTGCGCTATGCCGGCCTGCCGGCGGGGCACGATGTGCGCGACGGCACTTTTCAGGCTGCCCCGCAGTCGGAACACCGCTGCAATACGCTGATACTCGGCAGCGGCGCGGCGGCCTTGAGCGCGGCATGGTATCTGGCGCGCCACGGCGTACACGATTTTCTGCTCGCCGAAGGCTTCGAGCGCAACGGCAACAACGCCGCCTACCTCCACGGCACGCTTGCCGCTCCCAGCGGCGCGCATTATCTGGCACAGCCTTCGCGCGAAAGTGCGGCGGTGCGGCTGATGCTCGACGATTTCGGCATGGTGGCGGGGATAAACGCGGCGGGCGAGCCGCTTTACCGCGACGAAGACCTGGTCAGCCAGCCCGACGAGCGCCTGCTGTTGAACGGCCGCTGGCAAAGCAGCCTGCTGCCGGCGCAAGACAAGGACAGCCGCCGTTTTTTCGCGCTGACCGCCCGGCTGGCGCAGCAATACGGCAGCGACGGGCGCAAGCTGTTTGCCATACCGGTAAGCGAATCGTCCGCCGACAGCCGCTGGCGCAGCCTTGACAGCCAAACCTTCGCCCAATGGCTGGCGGCGCAGGGCTACCGTTCGCCCGCGCTTTTGTGGTATCTGGACTACTGCTGCCGCGACGACTACGGCCGGGGCATCGCCGCCGTTTCGGCTTTCGCCGGCCTGCATTATTTCGCCGCCCGCGGCCACAGCGGCCACACGCCGGTGCTGACTTGGCCGCAGGGCTTGGAAAAACTGTCGCAATGTCTGCGCGAAAAGGCGGGCTTGCAAACGCTGGCGCGGCTGCCTGAAGCGCGCGAATGGACTTTTGCCCGCCCCGCCAGCTGCGACGTATCGGCTTTGTCGATTGCGGAAGATGCCGACGGCGTGGCGGTGCTGCTGCGCCACAATACCAGCGGCCGCCAGACGCTGGTGCGCGCCCGCCGCGTGCTGTGCGCGATGCCGCTGATGGCGGCGGCACGGATTATTGCTGCACCGCAGCGCTACGGTTTTGCCGGCAGCCGTTTTCAGGCTGCCTATGCGCCGTGGCTGGTGGCCAATTTCGCGCTGGCAGGCTTTCCCGCCGAGCGCGGCGGCAGCGAGCTGGCGTGGGACAACGTGGTGCACGGCAGCCGCGGGCTGGGTTTTGTCTGCGCCACCAACCAATTTATCCGCCGCGCACCGCCCGAGCGCACCCTGCTCACCGCCTACACCGCACTCGATATGGCCGACCCGCAAAGCGTGCGCCGCCGTCTGCTGGCGGCATCCGCCGACGATTTGCTGGCCGAAGCGGCGCAGGATCTGCTGGCGGCCTACGGGCGCGGTTTCTGGCGGCGGGTGGAAGCGGTCGATATCTGCGTGCGCGGCCACGGCATGCGCGTGCCGCTGCCGGGTTATCTGGACGATGCACCAACGCTGGCGCTGCGCCGCCACCGCTCGCGCATTGTCTTTGCCCACAGCGATTTGAGCGGCTATTCAGTGTTTGAAGAAGCCGCGCATTGGGGCGTAGCGGCGGCCCAATACTGGCTCTCCCAAGACCAAGCCGGTTTTCAGGCAGCCTGAAAACTGCCGTCCGCACGCTTGGGGCGCAGCAGAAAATGCCGCGCCAACGCAAAATTTTGCCAAATTTTCCCACCGCCACTTTCCATCGTCCCAAAAATCACATACCCTTACGCCTTTTTCGATTTCAGGCTGCCTGCGGGCAAAACCTGAGTGTATTTTTCAGGCTGCCTTTAGGCGGCCGACGGAGAACCAGCCGATGGCTCAGCAAACTTGGAAAAAAATCGCCCTTTACACTATGGGCGCCTTAACCGGCGCCGTGCTGACGGTCAGCGCCCAGTCGATCGCCGCCGATAAGGCCGCCGAGAAAAAAGAAGGGCTGCCGATCTCGTCCCTGCGCAATATGGCCGAAGTTTACAGTCAGGTGAAAGCCAATTACGTGAGCGACGAAAAAGACGAAAAACTGATCGAAAACGCCATCAAAGGCATGGTTTCCGGCCTTGATCCGCACTCCGAATATATGAACAAAGAAGGCTATGCCGACATGCAGGAGAGCACCAGCGGCGAATTCGGCGGCCTGGGCATGGAAATCGGCGCGGAAGACGGCTTTGTCAAAGTGGTCTCGCCGATTGAAGACACGCCCGCCGAGCGTGCCGGCGTAAAAAGCGGCGACTTCATCGTCAAAATCGACAACGAATCCACACGCGGCATGAGCGTTACCGACGCGGTGAAAAAAATGCGCGGCAAACCCGGTACCAAAATCACCCTGACCCTGTCGCGCAAAGACAGCACCAAGCCGATTGTGGTCAACATCACCCGCGCCATGATCAAAGTGAAAAGCGTGCGCCACCACCTGCTGGAAGACGGCTACGGCTATGTGCGTGTCAGCCAGTTCCAAGAGCGCACCGTGCCGGCGCTGGCCGAAGCGATTGCCGCGCTTTCCAAAGAAAACAAAGGCCCGCTCAAAGGCGTGATTCTTGATTTGCGCGACGACCCCGGCGGCCTGCTCAACGGCGCGGTCGGCGTATCGGCAGCCTTCCTGAAGCCCGATTTGCTGGTGGTCAGCACCAAAGGCCGCGACAACCGCTCGGCGATGGAACTCAAATCCCGCCCCGAAGACTATCTGCTTGCCCCGGGCGGCGACCCGCTCAAAGACCTGCCGCCGGAAATCAAAACCGTGCCGATGGCCGTTTTGATCAACTCCGGTTCCGCATCTGCTTCCGAAATCGTGGCCGGCGCGCTGCAGGATCACCGCCGTGCGGTATTGGTCGGCACCCGCAGCTTCGGCAAAGGCTCGGTGCAGTCGGTGATCCCGATGAGCAACGGCGGCGCGCTGAAAATCACCACCGCGCTCTACTACACGCCCAAAGACCGCTCGATCCAAGCCACCGGCATCCTGCCTGATGTGGAAGTGCAGGATAAAAACCGCACCTTCGAGAGCCGCGAAGCCGACCTCTCCGGCCACATCAACAACCCCACCGGCGCCAACGAAGTCAAAGGCGGCGTCTTGGAGCAGCAGGCCGAAGAAGCGGAAAAAGCCGCCAAGCAGGCCAAAGCCAAAGACGGCAAAAAAGACAAAGACGAAGATGTCGGCTCCCGCCGCAAACCCGATCCGAGCAAAGACGACCAGCTGCGCAAAGCGCTCGAACTGGTCAAAGACCCCGCCCAATGGCAAAAATCGCTCGGCCTGGCCGCTGCCAAGAAAACCGACGACAAAACCGCCAAAGGCAAAGACGCCGCCAAAGGTAAAAAATAAGCACCGTCTCCCATCCGATCGCACGCTTTGGCGTGCGGTTTTTTTGCCGACAGAACTTTCAGGCTGCCTGAAAGTTCTGAAAAACACGCCGCCGGATGGCGTTTCAAAGCAGCCTGAAAAGCCAAACGCTTGGGGCAGGGTGCCGCTATCCGCTTTCAGGCTGCTTTGTCCCGCAACAACAGTCCCTAACGCAAGCAGCCTGAAAGCACCCAAAAGCCGTTTCAGGCTGCCTGAGAAGCGCGACACTTGCGCTATAATCCGCCGCTTTCAACCGCCCGCGACGCCATGTATTTTCTAACCGAACTCGTCCGCCTGCTCGAGCAGCGCGGCCATGTTTTTTCCGCCGACCCGCGCGTGGCCGAAGAGAGCCTGCGCGACAGCCCGCTGCCCTTTGCCGAGCGGCTGGCGCGCCGCGCCGAAATGGCCGACCGCGACCACGCGCTGCGCGACCGCCTGGCCGCCCACGAGCGCCGTCTGCACCAGTTGCTGCGGCTGGCCACGCTGCTGTGGCTCGGTGCCGGCTTTGCCGCCGGCTGGGCGCTGATGGCGCAACGCAGCCTGAATTTCCTGCTGCTGCTGGCCGGCGTGCTCAGCGTCCACAGCGTGATGCTGCTGCTGTGGCTGGTATCGGCGCTCGGCCGGCGTCCGCCGAAAACGCTGCTGGCGCCGGACAACTGGCTGCGCGGCAAAGACGCCGTTTCCCAAGCGATGCTGCGGCTGTATGCCGAAGCCGCCGGCCAAACCGTGCAGCGCTGGCGTTTGGGCGCGGCCATGCACCGGCTCTCGCTGGCGGCGCTGGGCGGCATGACGCTGGCGGTACTGCTAATGCTCTCGGTGCGCCAGTACGGCTTCAACTGGGAAAGCACGCTGTTGGACAGCGCCGCTTTCGGCCATCTGGTGCAGGTGCTGGGCTGGCTGCCGGCCAAACTCGGCTTTGCCGTGCCCGATGCCGCCGCCGTTGCCGCCAACCGCAATCAGGCGCAGGCCGGCGATGCCGCCGCCTGGGCGGGGCTGCTGCTGGGCAGCATCGTCTGCTACGGCCTGCTGCCGCGCGCCGCAGCGTGGCTGTTCTGCCTGTGGCACGGCCGCGGCCGTCTGGAGCCCGACTGGTCGCAGCCCTATTACCAAACCATTATCGGCCGCTGGCAGCGCAGGATTACCGACAGCGCCGCCGACTACCGCGCCGACACCCCGCAGCCTGCGCCCGCGCTGCCGGCCGCCGCCGCCCAGCATTGGGCGCTGCTGCTCGATACCGCCCATCCCGAGCGCGACTGGTACCGCGACCTGCTCGGCCGCGACTGGCAGGACTGCGGCGTGATTGCCGAACGCAGCGAGCTGGCGGCGCTGGCCGAACGCCTGCAACACGCCGCCGCACCGGTACAGCTGCTGGTCGGCATCCGCGCCACCCTGCCGCCCGACCGCGGCATGACCCGCCGGCTGGAAACCCTGTCCGCGCAGGCCGCCGGCGGACTGATCGTTCAGCTCTACCTGCCCGCCGGCACCGATCCCGCCGCCGGCAGCCTGCAAGAAACACTGGCGCAATGGCGCGATACCCTGCACCGCTACGGCTGGCCGTGGATCGAACCGCCGCAAACCAGCCAACTGCCGCCTAAAGCATCAGCCGGCAAAGCAGTCTGAAAACGTCCAAAACCGCTTTCAGGCTGCTATGCTTGCGAAATATCAAAAAGCAGCCTGAAACAGCGTTTACCGCTTTCAGGCTGCTTTTGTTTTGGTTGGCGCGCTTTGGTTTTGCGAATGCCGCTGCGGCAAATATTTTCAGGCTGCCTTGGGTATTCAAGGCAGCCTGAAATGCTTTTGGCGGGCGCAGATGGGTTGCAGGCTGCTTTGGCTGGGCAGCCTGAAAAATCAGCCGCCCAAGTCTGTAAATTCGCTGCTGCTGCGCGACATGGCGATCAGGACAATCCACCAGACGCCGACGAAAACCAGGAAATAGGAAAAGGCGAACAGCCCGCGCTCCCAGGGGCTCATCGGCGGCATCGGGCAGCGGCTGCATTCGGCGGTGGAGCCGCCGAGTATGGTGTAGAAGAAAGCGTCGGCGGCAAGCAGGATCAGCGGCTTGCGGTAATGCCGCCACAGGGTTTGCAGGCGTTCGCGCATGGTGCGGTCCTTTTTGGGGATTTCAGGTTGCTTGGGTGTAAGGCAGCCTGAAAATTTTTAAGACGCGGCGGGCGATTGGCGATCGGGTATCCGCTTATTTTTGCCCGGCCGGGTGCCTTGTTTTGGGGAACGCTATTTGGCAAAACTGGCGCTTCGGATGCCGCCAAGATTGCTGGCTATGCGGGCAATGACGGCTTGGTTTGTTTTTCAGGCTGCTTTGTGTGGCAAAAAGCAGCCTGAAAGTCTGCAGCGGCGGTTTAGTCTTTGCTGACAAAGCGTTTGTTTACGCGCAGGCGCTCGCCGCGGCCGGCTTTTTTGATTTCCAGCCAGTCGGCGTAGATGGCGTGAATCAGTTCGCGGTCGGTGTCGAAGCCGTAGTTTTGCGGGTTGATGTTGAGCGCGGCGAGCTGTTTGAGTACGTCGCTCAGGCGCGCCCAGCCTTCGACGTCGGCGGCGGCATCGACGGCCTGCTGCACGGTGGGAATCACGCGGGTTACCGGCAGTTTGCCGTTTTTGGTTTTGGCGGCGGGTTTGGCTTGGGCTGCCGGGGTTTCTGCGGCGGCGTTCTCTTGGCTTTTCAGGCTGCCTTCGCTGCCGGTTTTGCGCGGTTTGCGGCCTTTGGCTTGGCTTTCGACGGTATCGGCGTTGTTGGCGGTGTTTTCAGGCTGCTTTTGGCTTTCAGGCTGCCTGCTTTCGGTTTTGTCGGCGGCTTTGTCGCTGCGGCGGCGCACTTGGAGCTGGTTGTTGTCGGTGCGGTGTTCGAAGATGTCGAAGGATTTGATGAGTTCCGAGAGTTTGCCGTAGCCGTAAAGGCGGGAGTCGAAATCGGGGTTGGTTTTGTTGATGTAGCTGCCGATGGGGCCGAGATTGGCCCAGCCGAGATCGTCGGCATTTTCGCGCACGGCACGTTTGATCAGGGTAAGGGCGTCGGCGGCCGGTTCGGTGGCGTTGTCGGCTTCGCCGGCGGCGATTTTGCCGTCGCTGCGGGCTTTGGTTTGGTTTTTGTGGGGGCGGAAGATTTCGGTGTAAACGAATTTGTCGCAGGCTTTGCGGAAGGCTTCGGGGGTTTTCTTTTCGCCGAAACCGTATACGGTGCGCCCGCTTTCGCGCAGGCGGCTGGCCAGGCGGGTGAAGTCGGAATCGCTGGAAACGATGCAGAAGCCGTCGAAATTGCCGCTGTAAAGCAGGTCCATGGCGTCGATCACCAGCGCCATATCGGTGGCGTTTTTGCCTTTGGTGTAGGCAAACTGCTGCACGGGGATGATGGCGTGGGGCAGGAGGGCGGCTTTCCATTTGGAAAGGCCGTGGCTCCAGTCGCCGTAGATGCGTTTGACGCTGGCGATGCCGTATTTGGCGATTTCTTCGAGCAGGCGGTCGATGATGTCGGCGGGGGCGTTGTCGGCGTCGATCAGGACGGCGAGCTTGGTGTTGGCGTTGTTGGCGGTTGTCATTTTTCGGGAACTTTCGGGAACGGGTTTATCGGTAGCGCACGTTTTCGGCGGCGTCGATGCGGATGCGGCCACTGCGCAGCAGGCGGGTCAAGACCAGCGCGGCGGCCGCGGGGCTGTGCAGTTTGGCGGCCAGAAGCTGCATCAGCGCGGCTTTTTTCTTGGGACGGTTTTTCTTCAAGAGCGCCAGCACTTCGGCTTCGTTTACCGGCGGCAGGTCGCAATCGGCCAGCAGGGTAAACACCGGCTCGGCGGTTTTTTCAGGCTGCTTCGGTGCGGCCGTGCGGACGGCGGGCGGTGGTGGCGGGGTGAATACGGCAGGCATCTGCGGCGCGGCGGGCAGCGGCAGTTTGGCGTTTGCCGTTTCAGGTTGCTTGTGCGGGGCATTGTCTGATTCAGAGCGCTGCAGCCGGCGGGCGAGTTTTTTGCCGAATTTGGCGGCATAGCGCACGCTGGCTTGCGGATAGGCAGCCTGAAAACGCTTGGCCAGCCGTTTGAGCTTTTTGCGTGGCGAAACCAGCACCACGCGGGCGGCAGGTTCGGCGGAGAGTACCGCTTCGGCTTCGGCGGCGATGCGGCGCAGCGGTTTGCCGGTGGCGCACAGGCCGCATTCGGCACCGAGCTGCGGCAGCACGCGCCGGAGCGATTTTTCGCTGCCGTACAGGCTGATGCGCCAGCCTTCGACGGGCAGGCGGCGCCATTTGGCTTGGACTTTGGTGGTGTCGATAAGCAGATGCTGCATAAGGCTTCCTTTCCGTGCACAAACGCCGTTTCAGGCAGCCTGAAACGGCGGTGGGTGGGGCTTAGCCGGGTTTGCCGACGTTCTGCGCCAAAAGCTGCAGATTGCGTTCGGCCTTGGTAACGAAGGGGTTGTCGGCATCCCAGGCATAGCCGGCGAATATCGAAGTGAGCTGGCGGCGCGCTTCGCCGCGCAGCGCTTCGGAAAAGACGATGTTTTGGAAACTCTGGTCGTACCAGCCGGTAACATAATGGCGAAAGGCATTGACGCCGAGATTCAGCGCGTCGGCAAATTCGCGCTGCCAATCGACTTTCTCGCCCTGAAAATGGCGGTCGATGATGTCGGCGGCGAGTTTGGCGGAGTGGACGGCGGTGGTCACGCCACTGGAAAACACCGGATCGAGAAACTCAGCGGCATTACCCAACAGCGCGAAATGGCGGCCGTACAGCGCTTTGACGCTGGCCGAATAGCCGCGCAGATATAGTGCGGGAAAGCCGTTGTCCCACACCGCGTTTTGCAGGATGCGCGCCGGCAGCGGCATTTCTTTGGCGAATTGTTCGATCACCGTTTCCGAGCCGCTGATGCCGGCGAAATGATCGCCGGAGCCGACCACGCCGATGGATGAGCGGCCGTTGCTGAAGCAGGTGAGCCACAGCCAGACGTCGCGGTGCTCGGGGTGGACGCAGACCAGGGTTTTGTTGCGGTCGAAATCGGGATTGGTGATGTGGTCGTCGATATGGGTGAAGTGGACTTGACGCGGCGGCAGCGTCGAGGGCATGTCCCAGCCCAACAGGCGCGGCAGCGCGCGGTAGTAGCCGCTGGCATCGAGCACGAAATGGGTGTCGATCACGTATTTGGTGCCGCTTTCGTCTTCCACGCCGAGTTTGGCGCTGTCGCCGCCGTTGTTGAAGGCGGAAACGGTTTCGCCGAAACGCACTTCGGCGCCGGCTTTGATGGCGGTGTCGATCAGAATCTGGTCGAAACGGTCGCGCTGGACGTGAAAGGCATGGCTGGGGCCGGCGGCGGTTTTTTCGTTGAAATTGAAGCTGGCGTAGCGCTCGCCCCAGGAAAAGGCGGTGCCGTTTTTGTATTGGAAGCCGATGCCGTTTTGCACCGCGTCGGCCATGCCGGCTTCTTCCAGAATCTGGATGGCGTGCGGCAGCAGGCTCTCGCCGATAACGAAGCGCGGAAAGTGTTGTTTTTCCAATACGCAGACATGGTAGCCGCGGCGGGCAAGCAGGGTGGCGGCAACTGCACCTGAAGGTCCGGCGCCGATAATGGCGATGTCGAAATGGTGGATCATGTGTGGCTCTCGGGTGACAGGCAGCCTGAAAGGGGCAAAACCGCTTTCAGGCTGCCTGCCGGCAATCCGCGGGGCAAACGCGTAAGTTTATGTTCTGTAAAAAGCTATGCCGGCGCAAACGCCGTGCGCGCTTCAGGCAGCCTGAAAAGAGCAAACAGCGGTTTTTTTCAGGCTGCCTGAAACTGTATGTAATAAGGCATATTCTACAATAAAAACATGGTTGCCAAGCCGAGAAAAATCATAAAGCCGCCCGAATCGGTTACCGCGGTAATCAGAACCGAGCTGCCCAGCGCCGGGTCGCGGCCGGAGCGCTCCATCAGAATCGGAATCAGCACGCCGACCACCGCCGCCAAGAGCAGGTTGAGCGTCATCGCCGCCACCATCACCAGGCCGATGCCGACGCTGTCGTAGAGCAGCCACGACACCAGTCCCATCACGCTGCCCCAAATCACGCCGTTGACCAGCGCCACGCCGATTTCTTTTTTTAGAAGCCGGATGGCCTGCGCACCGGAAATCTGGCCGACCGCCAGCGCGCGCACAATCATGGTGATGGTCTGGTTGCCCGAATTGCCGCCGATGCCGGCCACAATCGGCATCAGCGCCGCCAGTGCGACGATTTTCTCGATGCTGCCTTCAAAGGCGCCGATCACGCGGCTGGCCACAAAGGCGGTAACCAGATTGATCGCCAGCCACATCCAGCGGTTTTTCACCGAATCCCACACCGGCGCAAACAGGTCTTCTTCTTCCTTCAAACCGGCCATATTCAAGATGTCGGCTTCGGATTCTTCGCGGATCACGTCCACCATTTCGTCCACGGTCAGACGGCCGATCAGCTTGTCGGCGGCATCGACCACCGGCGCGGTTACCAAGTCGTAGCGCTCGAAGGCCTGCGCCGCTTCTTCGACGTCGTCTTCCGGCCGGAAGCGCACCACGTCGGTGGCCATCACGTCGGCCACCATTTCTTCGGGCGCCGATACCAGGAGTTTGCGGATCGGCAGCACGCCCTGCAGGGTGTCGTTGTCGTCCACCACAAAGATTTTGTCGGTATGGTCGGGCAGGCTGTCGAAACGGCGCAGATAGCGTAGCACCACTTCGCAGCTTACATCGGCGCGGATGCTGACGGTTTCAAAGTTCATCACCGCGCCCACCTGGTCGTCGCGGTAGGACATGGCAGCCTGAACCTGGGCGCGCTCTTCTTCGTCGCGGGTTTGCAGCGCTTCGGCAACCACGTCTTGCGGCAGATCGTCGGCCAAATCGGCCAGATCGTCGGCTTCCAAGTCTTCCACCGCCGCCAGCAGCTCTTCGCTGTTCATCGCTTCGATCAGCGTTTCGCGCACCGCGTCGGACACTTCCAGCAGCACTTCGCCGTCTTCTTCGGGCGCGGCCAAACGCCACACCAGCACGCGCTCTTTGGGCGGCAGCTGTTCGAGCACGTCGGCGACGTCGGCCGGATGCAGCTCGTGCAGGATGCCGGTGAGCGTTTGCAGACGGCTGTTGGTTTGCGGGTCGGAAAGGGTGTTGTCGGCCGCGATCAGCGCGTAGTGCGGCAGCAGCGACTCGGCCAGATCGTGGATGCGTTCGATGTCGATGGCGGCGCCTTGTTCGGCGGTACGGCGATCGTCGGTGGTTTGAGGTTCCATAAATGCTCCGCCTGCCTGTGCGGCGGGCATTCAGGCAGGTTTAGGGTGTGTGTGGGAAAGAATGGCTCGGTAACGAACTGGGAAGGTCCATAGTCGGCGCCCGCGCGTTTGAAAGCGGGCCGGCGGTTGGAAACGGCGCGCATTCTACACGCTTTGCGCGGCGGCGGCAGCGGAAATTCAGGCAGCCTGAAAACCGCAACCGCCGCGCCGCGGGCAAATGTTTTCCGCAGGCGGCGGTTTTGGCGGATAATCGCGGCTGCGCGCAGGCAGCCTGAAAACGCTTTTCAGGCTGCCTGAGGCCGGAAAATCCCGTTTCACCACCAATAAAGAAAACTGCCATGCACACCGTTTTTTATCTCGAAAACCACGAGCACATCGCCCTGTGCGATCTGCTCAAAGCCGCCGGCCTGGCCGAGAGCGGCGGCGCCGCCAAAAGCGCCATCGCCGCCGGAGAAGTGAGCCGCAACGGCGAGACCGAAACCCGCAAAACCGCCAAAATCCGCACCGGCGAGCGCATCGAATTTGCCGGCAGCAGCATCGAAGTGAGGGCGGGCCATGACGCCGGATAAACCCCTGCTGAGCGAACCGGAAGCGCCGGAAGACTGGGAATGCTGCGGCAGCGAATGCGGCGAAGCCTGCATCCACGACATCTACCGCCGCGAACTGGCCGCCTATCGGGCGCAGCAGCGCGAGCTGGTAGAAACCGCGCAAACTGCCGAGTCGCCGCCGGCCGAATAATCCCGTTTTGCCCCTTTATCCGTTTTCAGGCTGCCTTAGCCGCCAGCGCAAAGCAGGCAGCCTGAAAGCCGTTTGATTGTGAAAGGAAGCCCGATGGCCTACCGTTTTTCCCTGCCGTCTTCATCCGGCAGTATCTTCAACAGCGAAGACAACTTACCGCTGGTGCTGTATTTCTACCCCAAAGACAGCACCCCGGGCTGCACCACCGAAGGATTGGACTTCAACGCCCGGCTCGCAGACTTTCAAGCGCTCGGCTACACCGTGGCCGGCATCTCGCGCGACAGCGTCAAAAGCCATCAGAATTTCTGCGCCAAGCAGCAGTTCCGTTTCGAGCTTTTGAGCGACGCCGACGAAACCGTCTGCCGCCTGTTTGACGTCATCAAAAGCAAAAAACTCTACGGCCGCGAATACGAAGGCATCGAACGCAGCACCTTTGTGCTCGATGCCGCCGGCGAAATCCGCCACGAATGGCGCAAGGTCAAAGTAGCCGGCCACGCCCAGCAGGTGCTCGACACCCTGCGCGCCGAAGCAGCCTGAAAACCCGAAGCAGCCTGAAAAAGCGGTTTTCCCCTTTTCAGGCTGCCTGAACGTTTGTCCCACCGAAAGACTAAGCATGTATCCCACCGCCCCCCCCGGCTACCGCTGCGGTTTCATCGCCATCGTCGGCCGCCCCAACGTCGGCAAATCGACGCTGATGAACCACCTGATCGGCCAGAAAATCAGCATCACCAGCAAAAAAGCGCAGACCACCCGCCACAAAGTAACCGGCATTTACACCGACGACACCGCCCAATTCATTTTCGTCGATACCCCCGGCTTCCAAACCCACCACCGCAACGCCATCAACGACCGCCTGAACCTAAACGTAACCGAAGCGCTCTCCGGCGTCGATGCCGTTGCCTTCGTCATCGAAGCCATGCGCTTTACCGAGGCCGACCGCACCGTTATCCGCCAGCTGCCCAAACATGTGCCGGTGGTGCTGGTGCTCAACAAAATTGACCGCAGCAAAGCGCAAAACGCCCACGAGCTGCAGGCCTTTATCGACAGCGTTACAGCCGAGTTCCCTTTTGCCGCCACCGCCACCGTCAGCGCCAAACACGCTCTGGGGCTGGCCGCGTTGCTGCAGCAGCTCAAAGCCTACCTGCCCGAAGGCGAACCGCTGTATCCCGAAGACATGGTTACCGATAAATCCGGCCGCTTTCTCGCCAGCGAAATCGTCCGCGAAAAGCTGTTCCGCTATCTGGGTGAAGAGCTGCCCTATGCGATGAACGTCGAAGTCGAGCAGTTCCAAGTCGAAGAAGACGGCCTGCACCGCATCCACATCGCCGTGCTGGTGGAGAAAGACAGCCAAAAAGCCATCCTGATCGGCAAAGGCGGCGAAAAGCTGAAAAAAATCTCCACCGAAGCGCGGCTGGATATGGAAAAACTGTTCGACGCCAAAGTCTTTTTGCGGGTATGGGCGAAAGTCAAATCCGGCTGGGCCGACGACATCCGTTTCCTGCGCGAATTGGGCATGTAGCCCGCATCCGAGCCGTCTTCGTCCAATATTTTCAGGCTGCCTTGAATCCCCAAGGCAGCCTGAAAATATTTGCCGCAGCGGGAAAAGCGCTAACGGCGGCGTTGGCGAAACCGAAGTGTGCAAACCAAAGCAAAAGCAGCCTGAAAGCGGCAAACGCTGTTTCAGGCTGCTTTTGAGTGTATTGCAGGCATGGGCAGCCCGAAAACTATTTTTTCCAATAGCCGGGCGTAAACAGGATAAATACGGTGAAGATTTCCAGCCGCCCCAGCAGCATCACGGCGGCGCACAGCCATTTTTGCAGGTCGGTCAGCGCGGCGTAGTTGTGGGCGGGGCCGACGATGCCGAGGCCGGGGCCGGTGTTGGTGATGCAGGCAATCACGGCGCTGATGGCGCTGATCAAGTCCATGCCGCTGATCATCAGGGCGAAGGTGGCGGCAACCACGGTCATAAAATAGGCGAAGATAAAGGCCATAATCGCCATGGCGAGGTGTTCGGTCAGGCTGCTGCCGTTGACTTTTACCGTGCGCACGGCGTTGGGGTGCTGCAGCAGTACGGTTTCGCGCAGCGAGAATTTGGCCAGGGCAATGGCGCGGGCGAGCTTGATGCCGCCGCCCATCGAGCCGGTGTTGGCCAGTACGTTGGAGAGAAAGAACATCCACAGCGATACGGTGAGCGGCCACACGCCGAAATCGGTGTTGGCAAAGCCGCTGGCCAGGCCGATGGAGATGAAGTTGAAACCGACGTAGCGCAGCGCATCGCCCAAGCCGTAGCGGCCGGTGAAGTAGAAATAAAGGGTGGCGGCGGCAATGCTGGCGGCCAGCAGCAAGAGCAGGGTGCGCACTTCTTCGTCGCGCCAGTAAGGGCGCAGACAGCGGTGGCGCAGCGCTTTGAAGTGGGTGGCGAAATTGATGCCGCCGGCCAGGGTGGCCAGCGCGATTACCCATTCGACCGCGGCCGAATCGAAGGCGGAGATGCCTTTGTCGCGGGTGGAAAAGCCGCCCAGCGCGAAGGCGGACATGGCGTGGCAGATGGCGTCGAACCAGCCCATGCCGGCCAGGTGCAGCCCTAGGCCGGTGAGCAGGGTGCAGCCGAGATAAAACAGCCACAGCCGCTTGGCGGTTTGCGAGATGCGCGGCGCCATTTTGGCGTCTTTTTCGATGCCGGGGATTTCGGCCTGAAACAGGCGCGTGCCGCCGACGCCGAGCATCGGCAACACCGCCACCGCCAGCACGATAATGCCCATGCCGCCGAGCCAGTTGAGCATGTGGCGCCAGAAATTGAGCGAGGGCGCAAGGGTATCTAGCCCGCTCATAATGGTGGCGCCGGTGGTGGTCAGCCCGCTGATGGCTTCAAAAAAGGCATCGGTAAACGACATCTCTTCAAAGTAGAAATAAAACGGCATCGCCGCAATCAGCGCAAACGCCAGCCACAGCATGGTCACCAGCGCGAAGCCGTCGCGCGGGCGCAATTCGTGGTGGTGGCTGCGGGTGAAAAACCACACCGGCAGGCACAGCGAAAAGGTGATCAGGCCGGTGGCGGAAAACACCGTTTCGGCGCCGTCGTGAAAATAAAACGACACCGCCGCCGGCACCAGCATCAGCACCGCGAGCAGCATGCCGAGCTTGACGAGAATATGCAGGGTGGGCAGGATTTTTCGCATAACAGAACATCAAAGGCGCGATAAAGGCAGCCTGAAAACGGCAAAAACGGTTTTCAGGCTGCCTTGTTTGGTGTTACCTGAATGTTTCAGGATGCTGGGATTCCGGGGTGTTTTGACAATCAGCATTGCAGCGGCTTTTGCGGCATAAACTTCCAATGCCGACAGCTTACGCAAGTCCGCTACGCTACCCCCGCGCAGGCGGGAATCTTGTTTCGGATTGGATATCGGACTGCTTATCCGCGCATTGCCGCCGTCCCAACCAAGATTCCCGCCTGCGCGGGAATGACGCTGCTTGGGCGAATCTTGGGTTTTGCCGGGGCTTTCAGGCTGTCTTTTGTATTTCAAAAGCCGATTGCCAACAGCTCCCTAGGCTTCTTTATTCTCCGCCGCTTTTTGTCGCAGGCGCAGGCCGAGTTCGCGTAGTTGTTTGTCGTCCACCGCGCCGGGGGCGTTGGTGAGCAGGCATTGGGCGCGCTGGGTTTTGGGGAAGGCGATGACGTCGCGGATGGACTCGGCGCCGGTCATCAGCGTAACCAGTCTGTCCAAACCGAAGGCCAAACCGCCGTGCGGCGGCGCGCCGAATTTCAGGTTGTCGAGCAAGAAGCCGAATTTTTCCTGCTGCT
>ERZ773077.452-NODE-452-length-30928-cov-6.168918_pt1 | contig 30928 bp, 34 predicted proteins | sample MGYA00580612_ERZ773077 | MGnify/ENA primary metagenome ERZ773077 (study PRJEB29015, sample SAMEA2737971) | human oral metagenome | biome: human oral; feature: human-associated habitat; material: dental | place: China | collected 2021 ...
AATAAATATATTAAAAAAATACTCTATCGATAAAAAATTTTCAATACTTCATTTCCATATATATTTAATTACAATGCATTCGTATTCTTTGCCTATATTACACGCATAATCAATGAAATACCTAAAATCGATTACAATCATAAAACCGTATCTGCCCCGACGCTAATATATTTTATTGTATCTTTGCAGGCAAAAATGGGAGAGATACTGTAAAAAAACTGCTAAAACTCATATATGACAAAACAACAATACGACGGCTACAAAGCCGTTTTTACCAAAAAAGACAAAAACAAAACCATACTTATACCTTGGTTTACAGACTTCTTGTCGCCCCTGATACCTGCCGTTGCCAAAGTAGCAGGCTACAACTTTGTCAATTGCCCGAAGACATCGAAGCAATCTGCCGAGATGGGACTAAAATACGGACACAACGAAGTGTGTTACCCCGCCACACTCGTGCTCGGCGACCTCATAGCGGAGATAAAGAGAGGACATTATAACATCGAAGACCTTGCCGTGGCTATCACCCAGACAGGCGGGCAATGCAGGGCAACCAACTACCTGTCGTTCATAAAAACGGGACTTAAAAACGCAGGATACGGACAAATCCCCGTAATATCGGTAGCCATAGGAGGAATACACCAAAACGAACAACCTGGGTTCAAACTCCCGATTTTCAAGATACTACATTTAGTCATAAACGCTTTTCTGTTCGGAGACTCCCTGAACCAAATTTTTGCGGCAGCAGTTGCCCGACAACGAAACAAAGGGCAAGCAGAGCTGATATTCGACAAATATATGCAACAAGCCTCGGAATTGATAGAAAAGAGGGAGCATAAAAAACTGCCTACAATATTGGCAGATGCCGTAGACGACTTCGAACGAATAGACATAGTAGAAGGCAAGCTCTTCGAGAAAATAGGGCTTATCGGCGAAATATTCGTCAAATACAACAACTACGGACAAGCAAACATAACCCGATGGCTTCGCGAACAAGGATACGAGGTGGTAGTACCTCCGATGATACACTTCTTCACACAGTCGTTTATCAACAGCAGGGTGAATGCAAAAAACGGACTTAACAGGATGAATCGCATACAGAAGGTATTATTACCGTTTTTTCAGAGAATATTCGATAAAAAAATGGGAAAATACCAAGCAATACTCGAAAAATCGAAATTCCATACGCCACACAAATCGGTATTCGAAATAGCCGAATATGCAAAAGAGATAATAGACTTATCGAACCAATTCGGCGAAGGGTGGCTCATCGCAGGCGATATAGCCAATTTCTCACGCGAGGGTATCAACCGTGTCGTATGTGTACAGCCATTTGGTTGCATAGCCAATCATATAGTAGCCAAAGGGATAGAACGACGGATAAAGGAATTTTATCCCGATATGAATCTGCTTTTCCTCGATATAGACGGTGGTATGGCAGAGGTGAATCTCCAAAACCGATTGAAGTTTCTGATAAATTAAAAAAACCGTCCTTTTTTGACGGTTTTTTAATTTTACTATATCTCTATTATCACTTAGAAGTTACCGTTACTTGGGGCATTGGGCTTAAATATATATTTCTCTCTCAGGTCAATATTATCTGCATAACCTGTTTAAGTTCTTGCATATCGGATAATACGACAGATGCTCCTTCGTCGGCAAGTACTTTACTGTCGAGGACACCTGTATTGACGGCAATCGTAGATATGCCGGCAGCAACGGCAGAACGTACTCCAAGCGGAGCATTCTCTACGACGATAGCCTCATCGGCAGCCACTCCCGCTCTTCGGAGAGCTATCAGATACGGTTCGGGATGTGGTTTACCGTGCTCTACATCGAAAGCCGAAATAATTTTACCCTCCTCGAATATATCGGGGAAATTGCTTTGCAACCTGTCGAGTAAAGACATCTGTGCCGAGCCGGTTACGACTAATATTTGTCGATTTTTCGACCGAACGTATCGCAATACATCGGCAACGGCAGGTATCTGCGGAGGTTCGGGATATTGATGAAAGTAATCGGTTTTTGCTGAGTATATCTCATCTTTTGTACGGCGATCTGCCGTATGTCCGTATGCTCTGATAAAAGCCTCGTCTATCGTGCTGTCGGCGGTACGCCCTTCGTGTAGGTAGGCATCGTATAAAGAGAACGGCAACCCACGTTCGGACAGAGCACGCTGCCAGGCTTGTGCGTGGTACGGCATCGAGTCGAACAATACACCGTCCATATCGAAAAATACCGCCTTTATATTTTTTCCGTCGGCAAAAGACAATAAATTGTTATTTAGCATAATATAGTAATAAAATTTCGAAAAACTTTTTGATATTCCGTTCATTTCCCCTTCACCGTTCGGAGGCTTTCTATGAGGCTTCGTATCCTAAGGCGGATAGAGCCGGGTGAAGCTATCTCGTCTATCCGAAGGACAGTATGGTTTTTGCCCGCCTGACGAAGTATCTGGCCGACCTCTTCCATATAGAACGAGTCGGGACCGCAACCAAACGAATTCAACTGTATAAGTTGTACATTATCGGGGAGTTTGGCTACCTCCATAGCAGCGTGTACCACGCGGTTCGGGTACGACCACTGCGAGACCATATTCAGTCGCTTGAATCCGTCGCCGAGCAAATGTAGTAGTCGGTATTTCGCGTTCGGTATTTCGCCTGCGTGCGGGTCTAAAAATACGTCGTCGGTAAGAGCCGTAATGCCAAGGTCTGCAAGTATCTGACCCACCTTCTGATTCACAAGGCTATCGGCGTGGTAGGGACGTCCTGCAACGATGAAGACAAGTTCGCCCGACATCAAACACTTGTCGAGCAGCGCCTTCTGCTCTATTATCATTTCTTTCTTCATCTTGTTGCGAAAATCCCAAGCAATACCGAAAGCCCTCTGGAAGATATCTTTGTCGATACCCAAACCCGAAAAATACTCGTAAGCAGCACGTCTAAGCACATCGATATCGTGGAAAGACACAACAGGTTTATCGAAGGGAATACCGTAATTGCCTTCGGGATTTATCGCCGAGCGTATCACCTCCGGATAGCCGCTTACAACGGGGCAGTTGTACGAGTTGCTGGAGCCGTCCCATTCCTTTGCCTCCTTCTGCACTATGGGGTAAAAAATCCTGTCGACCTTAGCCTCTATCAACCAAATGATATGTCCGTGAACGAGCTTGGCGGGAAAACATATATTATCGCTCATCACCGACGATATCCCCTTCTGATACAGCTCCATATTCGATTCGGGCGAGAGTACGACCTCAAAACCGCATTCGGCAAAAAGCGTATGCCAAAACGGATAATTTTCGTACATATTCAATACTCGGGGTATACCTATTCTAATCATTCTAAGCGCTGAATATCAATTTGTTTTTAGAATCAAAGGCGTTGACGCCTTTATGTTCGGCTGCGCTGCGGTTGAAGAAATATTTCTCACATTTATTGCCCGAATAGCAGATATTGCCGTTCTCGAAGGTGAATTTCAGCATTCTACACTGATTGGTACAGCCTTTGCACTGCAACTCTTTGGTCTCGTATTTTAGAGAAAAACGGTCGCCAAACGACGATGTCGTATTCGTATTTTCCGTAGCCGAATGTTGTTGTTTGGCATATAGAGCCGCCCCGAAAGCTCCCATCAACTCGGGCGAATCGGTAGCTGATACGGATTTTTCGCTCAATAATTCCAATGCTCTGAAAACGGCATCGTTCCTAAACGTACCACCCTGTACGACGATACGGTCGCCAAGTATATTCAGATTGCTTATTTTTAGCACCTTGAACAGACAATTTTTTATAACCGAATAAGCCAATCCGGCAGCGATGTCGTCCAAAACTGCATTCTGACGCAGCGACTGTTTTACTTTGGAGTTCATAAAAACGGTACAGCGTGTCCCCAAGTCTACGGGATTGCTCGCAGTACAGGCGGCACTCACAAAGTCGGCGAGCGTCATATTCATCACCGAAGCAAAATTTTGCAGGAACGACCCACAGCCCGAGGAGCAAGCCTCGTTGAGTTCGATATTGGTTATCATACCGTTATCGACGAAAATAGACTTCATATCCTGCCCTCCAATATCGAGAATAAACGAAACTTTGGGGTCGATAAACTTAGCTCCCATCAGATGTGCAATAGTTTCTACAATACCGAAATCGAGGTTAAAAGCCTGTTTGATAAGGTCTTCGCCGTAGCCCGTAGATGTCGAACCAACGATACGAATCTTAGCATTCTTCTGTTCGGCTTCCTGATAAAATTTAAGCAGTCCGTCGTGTACCTGCTTCAAAGGATTTCCGTAGTTAAGGGTATAGTGTTGAAAAAGAATCTTATTGTCTTCGTCGATAATCACTATCTTGGTGGTAGTAGAGCCTGAGTCGATACCGAGATAGCAATTCACTTCGGAGTTCGACTCTATCTCTTTGGTGGCAAGGGATACTATTTTTTTGTGATTTTTCCAGTAAATGTACTCTTCTTCGTTACGGAAAAGTGGCGGCAAAGTATCCGAAGCCGTGCTGTGGTTTCTCTCCGACAGTTTGTCTCTGAGTTCCGACAGATTAAACTCCGTGTCTGATGTCTGTGCCAGAAATGCACAACCCCAAGCGGGGAAGAATTCGCTGTTTTCGGGTAATATTATCTCGTCGTCGCCAAGCGAAAGCAACGTCTGAAATCTATTACGCAGAGCTGGTATAAATGTTAACGGTCCACCGATACAGATTACCTTCGGCATCACCTTGTGTCCGCGAATAAGAGTAGTTATCGCTTGGTTGGCAACGGTCTGGAAGATAGACATCGCCAAATCGGGCAACGGTATATTGCGTGCAATAAGGTTCTGTACGTCGGTCTTGGCAAATACTCCGCACCGCGAGGCTACGGGATATATTTTCGTGAAGTTCCAAGCTTCGTCGTTCAATTTGCCGATAGGGACACTTATAAGGTCTGCCATCTGGTCTATGAAAGCACCTGTACCACCGGCACACGAGCCGTTCATTCGTATGTCGGGTTGTTTACCTTCTGCAAAAAAGACTATCTTGGCATCTTCGCCTCCCAAATCTATGAGTGTATGCGTATCTGGGTAGCAACGCTTGGTTACTTCGATGGCAGCTATGACTTCTTGATGAAACGGAATATGCAGGCGTTCGGCTACCCCCATTCCGGCCGACCCTGTAATACATATCTTGGCAGTAGACAGCGAATATTGCGAAACGAGCTTATCGAGCTGCTCCCCGAAAACCGTCGGAATATCCGCCTTGTGCCTATTGTACGATTTGTAGACAACATCTCCGTTGTCGTCCAAAACGATTACTTTGAGCGTAGTAGAGCCTATGTCTATACCTATATTCATCTATGTATATTTTATACGATTTTGTTGTGGGAGGCAAAGGTATAAAAAAGTTGCCAATAAATAACACATTACACAATAAAAGAAGGCTAACAATCATTTTTACCAAAACTCCTCGAAAAATTTTCGGGAGTAAAAATCATTTTTGCCACACACAAAAAATAGATTATTTTTGCAAAAAATATTCGCGAAAACACAAATCACCAAGAATAGAATAATAAACACCGTAAAAGTTTGTATGAGAAAAAGCTTATTTTACAAAATATCTATCATAACATTACTATCTCTCTCGGGGCTAATAATAGTACTGGCAATATATGCAATATTACAGAAATACACGGATTTAGCCGAAATCAATTTACTGAAAATCACACAATTATTGCAACAATTATTTGTTTTTGGCATACCTGCAATAATTGGAGTAAGATTTCTGAACAAAAATAACGGAATTTCAAATACCGACAAAACGAATAATATCTCTATAATACTTTTGGCAATAGTATTTGTATTTGTGTCCGTTCCCGCAATCGATATGCTGTCAAAATGGAACGAGGGGCTGCACCTACCGGAGTCTATGAGTGGTATAGAGATGTGGATACGTACACAGGAGACAAATGCAACTATACTTACCGAGAAACTGCTTGCGACAAATACCGTTGGCGGACTCGGTATAAATATTATTATCGTTGCTTTGAGTGCAGCCGTGTGCGAAGAGTTGTTTTTCCGAGGATTTTTACTGAGATCATTTACCGAGCATATCGACACACATATTGCGGTATGGCTTACGGCAATCATTTTTTCGTTCATTCATTTTCAGTTCTTAGGTTTTATCCCGAGGATGGTTTTGGGAGCAGCTTTCGGATATATGGCAATCTACGGAAAATCGTTATGGGCACCTATCGCTGCTCATTTCACAAACAATGCCATAGGCGTAGTTGCATTTTATCTTAGCCACAACAAAATCACCGACATAAAAACCGAAAATTTCGGAACAGTAATTTCTGTCGCCTCGCTGGTTTTAGCTATTGCCACGATATATCTAATGAGGCGTATTCATAAAAAAAACAGTAGAGATTTATTTGCCTAATAAGACAAAAGCCTCTACTGTAATTTTCGGTTTTTTCGCCAATCGATTCGATTCTCTCTCGACAGAGACAGTTCAATAATGTATCAGAGATTTTACGTCTATATCTTTATCGAACTTCTCAATCCCTTTCAGAAAATCGAGCTCTACCAAAAAATTGACATAAATTTTCTTCACATTAAAAAGCTTCACCAAATCGCACGCTGCTTTCATAGTTCCTCCCGTAGCCAACAGGTCATCATGAATAAGGACGACATCGTCTGCTACAAGAGCGTCTTTGTGAAGCTGTATCACATCTGCGCCATACTCTTTGCCATAGCTCACCTCGTAAGTCTCGGCAGGGAGTTTGCCCTTTTTACGAATAGGCACAAAACCCACTCCAAGACGATTCCCTAAAATAGGAGCCATTATAAACCCTCGGCTTTCGATACCTATTACCTTAGTAATACCCTTGTCCTTATAGAGGCGATGCATCTCTTCCTCAAAAAACCTCATACACTCAGCGTCTTTGAATGCGGTCGTCAAGTCTTTGAACACTATCCCCTGCACAGGAAAATCATACACATCTCTAATATGTTTTTTTACGTCTTCTATCGTCATTTCTTGTATTATTTTGTGTTTTTATATTTCGTTTCTCAAAATTGTTCCACGTGAAACATTTTACAATATCATCTGCCCAACATCACTATCAGCACATTGATGTCGCTTGGCGATACGCCCGGGATTCGCGAGGCTTGCCCTATCGTTTGAGGCAAATGTTTTTTTAGCTTTTGCCTTGCTTCCGTAGAAAGAGATTGTATGTCGTCATAGTCTATTCCATGGGGGATATTGACATATTCGAGCCGATTGGTCTTGTTGGCTATCAGCCGTTCTCTGTCGATATATCCACCATATTTCACAACAATCTCTGTTTCTTCCAAAATCTCCTCTACTCTACTTTGATCTACCTTGTCTGCCTGCTCTCGTACGTCTGGAAGCGTTTCGCACATAGCATCAATAGTAATATTGGGACGAAGTAGTAAATCATATAGCTTCGTCTTCTGTGATATAGGTGTAGCTCCTGCCTTTTCCAAGAGGCCGTTTATTTCAGCAGGCAAAACGCTCCGTTGCTTAAAATAGGACAAAAGCCTGTCTATGTTATCGTTTTTCACATCTAAAAGGTTTTTGCGTTCGGTAGTAGCCAAGCCCAAATCGAACGACTTCCGAGTGAGACGATTGTCTGCACTATCCTGACGCAAAATGATGCGGTATTCCGAACGAGAGGTAAACATTCTGTAAGGCTCATCCACTCCTTTTGTTGTCAGATCGTCGATAAGTACTCCTATATACGCCTCATCTCTACGCAGAACGAACTCTTTGCCTCCAAAACAGTTGATATGTGCATTGATACCTGCTATCAGTCCCTGACCTGCCGCCTCCTCGTAACCCGTAGTTCCATTGACTTGTCCCGCAAAAAACAGGTTTTTTACCAACTTTGTCTCCAAAGTGTTCTTCAGCTGAACGGGGTCGAAATAATCATATTCTATGGCATAACCCGGGCGATATATGCGTGCCTGCTCCAGACCTTCGATGGTATGCAAAGCCTCTAACTGTACCTCTGTCGGCAACGACGACGAAAAACCGTTTAGGTAATACTCCTGAGTGGTCTCGCCCTCAGGTTCTACGAAAAGTTGATGCGACGTCTTATCTGCAAATGTTACTATCTTGGTCTCTATACTCGGACAGTATCTAGGTCCGATACTCTGTATTTGTCCGTTATACAAAGGAGATTCGGCTATATGACGGTTAAGTATTTCGTGCGTGCGTGCATTCGTGTGGGTGAGATAGCAGGGACGTTGCCGTAATGTGTTTTTACCGCGTACAAGGAAAGAAAATTTGTGAAAATCGTCTTCGCCGTTCTGTTGTGTCAGTCTCGAAAAGTCTATCGAATTACCATTTATACGTAAGGGTGTGCCTGTCTTCATACGACCTGTAACAAAGCCTACCTCCCTCAATTGTTCGGTAAGTCCATAAGAAGCCGTCTCCGATATGCGGCCGCCCGCTACCTGTATTTTGCCGAAGTGCATCAGTCCGTTAAGAAACGTACCCGAAGTGAGAATTACGCATTTCGCTCCAAATTCACACATCAATCCCGTCTTTACACCTTGTACCGTACCGTCCTTTATAATAAACTCGGTTACCACATCTTGCCTAATATCGAGATTCGGACAACTATCGAGAAGTTCCCGCCAACGTTGTATATATTTGGCTCTGTCCGACTGTGAGCGCGGACTCCACATAGCAGCCCCCTTAGAGCGATTGAGCATACGAAACTGTATGGAGGTATCATCTGTTACAATACCCATATACCCTCCAAGAGCATCTATTTCTCTAACAATTTGACCTTTGGCGATGCCTCCGACAGCCGGATTACAGCTCATCTGAGCGATATTATTCATATCCATTGTCAGAAGCAAAACCTTAGAACCGAGGTTAGAGGCTGCCGCTGCCGCCTCACAACCCGAATGACCTGCTCCTATTACTATTATATCATAGCTCAAAATCATTGTGCAAAGATAATACTTTTTCGATGGTTCAAGATAACTTTAAGGGGTGATTTCTGAAATTTTTGAGCAAAGTTAGGTATAAATTTTGATTTCTGTAATTGTACCTAAACTCACATTCTTTAATGTGCAGGTAAAAGGTATGTCTGTGCACTCCTCTGAACTTTGCCAATCGTACTTTGCAAAGCCCCCAAAAGTTCTCTATTCCATTGATATGATTATGTCCCAAAGCAAATTCATTCTCTCCGTGTTTGACTCTGTAATGCCTCTTATAGCCGTAATTGACAAGCCCATCATAGCTTTTAAATCCGTCAGAATAGATAATTGCACCAGTGTCGGCTCTTCCTTTAATTATAGGTAATAGTTCTGATATAGAACAGTTTTTGACTATTTGAGTATAGACTTTGTCGCCTCGTTTGAGCATACCGAAAACGGGAGTCTTTCCTCGTGCTCCGCGACCTCTTATGCCTCGTACTCGGCGTGCCCCGAAATAACTTTCGTCCAACTCGACTTCTCCGTTTGTAAATGGGCTTTCCGCCTCGCATAATTCGGCTATACGCTCCCGTAATTTACGATAAATATTGTTCACAGTACTACGATTGAGATTTGTCAATTCTGCACTCTTTTTTGCCTCGATATCGAGGCAAAAAAGACGCACTATCCTTCTAAATTTTTCTTCTGAAATCTTGCCTCGAAAAAAGTATTTGTTACTCATTGTTCTTTAATTAATTATGCAAAGATAATCTTTACTTAACTAATCTTGAACCTTATTTATTAATTTGCTCAAAACAATCTTTTGAGATTATGTTTTCCAAGCTAATCATGGTTTTTACATCATAATTACTATTTAAATGTATGGTAAATCGAGTTCCTTCAATATTGATATGTACAATTTTATCATCATTATCAATCCATATACCATATCTAAAAGATTTGATGTTTAACAACAATAGATTTTCATTTAACTTTTTCATTTCTTTATCTTGTTGTCAGTATTTTGAGAGCAAAACAATAAGTTGATATTTTGCTTCTATTAAACCGACGAATATTGTTTCATAAACACAAGTAAGTATTTAAATAATCGTAAATCAATATGTAGGCGAGTTTAATTTCACAAAACAAGAACCGTTGGGTTAATATAATGCTTTTTATACACATCCTTTATTCATCAATATATGGATGGTTTAATAAAATTTCATCCATTTCCTGTTTTGCTCTCTCATAAAAGTCTTCCCCAAATAAAGTCCACAAATCCAACTCCTTAGAGAACCATATACGACAAAAATCCTGTTTGTCATTTCGATTCTTAAATTCATAATCCTTTGCGATAGGAGAAATAACATCCTTTAAGACGATGTAAGATATATCAAAAAGACTTGTATACTTATTATCAAAACGTATCTTACCTTTTTCAATAAACATATAATGATATATGTTGTTTTCTGAAAAAACATAAGTACCTTCCTTGCTTGTGTCTTTGGGACAATCGAACTCTATTGGGATACTCACAATTCCCAATTTTTCGTGCACTATGTCTAAAATGTATCGTGCAATTTCTTTTGTAGATAAAAACTTTTCCATCTTTGTTTTATTTCGCTCGTTGAATATTGCCTTGTTACTCTTTCTTATTCTTGGTTGTCTCCTTTATGATTAGGGTCGTCGATTAAAATTTGCAGGCAAGGGTTTGATGATTTTTTTCATCGGTATATTCAGCTTTCCAGTAATGTGCGTCATTGACTTCGGTATATGTTATTCCGGGCATATTTTTTTGTATGGGAGTCAAAAAAGGTTTTTCAAGAAATACAAACAAATGATCGGGTTTGGTTTTCGAAAATCCGCATATTGCCGTTTCTGCAATGGTATTACCTGCCTGTAATTCCAACTGCAATATTTTTTTTAATTCGTCATTTAATAACATTATATGTTCCTTGTTTACCATAAGCTCTCGCTTTCGTCTTTAAAATTTATTCTTTTTCCCTTACAGCCAAAACCTTTGTAAAAGCCAAGTCAAAGCCTGTCTTCGAACTCCAACTTTAATTATGATTTTTTTTCATATTCTGCAAAAGTATCTGTTTATCTCCCATTTTGATTTTCCTTTATATCTTTCACTTTGTGAAGCTTCATTTCTAATTCCTCAACAACCTTTCTATGTCAAACCATTCTTCCGTTACTTTAATATAAGCAGGGAGCTGCCTGTTATTGGATTCTTCGATATGCTGCTCCAAGTTATCAAAATGATTTACGAGTTCTTCAAAATCGGATATACATTTGGCACTTCCTAATTGAATTTTTGTTTCGTCTAAATTGAGCTTGCCGATTACATCGAATTTATCAACAAACGTCTTTAGTTCCTTATGCGGAATATCTATAAGTTTCAATAAGATTTGAGGCGCAGTTTCGTTTTCCGTTTTATCCTGAAAATTTTTCTGCATATTATTCATCATATCGGCAAAGCCTTCCAAGTTTTTTACATTTTCCGCACCGAACATACCTGCCAGCACGTCGGCGATATTATTACCCGACACAGGAGGTTTATATCCCAAAACTTTGCTTTTACTTACTTGCTCGATAGTAGGAGGCAAGCTTCCCCTGTAATCGGTAATAAAGAAGCGGTAGTCGCAAATATTGCGGTACCGAAATATATCGGCAAGCACTATTGCATAATGAGCCTTGCAGGAAGATTGAAAGGCAAGCACGTCATTAACTTCAAACAAGAATTCGGTTACCTTATTATATTTCTTGCGTTTGCGTATTTTCGGATTGAGCGAATTGATTTTTGTCCACAGCCTGTCGAGTTCTTTTTGCCGTGCCTTGCCTGCCTTCGCTCCACATTCTTCCGTCCACGATTTTACACCGGCACCTGCTTCTATTACGCGTTTTACCTCTGCGATAATGTCATCGCCAATAAAGCCTATTTCCCAAAATGCCTGTGCGTATGCGGTTACCATAACTTCATAGTCGAAGTCGTCCACATACCCTTCCGGCGGGAAGGGCTTTTTCACTCTGATACTTTCGGCAGCTTCGCCGCTGTCGTATAAATCTATTATTTCACTATATGTGTCGTAAGCGGTATCGCCGTCAATTATCTTTACTCCGTCTGTTGCCATAAGTTTCCTTTAGTTGATTTTTTGTTGTTTTTATTTTGTTTGAAATGCTCTCCCTTCATTATATATAAATTAATTTATTCGTACCTTATATTGTATCTATAATGAATAGTCTCACTAAATTTTAAGAATTAAGACAGTTCATCTTTCTATACCTATTTTTGTCCATTCATCAATTACAGCCCATAGCTCAATATCTAATCGTGGAGCTTTATCATGATACCAAATCAAACCACTTTGTTTGTGTTTGGACATTCCTCTTGGAAAGGTAATATCGGAATATTTACTAACCGTTTCCAATAGTATATTTCAAATACTTGGCTCGCTTCCCTAAAATATCCTGCCACCATTGAGGGGTAAATTCCTTACTGCGGGGAAACTTTTCAAATTCAGTTACAAAACGTTCGAGTTGCTTCCAATTATTCGGAAGTTCTTCCATACTATCATAATTAAACTCTATCAAATAGGTTTTGTCTTTGTTAATTTCTATTTTAGAAGCAAACCAAGCCCCTTCATATTTGTTTTGTGCGTACATCATATATTTTATCTCATTCATTAAATCAAAAGATTCAACATTCCCTCTGATTTTATGAGTTTCTCCATTTTGAATAAAATAAGAACTCACACGAAGTCCGGCTTTCATGCAATATGCTTCTATATGTATTTCATCCCAATCATACTGATAATCTCTACAATATGAATCAATGGTTTTATTTATCACTTCATTGAGTTTATTAAGTATGGCATCGGTTTTATAAGTTTGAGTTCTGTAAATACTTTTATGTAACTTCTCTGATTCGATTTGTAATGAAGGTAATAATAGCTGAGGATTATCCGGCGATTTATATAATTCCAAAACCATATCCAAATACCAATCCCAAAACTCTTTTCTGCGAACAACATTGCCTTCTCCGACAAAAGGATTGCCTCCCGAATAAGCCATTGAAGCGTAAAAATCAGGCGTCCAATCCTGCCAATCGAAAGCATTGTCATCTTCTCCTTGATAATCCTCTATCTCTAATTCGGTACCGTAACCCAAAACGGCACATAGAGAAAGTGCCGTCATACCGGCTAATCCCGTATCTCCCGTGACGGATTCAAAATAGTTGGTATTATCATTATAGAATGTTTCAAATTGCTTTCTATCCCCCGATTGATGGTATAAAAAGGATTCCGCACGAGCGATAATGGCGGTCATTACAGGATTATTCGGGAAATCCTTTGACCATATAGGGTATACTTTTTTAAGACACTCAAAATAGAGTTTACCGATAATGCCTGTGTCATTTATAGCTTTCAATAATAACACTCTTTACTTTAAAGGCAAATGCCCCGATTTACTTTTCTTCGCTGTTTCTCGCAAATTTACGATAAGCGATTTTATTTTTTCGTCCATATTCTATTCATTTTTTTATTTATGAATTAAGCAATAATCGTTTTACATTTTATGAAAAGCTCTCTCAGCGGCGTAATGCAGTTTTTTCGACAGGTTTTCGAATTCCAAAGACCAAATCGATTCATCGTATTTCCATTCAAACGGGGTTTTGTAATTTTCCCAAATTATACAAGCCTGCTCATTTACCTCTTCAATGAACTCCGTAATTTTCAAAGCCTTGCCCGCCTCGCTCATCATCAAATGCCAGTTGTCCAAATCGGCAAGGTCTTCGGTATGGATAGATTTCTCTCGCGGAAGATAATACACAAAATCGCTTGTATCAAAAGGGAACAGTGTATGACACAGCGCTATTTCGTAGATGTCTTGTGCAAGGACGGTAGGCAGCTGCTCGTCGGAATAACCGAAGGTGGAAATATATAAAAAGCCGCGCAAAATGCCCGCTAAATTTCTACAAACGGGAGCAAAAGCATAGTGCGAAACCTTAGTTGTTATGGCTCCGTTTCGTATAAAACTTATGGCACTGTCTATCTCTTTTCTTCTTGCATTTACGTACTTTATCTTTTTAAACCGCCAAGAGTACATCAGTTCCAAAGAATTGTCGATGACGTGCAAATGCTTGTCTCTTTTTTCTTCTGCCGTACCGTTTAGCTCTGCAATCCTCGTAACAGCCTGCCTCCAAAACGGGATTAATGTTTTTACCCATTCGAAATACTGCAAAAAGAGGTCATCGGGTTTTGCTTTTTCAAAAACAGTTCTTATCTCTGTAAGTTTTATCATGGCTTTATCTCCTTATAATTTTATCTTTACTTAAAAATCGCACAGCAGATTTGATATCTTCGTGCGTGTCGGAGATGCTTGTTCCGAATATCTCGTCAAACCTCGCAACTGTTTATCTGATTGTTACAATCAGAACTCCTAATCCGGAGCATTACCCTTTTTTTAGTTGTGTCATAATTTTTTCAGGTATTATTTTTATTGCAGAATTTCCTGCTTTATTTTTTATTGATAAATCAGCCTGATGGTTATATAATTCTTTAAGAATAGAAAGGTTTTTGCCTCCTTTCCAATGCATGATGGTTACCCATGCCGGAGTATTTCCGTGCTCATCAACAATGTTTACATCTGCATTATTTAACAATAATAATTTGACACTATCAATATGACCTTCTTGACATGCAAAATGTAATGCTGTATAGCCAATATAATCTTTCGCATTAATATCCGCTTCTTGATTTATAAGCCATTCCAATAAATCTATATTATTATAGAATGCAGCATTAATCAATGCAGTACGCCCTTCTGGGTCTGTCGTTTCTATTCCGTTTTTCGATAGAAAATCCTTTAAAACTTCATTTTCTCTCTTTTGAATATGTAAAAACATATTTTCTGCATTTATCATCATAATAACTAATGTTTTTTGCAAAGTTAAACAACATCCATATAATCTGCAAATTTATTGTCCATAGTAAACATCATCCGGTGCCTCTCCTGTATGTCCACGATTTGAGGATGGTAGCTCTGGCCTATAATGAGTGTTACCTTTCTCTTTTTCGCTGCTTCCCAAACCTTATCTCTAATACCCTTTCTAAATCCCGATGGGCGTTTATAAGAAACTGCTTTTTTAGTTGTTTTTACCGCTTTCTTCCCTTTTGCCGCTCTACCATACGGGCAAATTCGCCGCCACGAGCCATCAGTTCGGCGGGAGTACCCTGCTCGGCAACCGTACCGTCTTTGAGCACCACTATCTTGTGGGCGTTGGCGACGGTTCGCATACGGTGGGCGATTGAGTACACACAGCATGACAGGTATCTATAAAACCAATGCCTTACAACCAATTCATTGTAATCTAAGCCATGATTTATATCTTCTTCGCCACAATAGCTATGGAACGCATATATTTTTCGTATTGCTTGAATACTTTACGCATATTCAGGATTATCTTACGTTCTTTGCTGTGTGTGAGAATATTGAAGGTTATTTTCAGACAACGCCACAAGCCCTCATCGCTTAACAAACGACCTGTTTTCAGCAGATGCATCGGATTAGTGTCTACCCAGACAATCTCAAAACCCTCCTCCTGCAACATCTGCTTCCATTCGTTCGTCGTAAGGGGGCGTACATTTACATTTATCGCTCTCGACATTCCACGACGGATATTGTCTTTGAGATCATCTGCAATATCGTCGGGGATAAGAGCTATCTCGTGTATGCCGTACAAACCGTCTTTGCGAAGTAGACGAGCGGCTTCTTGCATTATCTTGCGTTTATCCTTATCGGATTGCATTGTAAGCATCGCCTCGCCGTAGAGTTTGTCGGCAGAGCTGTCGTTCAAAGTCGTCTGAGCAGCATTACCTACAATTATCTTACGTCCCTGCCCATTTATTTTTTTCTGTAAAATAGCAGCAGCTTTCTTGTCGAGTTCTATTCCTGTGTAAGTCTTTGGTCTATGACTCAACGCTATATTAGCCGTAAACCCAAGCCCCGGTGCAAACTCCACCACCTCGTCGGACGTAGTTATGCCGAGCTTGTTTATCATCTTATTAGTTAACTCTTTACCTCCTGGACGAAGTACTTTTTTACCCATTTTAGCCAAAGCCCAATGACCTTGGATACTGTTCATTGATTGTTCACTCATATCTCTTTTTTGATTTAAAAGTTTATAAATATATTTTGTTTTCAAATAAGTAATTTCCATTAAGAAGCCTCCTTTTGCCGCTCTACCATACGGGCAAATTCGCCGCCACGAGCCATCAGTTCGGCGGGAGTGCCCTGTTCGGCAACCGTACCGTCTTTGAGCACCACTATCTTATGGGCATTGGCGACGGTTCGCATACGGTGGGCGATGATAAGCACGGTCTTGTTGCGTATCAGCTCCGAGATGCCTGCCTGTATCTTGGTCTCGTTCTCGACGTCGAGGCTGGCAGTAGCTTCGTCGAGCAGCACGATTGGGGCGTCTTTGAGCAGAGCACGGGCGATAGATATGCGTTGACGTTCGCCACCCGAGAGTGCGGCGCCGTTCTCGCCGATGAGCGTGTCGTAGCCCTCGGGCATACGGCTGACGAACTCGTCGCAACGAGCCAACTCTGCCACACGGCGTATCTCCTCGTCGGTGGCGTCGGGCTTGCCGATACGGATATTGTCGGCGACGCTCGAGTTGAACAGCAGCACGTCTTGGAATACCACCGCATAGTTTTTGAGCAATGCCTCGGGGTCTATCTTCGAGATGTCTTGCCCGCCGAGAGTGATTGTGCCCTTATCGATATCCCAGAAACGTGCGGCGAGCTTGGCGGATGTGCTCTTGCCTCCGCCCGAAGGACCTACCAACGCCGTTACCTCGCCCTGCCGAGCGGTAAACGACACGTCACGGAGCACCTGCTTGCCTGTCTCGTAAGAGAAGTCGACTCCGTCGAATGCTATATCGTAGTTATCGACCGAATAATCGGTTGTTCCCTGCTGTACGGGCATCGACTCCATCTCTTTTATTCGGTTGATATGCACGTCGAGAATAGCCAGTACTGCAATGTGATTGAATACCTCACCGATAGGATTGTAGATGCTTGCCGATATCATCAGGAAGATAAGGTAGGTAAACACATCTACTGTACCGACCGACAATAGATAGGCACCGACGATGATGACCGTCGCCATACCGAGTTTGAGTATCGCATTGGCAGAATTAATCAGGACACTTCCGACAAATTCGCCTTTGGTAAGACTCTTTTCGTAACGACTGAGGCTGCGGTCTAAGTCTTCGAGATATTTTGCCTCGCCGTTGTAGGCTTTGATTTCTTGCACGCATTCGAGCCCCGACTGAATCTGTTCGGCAACGTCGAGCTTGTCGTGATGAAATTTGGCATTGAGCCTGTCGATCTTCTTCTTCGAAAGCAACACAACGGCAAAAGCCACCGGCACCACCCACAACAGCGCCAACGCCAACTGCCACTGGTAGAAGAAGAGACCTACGCCGATAAGCGACGTTGTGATGAGGGAGGCGAAAAGCTGCGGCATAGCGTGCGAAAAGAGTTGCTCCATCATACTATTATCATTCATAATATTGGACGTAAGGTCGGATAGATTCCTCTCGCCGAAGAACGCCAGCGGCAGCTTACGAAGCTTCTCGGCGAGCGAGATACGTCGGTTGCCGCTCTCGGTATAGATATTGGAAAAGGTGCTCTTGTACTGCAACAACGCCACGACGTAGGCAACCGCAAAGAAAGCTACGGCTATAACCGTATAGTACCAGATACCGTGCATAACGGTATTCTGCGGGTCGATGACGGGCTTAAGATAGTCCGTCAGAAATATAAACAGGAATATCACCGGTAACATCAGGACGATATTGAGCAGAGCAGAAAAAACTATGCCTCCTGCCAGCGAGCGTGCACCTTTTTCCGAAAGTGCGAAACGGTTCTCAAAGTAGTGTATCATATTATTTTACTGTTTTTTATTTATCAATATAAAGATTATCTTATACTCCATTTTTTACGAAAAAGAAGGCAATTAATAAAATTATTGAAATAGATATTATAGAAAATCCTGCTATGCGGAAACCTTTGTAAAAAAACGCCTTATCCTTATCGTCTACAATTTGGTGTGCTTTAGGGTTTTCGGGCAAATAAGCTACTGTAATATTCTCGCCTGCTCTATAATTGGTCTGATGGCTACCGCTATGGGGACCGAAATAAGTTATACAAAAAGTATGAGCCGAGTCAGTATAATTCAAGTTTATAAGGGCGTTTGAATTAAGAACAAGAGGTTTCACAATATAAGTGTCATCTCCCACAGTGTACTTGTATACCACGTAAGTCCTATTATTCAAACCAATACCGCCTACATCATTAGTACCTGATTTGATAATTTCCAATATCTCTCCTTGTGCTTTACCCTGATACAACTTTTGGTTCTTTTCTGTAATTCTTTTGTTAATCTCAGCAATGACCAAGAACACAAGTGCAAACAAAAAGAATATCCCCGCACCCAGCAATACTCCCATTTGGTTACTCATTTCTCTACATTTTATATTTTTGGTAATAAAATCTCCAACCTTTCTCTATCCAAGAATCGATTGTCTGTGCATTTATCTTCGTATAGTTCATATATTTAGACTCTTATGTATCATCGTTATTCTATTTTTCATTTGCTGTCATCGTTCATTTATTCATACATTCGTTTTCGGAGCGAGGGGTACGGCATCGTTCAAACGGTCATTCCATTCGATAGCCCATTCGCCTATCAGTCCTCCGAAATAATCGTATGTTTCGGGTATCCTATCGTTTTTATCGTTGCAGCAAAGAGCTTCTGCAAATGATTTCATCATATTACTATAATTTCAATTGGTTTAATATCTAATGCCTGACATTCTTTTATTTGACGCACCTTGTCGCCACATACGACACTACATTATGTTCGTGCAAGTTGCCAAAACCATTCGTATCGTCATAAAGGTTCGTCAGTGCAAAACCTGCCTCCAACTGACCGTTAATCTGCTCCTCTATGGTATGCGAGAACTGCACGCCACCGTTGCTGTCCTGCATCTGACGCAGGTGCTCCTCGTTCTTCAGCGGGTTGAACGGTAGGGTATTGGTCAGCACCCTTTCTTCCAAATCGAAGATGTAGTTGATACCTATGTCCAAGCCGGACACAAGTACTCCACCCTTACGCAGCACTCTGTAACACTCGTGCCAAATCGGTTTCACTTCCTCGACATAACAGTTCGATACAGGGTGAAAAATGATGTCGAAAAAGCTATCATCGAAAGGCAAGGGGTTGCTCATATCCGCACGTATGATGTTTATCCGATAACCTTCACGCTCGGCAACCATACGCTCTGCTTCCAGTTGTTTTCCCGAATAATCGAGCACTGTACATTCCGCCCCCAATGCAGTAAAGACCGGCATTTGTTGACCGCCTCCGCTTGCAAGTCCCAAGACCTTCTTACCGTTCAAATCGCCCAACCAATCTTTCGGAACATTCTTCGTCGGGGTCAGTTTTACGGCATAATCGCCGCTTTTTGCTCTTACAAATTCTTCGTGCGAGATAGGTTTCCCCCACATCCAACCGTCATCTACCCAAGAATCGATTGTCTGTGCATTTATCTTCGTATAGTTCATATATTTAGACTCTTCTGTGTCATCGTTATTCTATTTTCATTCGCTGTCCTCGCTCATTTATTCATACATTCGTTTTCGGAGCGAGGAGGCTTACGAGCATTATTTACCTGATTCTTGAAATAATCTTCCAACTTATGTTTTCCATACGGAGTTGCCTGCATATCCATAGCCATTGCCGTCATAAAAAATTCAAGAGGACCATAAAATTTTGGATTGGTAAATTTTCGTAGAAACCAAAGGATAAACTTACGTATCCAATCGGGCAGATGTACTATTTTGACCGGTTTTGAATACGCATTCAGTGCCAGCTCTGCGATGTCATTATGTGAAAACACACGGCAACCTCCGATGTCTATTTTCTTTTTACCGTTATGAATGGTCTCGACAACAGCTTTTGCCAAATCTTCTCCGTGTATCGGATTTATTTTGAATTTCCCGTCTCCGAAAAGGTAAACTCTACCTCCTTTCGCCATTTTCAGAAAATCGCCCATATCCGAAAAGAATCCGCTCGGTCTGACGATACAATAATCAAGTCCCGATGATTTTAAGTAATCGCCCAACTTCTCTTTTGCCTCGCATATTTTTAAGTGTCTCAGCTTCTCTCCGTTCAAGACCGAAACATAGATAAACTTCTCTACACCGCTCTTTTTAGCCTCATCAATAAGATTCGCATTTGCCCCGTAGTCGACATCCATATATGTCAAACCGTCTTTCTGCCTGGTAATGCCGACCGTACTGATTACGACCCGAACATCTTTACAAATATCCTTCAGGGTTTCAGGGCGGGTAACTTCTGCCTTTTCTATGATGAGGTTATCGTCGCCGAATTCTATTTTATTCGGGTTTCGGACAATTATTTTTGTCTTAAAACCTTCGGATAAAAGCTCCCTTGTAATATATTTTCCCAAATATCCGGTTGCTCCTGCAACTAAAATCTTATCTTTTTCCATTCCTGTTCGTTCTTTTAGGTATTGATGCATATACAAAGATTATCGTCCTGCCAACGGGCAGGGTTCGTAATGATGTATTCCGCAATGTTTTCGTACGATTTGGCATTGCGAATGATATGTTCGTAATAATTGCGTTGCCAAACGGGAAACGTGTCGGTATTTTGACGCATCCATTTTGTAACACCGATTTTAAATCCACGTACAATTGATCCGATTGTTTTTGATGGTGAACGGAATTGCGATTGTCGGGGTAGGGGCGAAAAATTTTTCGCCCTTACATTTGTTGCCCCTGCAACGACATCGGTCAATTCGATAATGCCATGTACATGATTGGGCATGATGATATAATCGTGCAAAACGGCATGTGGAAAATGTTTCGGAATATCCAACCAACATTTTTCCACCATTCGTCCCGCAGGGTTCAATATCATTTCGCCGTCGACGATTTCACCAAACAAACACGCCCTACCCTGACAACAAACGGTAACAAAATACAGCCCCTCCTGTGCATAATCGTATCCGCACAGACGTATCGAACGGCGGTGATGTTTGTCGGGATTATGTTTCGTATTTACGGTCATATTGGGGTGTTGGGGTTTAGGTATTGGGGTTTAGGTCGTTTTGCCTGATACCCGCACGTTATTAACATTTCTTCCTTATTGCTGTTACGATTGCTACGACTGTCCAATGACCTTCGGAGTCTGAATATTCCTTTCGCCATCTGAACGTATCAGCGGTTATTTCCGAAAATACGTACCGCATTCTACCCTCGCTGTTTTCGGTCAGTACCACTTCATCGCCTACTTTCACCGCCGTCAGACGAAAGGCGCTACCCGTACATCCGTAGAATATATCCCACGCCATCGTTTGAGGATTATAAATCCGCAGGGTAGTGCCGTATTCGGCATCGGCTTGCGGATTGTGCAACCTCTCCGTACGCGACGGTACGATAAACAAATCCTGAATGGCTGTCCCCTCCAAGACCCTCGAGAATATCCATTCGCCTTTCACGCGTCGTGGTACAGCATCGTTCAAACGGTCGTTCCATTCAATATCCCATTCGCCTATCAGACCTCCGAAGTAATCGTATGCTTCGGGTATCCTTTCGTTTTTCTCGTTGCTGCAAAGAGCTTCTGCAAATGTTTTCATCATATTAATTTTTTCCTTGACAATTATTTATTATAGGTGTTGTATCTTAGGTTTTTGGTACTGGTTTGGTCTTGCCTAATGCCCAACATCCAATACCTTTTTCATCATATTCCCATTTATCTGGCGAACACATAGGTTCGCCCCTACAACCCAAAACCCAAAACCTAAAACCTAACACCTCCCCTCTTACACCGTCCACGCTACCGATTTTTGATATTCGTCCCACATCGTTTTATAGATACCGCCGAGGGCGAGCAGTTCGTCGTGCGTACCCTGCTCGGCTATCTTGCCGTGTTCGATGACGAGGATACGGTCTACCGTCTGTACGCTCGAGAGTCGGTGGGCTATCATCAGCGACGTCTTGCCCTTCATCAGTTCGTGGAGAGCCTGCTGTATGAGATGTTCGTTTTCGGGGTCGGCAAAGGCTGTCGCCTCGTCGAGTACCACGATGGGAGCATCTTTGAGTATGGCACGTGCCAGTGCGATGCGTTGCTGTTCGCCGCCGGAGAGGTATGTGCCGTCGGTTCCGATTTTGGTCTCCAACCCGTCGGGCAGACGGTCGATAATCTCACGGCTCTGAGAGAGCTCTACGGCACGGTCGACAGCTTCTGCCGAGGCATCGGGGCAACCGTAGGTGATATTCTCCCGCAGTGTGGTCTTGAACAGTTTCGTATTCTGAAACACGAACGAGATACGACTCATCAGCTCCTCTTTGTCAATCTGCCGAACGTCTACACCTCCGATACGGACGCTGCCTTCGGTAACGTCCCAGAAACGCGGTATCAGCCGTGCTATGGTGGTCTTGCCTCCGCCCGAAGCTCCGACGAGTGCATACGTCTTACCCTCGGGGATAGAGAACGTTATGCCGTCGACGGCGTTCTGCACTGCCCCGTCGTAACGGAACACGACACCGTCGAAGTCGATACCGTATCCTTGCGGCAGCTGTGGCTGTGCCGACGGCTCGAGCTGCGGGTAATCGGTCAGCTTCTCGACACGCGTAATAGCCTCGTTTGCCAAGAACATATTCTGATTGAGGTGCATAATCTTCATAATATTCGAAGATATCAGAGGCGTTATCAGAATGTAGAAAAACATATCGGTGATGACGGCGGCGTAGTTGCCCGTCCTGCCGATAATCAGTATGGCGGCAGGCACGAGGAAGTAAGTAAACCCATTGATGATAATCGTGTAGAACGAATAGGGTTTCTGCCAGCTGAGCGTGTATTTCGTTACCAAATCGCGGTAGGTGATGATACTGTCGTAAAAGCGTTTGAACGAGAATACCGTCTGCTGGAATACCTTTACGACGGGTATTCCCCGCACGTATTCCACCGCCTCGCTGCTCATACGCTCCTGTGCGTCGAGGTACATTTTCTGGAAGTTGTTCATACGCGGATTCATCAGATAGCCCATCGTAGCGAAGGCTGCCACGAGCGGTATGAGGCAGGCTACGCCCAGCCTCCAGTCGAAGACGAATAGCAACACCACGACGGTAAGCGGCGACAGTATACTGCCTACCAAGTCGGGCATAATGTGAGCAATGAACGAGTGCGTACTCGACGAGTCTTCGTCGATGATTTTACGCATCCGCCCGCCGTCGTTGACTCCGAAGAAGCCGAGCGGCATAGCCATTATCTTACGCATCGCCGAGCGACGCATATTGGTCTCGACACGGAACGCCGCCAAGTGCGACATCATCAGTGCGGCCAAATAAATCAGCAAGCCGGCTACGGCAGTGCCCACCGCCCACCAGGCATACGTGCCAATAGGTGTAGAGGCGACCGTGCCGCCGACACCGAGCAATGTGCGGACAATGAGCCACACAAATACGAATGGCACGAGCGACATCAGCCCGCTAAGACCCGAAGCAATGAGCGCCAACGGAAACAATATACGTCGCTCGCCCATATAGGTCTGAAATTTTTTTAATGTGTTCATATTATTGATTGTTTAAATTTATATTCTGCCTATTTGGGTGTTGGATGTTAGGTGTTTTATTATTCTTATCTATTGATTTCCTTCTAAAATCTTTTTCAGGTTTCGGTCGTCTTCCTGCATATCCTGCTTTATCAGTTTCCAGTTTGCCTGTTTCGGGAAAAGTGCTTTGAAAAACAGCCAATTAACGAAGTTTCCGAAGAACGACCTTCGGGCTCCGAAGCTCTCGATATGCGTAAAGAGCACCGAGCCGTCGGGCTGCTTCTCTGCCCGAAAAGTAATGACACCCAAGCCGGTTGTCGATTTCACGGTAAGATTGAACAGGTTGTCGTCCATCTGTTTCTCGGTGATGACGGCTTTTACTTTGTACCAAACACCTTCGACGCATTGTGCGAAATATACTTTGTCGCCTACCTCCTTGCCGCCAGTAAGGTATGTAAATTCTTTGTGGCGGACATTCCAGCGGACAAAATTGGTGTCGAGGTTCTCGAACCAGTCCGAGACAGCAGCAATCGTCGTGTTTATCGTTATCGAATCGCGAAGTTCCATCATACGGTTATTGTTTTGTGAGTTCACATTAATACTAAAAGCAAGCATAAAGCCAAGCAATAATGGCAATGTCTGTTTTTTGAGTATCATAATCATATATTTTATCGGTAATTTTTCATCATACAAAAAAACAGGGAATAGCCTTTATTACTTGTCAATAAAGGCTATTCCCCAACCATTCAGTATGTAGCAATGAGCTTTTTTAGCTTATCGATAAGTTCTTCAAGGGGCATATCCGAACGTTCGCTCATCATCTTAACCGTTGCTACCGGTACCATTACTTTCGCAATGGGTGTCTTCAGCATTGCAAACTTGGGATTTATCGTCGGTAGGTCGTCTATCAGGCGGGGGTAACGTTTGAGCAACACTTTCAGTTTAGTGCCTGCCGTCAGCTCCTCGCCGTTGTGTGTCTCTGCCGATGTCTCTACGGAGTTATGCTGTTGCTCATTGTCCCAAGTCAGAAGCGTGCGTGAACCTTCGAGTTTGCGTATGTGTGTACAGTCTTGCATCATCTCCATCACCCCGCGGAAACGTCCGTTGGCATCGCGTACAGCCACGTAAACAATATAAATAAACTTATCAGGTTTATTTATCCAAAACTCCGAAAAGCTTTGCTCTCCGCTACGGAACTTTTCAATAATTTCTTCTACTATATGGACACTCTTGGGGGGGTGGCAGTTACGTACCTCACGACCGATAACGCCTTTGCTACGAGGAAATACGCGGTGTGGTGTATCGGTATAGAACTTCACTAACTCATTCTCATCTACATAAGAAATATCTACAGGTAAATGCCGGAATATCAGATTTATCTGCTCGAGTGTCAGCTTACCCTCGGCAACATCGAGTATACGGTCTGCATCATTACCTGCTCCTGCTGCGGCATAACCGTGTTTTGCAAGCAATGCAGCCATATCGCTTATCAGGTTGCCTCCTCCGGCTACATAACCGCCTGAGGTCTGTCCGGTAGGTTTATAGTCGGGCATATCGATACGGAAGAAGCCTATTTCGCGGTCGCCGTGTTTCATCTCTTCGAACTCGGCGTCCGAAATCAATTTTAGAGAAGTCGGATACAGTATCATCTCCTCTTTGCCGATAAGGTCGAGCATATCGGTAGCCATCTCACGATAAGCTTCGAGGAAGGCATCGTAGTTACCAAGACGGAGCAAGTCCATAGCCTTGTTCATCTCGTCGCGTATGTAGTCGTCGTAGGTCCACATCGTAGTAGACGGGCGTGTGAAACCTTTTCGTTCGAGAGCAGAATAGAGTTGGTTCTGTTTACGGCTGAAGTGTACTTTATACGGCATAATGCTCTCCATAAGCTCCATCCACGGGTTTAGTATGAACGGTTTAGCGAGCAGTTCGTCGCCTTTGCGGAGCAGTTCTTTCATTTCGTCTACCTCTCGTCGATATGCATCTATCGGGTGTCCGAACGGCAGTTCGGGACGCGGCTCGTCTATGAGTCCGTCGAAGATATGTATTATCTCGTGCACATCTTCGTTACGACATTCGTCGGGGTCTTCGTCTTTTACCAGCTGTTCGGCAGCGGCAAACTCTTCGGGCGATACCTTGCCCACCTCGTCACGCATACGGCGACGAGCCTCTTCGAGCGTGAGTTTTCCTGTGTTGTACTCTTCGCGGATGGCGAGCATACGGCGAAGTTTGTCTTTGTCAATACTTTCGAATACGGGATTTGTCTGTTTCATCATTATATTTTTTTTGTTAGAAATTTATCCCCAATATGGGTGCTAATAGTAATTTTGCAAAAATAATATATGTGATAAATATCTACAATACCTAATTGTAATGATTTTTAATACAAAAAGCACTACAAGTAAGTATATAAAAACAAAAAAAACGTCTTCTCTAAAAAATATTGCCGACCGGTATCTGTGGCAGAGAGAAAAAATCCCGCATTGCATTAATCAGCACAAACGAACCGAACTTATCTATATCGACAGCCCTTACCTCCCTCTCCTCTATGACCTCCAAATCCAACAGGCGTTGGCGGGCAACTCCTCTGAGTAACGGTGTAGACGGCGTTATATATCTGTCTCCGTCGAAAAACACGATATTACAGAACGAACTGTCGGTAACCATTTCGTCTTTTATTATCAATATATCGTCGTAGATACCTCTTTGTGCCGTAAGTTCGTCGAGACAGCTCCTGTCGGCGAATTTGAGCGAATAGTCTATATCATCGGCTTCTACCATTTTTAGGGTCTGAATGTTTTTGGACGAATATGGCGACAACTCTACGATTTTCCCTTTGCTGCCATAAAGAATCTTCATCTTTACCGTATCTGAGGCAGGCAGTCGTTGAAGGCTGTCAAGCAGCGATACACTATCGAAAAGCGGTTCTTGCGGCGGATATCCGTAAAAACGAAGAAAAGACTCTTCGTAACGCCTTATGTGCCATTCGGGATACATTACTTTGGCATCTCTGATACAGACAGTTTCAAACAGTGGGTACATATATTTTCTCCAACAACTCTTGATATTCGTCATCTGCACAGCTCAGAGCGGTAATACCGCCACCACTCCGAAAAAACATCTCTCCACAGGACTGCTCGATGAAACGTATCATTACAGCCGTATCGAGACTCGCTACGTCGAAAATACCGAATACTCCCGTATAATATCCGCGTGGCTGTCCTTCAACTTCTTGTATTATCTCCACAGTCTTCTCTTTCGGTGCACCGCTTATAGACCCAGCAGGCAACAAACGTAGTATGATCTCCCCGAGATTCGCACGCCAATCTGTCGGCAATACACCTGCTATCTCCGAACTTGTCTGCAATATTTGGCTTTTGTGTGTATGGATAGCCTCTATATATCTGCATTTCAATACTTCTACATTTGTCGATACCATAGATAAGTCGTTCCTCATCAAATCTACTATCGTGTTATGCTCGTATTCCTCTTTTTTGTTGCCAATAAGTACGTTTGCAGCATTATCGACGGAAGCATTGATAGTGCCCTTCATAGGGAAAGTATAAATCCTGCCATCGATTATCTTCACAAAACATTCGGGTGAGAATACCACAAAATTTTCGTCGTACAACAGTTTATAAGGTGCTTGGGAGACGGCAAATATCTCTCTGAGAGTCAAGTTTATATCTATTGGGGTACGGAATGTCAAATTCAACAGATACGAATTGCCTCTGTCTTGGTTATATACAACTTGGTCAAACTTCCGTCGAAATTCTTCTTTATCAATAGGATACGCAGTCAGGTCTACACGGCGGTTACCTGCTACGATTTTGTCGACATTCGAGACACCGCGTACATCGTACCAAATACCTAAGTTTGCCGCTTCGTGCAGTAGACAGACAAGTGGTTTTTGCTTTTCGAAATCAATCATAAACAAAAACCGTCTGCCTTCGGAGGCATATTGCGATACTTTTCGTTTAAATTGCTCTACCGTCATACATCAGTCTCTCAAATATTTATAAAATTACTCAATATCTGTCTGCCGTCGGGTGTCATAAACGATTCGGGGTGAAACTGTATCCCGTATATATGTTTATCCTTGTGCTGCAACGACATAAGGCACTGCTCGGCGGTTTCGCCCGTAGCTTGCAGCGTATCGGGTAGCGACGTATAGTCTATTGCCCACGAATGATATAAACCGACTTCTATAACATCGGACAACCCTCTGTAAATAAGCGATGTACTGTCTATCTTTATAAGTCTTCTCTGTCCGTGTACGACACTGGGCATCTGTACCAGACGTGCCCCGAAATATTCGCCAATAGCCTGATGTCCGAGACATACGCCGAGCAGAGGTTTATTATGGTCGCAGCAGCGGCAGATGACATCGGAGAGTATCGGGAAATCCGACGGTGTCATCGGTCCCGGCGAAATGACAATGTGGCTGAATCTGTCGAGCATACCGATATCCAACGCCTCGGAACGCACAATCTGCCATTTATCACTGCATACCGAACGGATAGCCTCGATAATGTTGTACGTAAAAGAATCGTTGTTGTCTATCAGTAAGACACTCATTTATAATATATTGTTTAATAAAAAACGAAACACAATGCAGTTCTATTCTTCGTTCAGAGCATTCCAAAGCATATCTTTCAGTTGTTCGATACCGAAACCCGTAACGGAGGAGAAAAACAGGTGCGGTATCTCTTTCGGCAAGGTCTGCTCTATCTCCTTCATCTGTTCCTCGTTGATTATATCGGATTTGGATATGGTAAGTATCCGCTTTTTATCGAGCAATTCGGGATTATATCGTTCGAGCTCTCCGAGTAGAATTTTGTAATCGCCCACGACGTCGTGGCTATCGGCAGCTATCATAAAAAGCAGGATAGAGTTACGTTCTATATGCCTTAGAAACCTCACACCCAGACCTTTGCCCTCTGCCGCACCTTCGATAATACCCGGTATGTCGGCAATGCAAAACGAGCGATGGTCGCGGTACTCCACTATGCCGAGATTGGGAGTGAGCGTAGTAAAAGGATAGTTGGCTATCTTGGGCTTGGCAGCCGAGACGACCGACAGCAAGGTCGATTTACCTGCATTAGGAAACCCTACGAGACCGACATCTGCAAGTACTTTCAGTTCGAGTATCACCTCTTTTTCGGTAAGCGGCTCGCCCGGCTGTGCATAACGGGGGGTCTGATTGGTAGCGGTGCGGAAGTGCCAATTACCCAGCCCACCGCGTCCGCCTCTGACAAGCACCGCCTCCTGTCCGTCTTCGGTGATGTCACAGAGAAATTCGCCCGAGACAGCATCGCGGGCTATCGTACCACAGGGTACTAAGATGGTCTTATCTTCGCCGTCTTTGCCAAAACTGCGACTGCTGCTGCCGTCGCCGCCGTGCCCCGCAAAGATATGTCGCTGATATTTAAGATGTAGCAGAGTCCAATAGTCTTTGCTGCCACGCAGTATTATATGTCCGCCGCGTCCACCGTCGCCACCGTCGGGACCGCCTTTGGGCACAAACTTCTCACGATGAAAATGCGTAGAACCCTTACCTCCATTACCGCTACGGCAATAAATTTTTACATAATCTATAAAATTCTCATTCATAAGGGCTGCTCTTCATATAAAAGTCATTGAATACTACGCCATACAGTCGTGGATATCTTATTTCCGGATTTTCTCTATCAAAGTTACTATATCGTTGAACGTGTCTTCGATACTGTTTATCGATATTACAGAATTGTATCGGTTTGTTTTTTTGTAATAATCGATGATAGGTTTTGACTCTCTATCATATATTTTCAGACGTTTCAGTATAGTCTCCTGTGTATCGTCCGAACGGTGCGACAGCGTGCCACGTCTCACAAGGCGGTTTATAAGTATCTCTTTATCTGCCTCTATATTGACCATCAAATCAATCTTTAAACCCATCTCTTGCAACGTTTTGTCGAGAAACTCTGCCTGCGGGATAGTTCGCGGGAAACCGTCGAATATGATACCTTTTTCGTGGATATACGTTTTTAGCTCTTCTTTTAGGATATCGCACATCATCTCGTTGGGGACGAGGTCGCCATTAGAAATATATTTGTCTATCTCTTTGCCCAGCGTCGAACCTTTTTTCACTTCGTCTCTGAGCATCAACCCTGTAGAAAGATGAAGATAGCCGTATTTTTCGGCTATCAATGCTCCCTGCGTACCTTTACCCGAGCCGGGAGCTCCGAATAATACAATAATTGTCATAGTGTTTCTATATATGAATTTTATGGTTTTCCCGTAAATTTGGAAAATGTGAAAGTCGCACCATAATCGTCCTCATACGACAAAGTAGTAGAATTCAGTGTTTTTACCGTATATACTTTGGGTATGACTTGTCCCATTTCTCCTTTATGCACTATCGTCAGGCGGTCTTTGTCGAGCTTCCAAGTAAATGCCTGAGCCTCGTTTTCATTGACATCGTCGGCAGTGTCCCACGTAGCTCCATTACCGTTTACATCATAGCGATAGCAGTCGTAGCCTGTTTTGCTTTTGTCTTGCTTCGACACCGACGGGCGTTTCCATTTGCCTATGAGCAAATCGGACGAAAACGTCTTCTGTCCTCCCTCACACGACAGCAGAATAACCGACAAAACAGCAATTACCAATAACTTATAGTATTTCATATTGTTTCGATATTTATTCCTGTTCAACAAAAGTTTTACAACTGCAAAGATACAAGTTTTTTTTCGGTAAAAAGAATTATCCCATAAAATCGTCGTATCCAACCATTACCTTAATATTATACGGCTACGGCTCGACACTCAGGCGATAACTCGCTCATTAAAAGCAAATAAACATATCCTCTACAATCATCATACGATTTGGCAAATAAAATTTTTTTGTTATTTTTGCAGAAAATTAATACGGCAATGGTTCCCAAACTGCTTAATTTAGTCATACGACATCTTGCGAACAGTTTGATAAAAATTGTCTTTGCAGATATCGTCGGCACCTCATCGGTGTCGAAAACATTCTGTACGACAATCTCTAAGCCAATCTTTACCCGTAAAGAACCTGTATCTGTATATCTAAAATACCTCCCGCGCTTTGGCATTGTCGCCCGCTCCGCTTAGAGTTGTGTACCGTGCCGTAAACAGCTGCTAAGAGCAAGGGACGTTTGTTATTTTTGTGTATCAAATCCGTACTTTCGCTAATGGAGCACTCTTTTAACTCCCAAATACACAAAGGGCTTTTGCGTGTATGCCCCGAATACACTATCAATCAAAGTTTTATTATAAAAAAATAAGAATATGAAAAAGTCATTTTTTAGAATATTACCCGCCGTGATATTGTTCGTAGCAGCA
>ERZ773077.456-NODE-456-length-30822-cov-5.934930_pt1 | contig 30822 bp, 24 predicted proteins | sample MGYA00580612_ERZ773077 | MGnify/ENA primary metagenome ERZ773077 (study PRJEB29015, sample SAMEA2737971) | human oral metagenome | biome: human oral; feature: human-associated habitat; material: dental | place: China | collected 2021 ...
TATTGCTCACAAGGCTGTACGTGAATAAACTCGATACTGCCGATTTTGGTATCTATTCAGGGTTGTTTGTCTACCTTATCTTGGGGAATGTACTGCTGTCTTATGGTATGGAAACAGCTTTCTTCCGCTTTATGAATAAAGGCGAACAGAAGAAAAAGGTGCAATCTACCGCGCTTACTTCTCTTACAGTTAGCTCTTTGTTTTTCCTGCTGATTGCCTACTTATTGCGACATTTTATTGCTTCTTGGCTGAATTACGATGTGCAATATATTGTCTTTGCCATTTATATATTGGTACTCGATGCCTTAGTGGTCATTCCGTTTGCTTGGCTCAGAAATAAAGGCAAAGCCAAACTCTACGCAATGGTAAAGATAGGGAATACAGCCTTAAATTTAGCGCTTAATATCTACTATCTAAATTATTTGTCTGCTGAAAATCTCGCAACAAATGGGGGTGTATACTACATTTTTTTAGCCAATGTGATTGCTAGTTTAGCGACATTTATTGTGCTGCTACCTATCTACCTCAAAATACGTTTCAAATTCTACTATCCTCTTTGGAAAGAGATGATGATCTACGCTTTTCCCGTACTTTTGGCGGGCATCGCTTTTGCTGTGAATGAAGGTTTTGACCGTGTGTTTTTGCGTATGCTCCTACCTGCTGATACAGCCGATGAAACGATTGGTATCTACTCGGCTTGCTACAAAATGGGGGTGTTTATGAACCTCTTTGTCACTGCCTATAAACTTGGTATAGAACCTTTCTTTTTCAGTAGTTCCCAAGATAAGAATGCACCTAAAACTTATGCGCGTATCACCGAATACTTCATTGTGTGCGGAGGCTTTATTTTGCTCTTTATTACCGTATTCACCGATGTTTTTAAACTTATTTTAATACCTAATAAAGCCTACTGGGATGCGCTTTGGATTGTGCCTATTATCTTGTTAGCTAACCTTTGTTTGGGTATTTACCACAGTCTTTCGGTATGGTACAAAGTAACCGACCGCACGAGCTTTGGTGCAATTGTATCCTTGATAGGAATGGCTATTACAGTAGTGTTCAACTTTGCACTTATCCCTTGGCTTAGCTATAAAGGAGCCGCTTTGGCTACCCTCATCACCTATGCAGCAATGATGAGTATCTCGTATTACTACGGACAAAAATACTACCCGATACCCTACAAAAAAAGGAAGATAAGAATCTTCCTTGGTATGAGTGTACTCTTCTCTTTTATAAATTTCTATGCCTTTGGCAATAACATTTATATAGGTATTTTGTTTCTGCTTATCTATGGCTATTTAGCGAGCTTTGCAATCAAGCTAAAAGCGTTGCGGTCAAAAGCGTAGCGCGATAGGCAGTTAAAGTTGGTCAAATAGCAACATCATTTCCTCTTCTTTTTGTCGCATTAGCGCACTGTCTTTGGGGGTTTTATCTTTATACCCACAGAGGTGCAACAACCCGTGTGCCAATACTCGCAACAGTTCTCTTTGGAAAGGTACTTTAAAGATTTCGGCGTTTTCCTTTACGCGTTCTACCGAAATATAAATATCCGAATGGAGTACTTTTCCCTCAGTATAATCAAAGGTGATGATATCGGTGAGGGTGTCGTGTTGCAAGTACTCTACATTTATTCTGTGCAAATACTCATCATCACAAAAAATATAGTTGATATTGCCTGCCTCTTTACCTTCGGATTTAGCAATACTTTTTACCCAGCGTTTTACCGAATTCTTATTATAAGGGAAGACAAAAGGAGTTTCGTTAAAAAAAGAAGTCATAATCTAACTATTTTTTTCTTTAGGCTTATAGGTGCTGATACCTAATAGCGCATAAATAGGAGAAAAATTGATGAGAATGGTTACCAATAGCAAAATAGAAACGCCTGATAACACCGATGCAATAGTTATAGAAAACTCGTTGAAATACCCTAAAATTGCCGTAATCACGATAATAAGCAAGCGGATATTCTTGTCTAAAGTGCTTATATTTCTTTTCATATAGTTATGTTTTTTAACAATTTGAGGACAAAGGTACAAATAATTTGTAAATTAGCAAATTTGCAATTAGTAAATTCGTTAAACTCTTCTATGTGTAAAAAATACAATCTCATTATCAAGTGTTTAATAAAAATGTTGCTATTTTTATGGTAAAAAATTAACAGAAAATTTGCACACTACAAATATTTGTTGTAATTATGCACCCTAAAATATAGAAAAGATAAGAAGCGTTAGCTTTTGTCCTGTCGTGCTGAAAACTGGAAACTTTCACTACAACACAGAGCAAAAGGTTTAATGCTCATCGCCTTTATAGGCGTGAGTGAAACCTATTTGTGTTGTAAGGTGATTCCAGTACCTCAGGCGGCAAACAGTGTTACTCACGCTTTTTTTATTGTCTTCTATTTAAATTATATCGCAAAAAGCGTTAGCTTTGTTCTGTTGCCTGAAAACTGGAAATTTTCAAAATTGCAACACAGAAAAGGTTAGCCACTCAGTGCAAAGGAAGCACCAAAAAAAGTGCTTTCCTTTGCCGTATGCAACTTCTTCTAAATTTAGAATAAAGTCCTCTTCGCTTTTTTACGTGTATCGTAAACAATTCTAAATAATTATACTAATGAAAAAGATGTTTTTTATAGCAGTAGCTATGTTTGCAATGCTTACCACTGTGAGTTGTGGTAAAGAAACCATTACCGAGCGTATAGAAGTACGCAAAGGCAACCTTATTCACTCTGGTTATGGAGTTCCCTCAGCTTCTTTGGGAGAAATAGGCGATTATTATATCGACCTACAAAACGTATATCTCTACGGAGCTAAAACCTCACAAGGCTGGGGTACCCCTATCAACCTAAAAGGTGAAAAAGGCGACCGTGGCGAAAAAGGTTTTATGGGTTGGCAAGGTGATAAAGGTGAAAAAGGCGATCGTGGGCAAAAAGGTGACCAAGGTGAAAAGGGTGAACGTGGAGAAAAAGGCGACCAAGGCGAGAAAGGTGATCAAGGAGAAAAAGGAGACACAGGAGGCAGTGTAGGAGAGAAAGGCGAAAAAGGTGATAAAGGAAAAGATGGTGCTAGAATTTATGGAGGAACCTCTGCACCTAATCCTTCTTTAGGACAAGAAGGCGATTGGTATATTGATACCTTAAACAAAAAACTCTACGGACCTAAAACTAATAGTGGTTGGGGGCAAGGTGTAAGTATTTTTAACAATTAAACAACAAACACAATGAAAAGAAGTATTATTATAACGGTGTTTTGCGCTTGTGTAGCTTTCCTCTTTTGGCAGTGTAACAAAGAAAGCGTTGTAGAAAAAGTAGAGTACCAGCGTGGAAACATAGTGCATTATGGCAGTGGAGCTCCTTCCTCTACCATAGGTGAAATAGGAGATTACTATTTTGACCTTTCAGTATCTGACCTCTATGGAGCTAAAACCGAAAGCGGTTGGGGTGATCCTGTTAGCCTAAAAGGAGATCGCGGTGAGCGTGGAGAACAAGGAGAACAAGGTGAGAAAGGCGAAAAAGGAGAAGCAGGTGACAAAGGCGAAAAAGGCGATAAAGGAGCTCAAGGTGATAAAGGACTTACAGGTGACAAAGGGGAACAAGGCGACAAAGGACTTGTTGGAGGTAAAGGAGAAAAAGGAGAAAAAGGAGATGAAGGGGCACCTACTACACGCATTCATTTAGGAGAAGGAGAACCTAGATCCTACATTGGGAAAGAAGGAGATTGGTATATTAATACCCGAACAGGAGTGCTTTATGGTCCTAAAAAAAATCAATGGAATAGTTGGGAAAAAGCTATATTTTCAGATTTTAAAGTAAGTGAGGATGGAAAAACTTTGATAAGATGTAATAATGACAAAATTACAGAAGTAAATATGAATGCCATTCCTAAATTAAAGAATATTACTAAAATAGGATATAGAGCTTTTGAAGGTTGTCATTCTTTAACTTCAGTTACTATTTCTAATAAAGTAACAAATATTGAGGAAAGAGCTTTTTTGTATTGTAAATCTTTGCAATCTATTACTATTCCTAATAGTGTAACAAGTATAGGAAGTAGTGCTTTTTCAGGTTGTACTTCTTTAGTATCTATTACTATTCCTAATGGTGTAACAAGTATTGAAGATGGTGCTTTTTCAGGTTGTAAATCTTTGAAATCTGTTACTATTCCTAATAGTGTAACAAGTATAGGAAGTGGTGCTTTTGGAGGTTGTACTTCTTTAGTATCTATTACTATTCCTAATAGTGTGACAAGTATAAGAAATAGTGCTTTTGAAGATTGTACTTCTTTAGCATCTATTACTATTCCTAATAGTGTAACAAGTATAGGAAATAGTGCTTTTCAAGGATGTGGCAAATTAACATCTGTTATTATTGGTGATCGTGTAACGAGTATTGGAGAGAGTGCTTTTTCAGGATGCAGGGATTTAACATCTATTACTATTCCTAATAGTGTAACAAGTATTGGGGAGAGAGCTTTTTATTCTTCTGGATTAACCTCTATAACCATTCCAAGTAATATATCTACTATAAAAGAAAATGCTTTTTCTGAATGTAGTTCATTAGTTACTGTAAATATATCTGAGGGGGTGAAAACTATTGAACGTAGAGCTTTTGCAAGATGTACTTCTTTAAAAAATGTAAATTTACCTAATAGTTTGGAAAAAATATTAGGAGCTACTAATCTTACATTAGCTCCAGAACAAAATACAGAAGGAGCTTTTTTAGAATGTTCATCCCTAACTTCTATAACTATTCCAAAGGGAGTTATATCTATTGGAAAAATGATATTTAACAAGTGTGATGCTTTAAAAACCATTGTTATTATAGGTAATCCAGCAACAACCTTTGAAAAGAATTCTTTTGCACACCTAAAGTCTTTAGAAAATGTAATAATTTCTAATAATATAACAAACATTGGAATGGGAGCTTTTGGAAGTTGTAAAGCTTTAAAATCTATTACAATCCCTAATAGTGTAACAAGTATTGGGAAAGGTGCTTTTTCTCAATCTGGATTAACATCTATTACTATTCCTAATAGTGTAATAACCATAGGAGCAGGTGCTTTCTCATACTGCGAATCTTTGAAGTCTATTACTATCCCAAATAGTGTAATAAATATTGAAGGTTCAGCTTTTTCTGGATCTGGATTGACCTCTATTACTATCCCTAATAGTGTAACAAAAATTGAAGATTGGACTTTTTCATATTGTAGTGATTTACAATTTGTTACGATTCCTGATGGTATAAAAAGTATTGGAGAAAGAGCTTTTGAAAGATGCAGGAAATTAACATCTATTATAATTCCTAATAGTGTAACAAGTATTGGGGAGAGTGCTTTTTCTTATTCTGGATTAACCTCTATTAACATTCCTAATAGTGTAACAGATATAGGTAAAACAGCTTTTGAATATTGCCATTTAGGCGCTATATCTATGCCTAATAGTGTAATAAATATCGGAGAGGGAGCTTTTTCTTATTCTGGATTAACTTCTATTAACATTCCTAATAGTGTAACAAGAATTATGAAAGACACTTTTAAGGGCTGTGGCTTAATGACATCCATCGTTATTCCTAATAATGTTATAAATATTGAAGAAGCAGCTTTTGAGGGATGTTCACTAAGAACTATTACTATTGGCAATAAAGTAAAAAGTATAGGGAAAAGAGCATTTTTTGGGTCTAAAATCACTACTATCTCTATACCTGATAGTGTAGAAAATATAGAGGACAAGGCTTTTTATGATAATAATTCTTTAAAATCTATTACTATAGGTGCTGGAATAAAGAGAATAGGAGCAGCTTTTTCAAGTTCAAGTGATAGAGTTTGTACTATAAAAGCAAAAATACCGCCTAATATGACTGCTGGTGATTTGGGAGATAATAATTATTATACTAGATCAAACATAAGAATTTATGTTCCTCAAGAAAGCCTAAGGATTTACAAAGAGGCTGAAGGATGGAAATATTATGCAGACAGAATATATGGCATATAATTGTCTAAACTAAAAAATAATAACCTTATGAAAGTAGCAATACCCCAAGAAAAAGTAGGTTCGAGCTACAAAAGCAGAGAACCTCCAAGAGAAAAAGCTGTAAATACTAAAACTAACTTTTTGAATTGTTTTACAGTTGTGAAACATCAATAATAATTTTTTATTAACCTTTAAAAGAGAATTTTATGAAAGATCTTTCAGAAAATCAATTAAAACAACAAATAGCTAATAGAACACAAGTTCTGTTTGAACTAAAAAATGATGTAGCTACTATAATTTACATCAAATTGCCTAATGGCTATGTAGAAATCTCACTTTCTTCTAGCTATCCAAATAATTTCCTCTTAGAAGCTTTTGAAGGAGAATGGGGCTTAAATCGTGACATTACTAATATCTTTGACAAAGGGCAAAGTAATAAAGAAATTGTAGAAGAGTTAAGAAAAGCTAAACAACATACTGCAAACGATCCAAATACAATTGATCGTATCATAGCTTTGTTTCAATAGTTTTTAATTCGTTTAAACACGTTTTAAACCAATAACAACCCCCTGCTATATAGAAATACAGCGGGGGTTTCTTTTGTGCTATTGTGTCTATAAACTTAGAGGGGGCTACCAAATGCTTTTGTATAAAACTCTTCAAAATTGTTGGTTATCAATATAATCAACTTTGCGAAAGGTCATAAAATTTCATTTTTCACTTTTCACTCTTCATTTAATAGTTCCATTTGAGTCCTAATGAGTAGGTTCTACCTTTTGAGATGCTGGAGTAGAAACTGGTAGTAGGGGTGATGTAGTTGAAAAGGTTGTCAATTCCAGCGGTGAGGGTGAGGTGGTAGGGCAGTTTGGAAAAGACTTGTAACTGCCATATACTATAAGGTTCGTAATAGGTATAGAGTTGGTTGTTGCTGGTGTCGGTTTCGTGAATACGAGTGGCACTCACGTACTTGCCACTAAACACTATGTTAGGAATGTAGAGGGCGTTGTGTTTTGGGATATATTCAGCTTTTAGGGTAAGGGTATGCGGACGATTTTCGTTGGCACTATTGCTAATGTAATAGTACGCATACGAGGCTTTGAAACGCAAGGCTTTGGTAGGGCGATAAGAGGCTGCGAGTTCAGAGCTTATAATCTGTGTTTTGTCCTTGAAATTGATATAACGGATGGTGTCGCTGGCAACTGTCCAACGATAGTCTATTTTGTCTTTCATTAGTGAGAGTTGCGTTATAGCGGTAATATTTACTTTGGGGCTATCAAAATCTACGGAAAAATTAAAATTGTTACTACTTTCGGGTTTGAGGTCTTTGTTGCCTATTATTTGGAAACCACCTCCCCAAGGGTGAAACCAATTGGTGTAGAGTTCTTTAAGGGTAGGGGAGCGGAAGCCCGAAGAAAAGCCCCCTCTAAAGGTGAAAGATTCTACTTTTAGCATTCCTGAGAGGCGATAGGTAAAATGTTCTTTAAAGAGAGAATGGTAATCTACACGCACCCCAGTAACCAAAGTAAAGGCGGGAGAGAGCGTCCATTCTTGTTGGGTGAAAAGGGTATAGTTTTGAGCGTTTTCTTTAGCTTCAGTACCTGTTTCGTTGAAACGGAAGCTGAGGAGTTCATCTGAAAATATTTCAGCTCCTGCTACTAAGGAATGTTTCGTCCATAACGATTGGTTGTATTGTGCTCCTGCCCGTGCTAAAGTGTTCTCGTAATTCTTTTCTTTTTCTTTTAATAAGGGGAAATAGTTAAACTTGTCGTAGCGATCAAAAGCTCCTGAGAGACTTAGTTTTTTGCTTTCAGTGAGAGCTGTATTTAGTTTAGCCGACATAGTGTAGTTGTAGTATCGTTCTCTTTTTCTTTCGGCATCACGGTCGCCTTGGTTGCGTTCGCTGAAATAGTAGTTAGGTGTAAGAGTAAGGTCGGTTTTAGGAGATAAATTAAAAGAGAGTTTTGGGGTAACCCCATAAGTTGTAAAACCAGCAATGTTCAGTTCACTTTTAGGAGAGGGTTCTGCTACACCATTTTTGTAGGTAATGAGCGGTTCACGATCTTTTAAGAGATAAGGTTCGCGGAAATTATAGAAAGAAGTAAGGCGGATATTGCCCCATCGTTGTTTGCTGCCAATACCTATATTAGCTTTGTGACTTTCAATAGTTTCATATTGATAGCTGAGGTCGCCTTCAAAAGATTTTTTAGCATTTTTAGTAATGATATTGATAACACCTCCCAGTGCATTCGAGCCATAGAGAGAAGAACTCGCCCCTTTGATAATTTCAATGCGCTCTATATCCTCCAAGTTGATTCGGTTATAATCGATATTATCAAAAGTTTCACCTGCCATACGCTCACCATCTATTAAGAAAAGCACGTATTTACCTCCAAATCCCATCATATTGATGTTAGGCATTCCCCCATTGTACGTAAAGTTGATACCAGCAAACTCTGTTTCTAAAAACGATTGAAAGTTGGTTGCTTGTGATTTACGGATATCTTCAGCAGTTACAACTTGTACTGTAATAGGTACATTTTTTAAGTTTTTTTGAGCACGTGTAGCTGTTACGATCACTTCTTTTAAGTTGATAAGGTCGTTTTGAAGTGTATCGTTTTGAGCGAAGATAAGTGAGGAATATAAAAATATAAAGGCAGCAATATAAAACTTTTGCATATTGAGTAGATTTATAGAAAAGAGGCTGCCTATAGCAGACAGCCTCAGTTATAAAGCTTGTTTTTAAATATTATTTAAACTCGTTTTTATTGTTAGCGATTTGGTATTTAAAGGTTATGTAACCTGTTTCATCTTTGGCATTTTTATAATCAGTAAGTTGGATTTTTGCATATTTACCTGCAGGTGTTTTTACTATATATACCCAATTGTTATAATTGTACACAGGAGCTGTTGCATTAGCAGAAGTGTAGTCCATAGTAAACCAACCATTATTATGAACCATTTGAGCTTTCATAGCAGCTTTTACATTATCAGGTATTTTATCAAAATTAGGAATGAGAGGCATTATATATTTCCAAAAGCCTTCACCGTGACCTATTTCAAGTTCTGAAGAAACAGAAATAGTAGTATTTCCACCTTGTTGATTTCCTTGGTATGAAGCTATTCTTACTTGTGAATCTACAGTGTAAGAAGCTGTTGTAGAAGCTGTAGTAACTTGGGTAAAGTCTTTGAGTTGAGTATTCAAAGCACCACCATTACCACTGCCTGAAGTACCACTATTGGTTCTTACGTGATAACGATTGAAAGCAATGTCCCAATTGCTAGTAGTAGGGGTAGCAGTAGTTTCTTCTACGATACCTTTTTCAAAAGAAAAATATACCCAATTATTAGGTGTATTAGCATTTAGGTATTTAATTACTTTTACTTCACCTTCTTTTACAGTAAGATTTTTGTAGGCATCATTTGTAATTTCAGGCTCAGTCTTATCATTATCTTTACTACAAGAAGTAGTAAACATCATCAATCCTGCTATAATTGCAGGGGCTAAAAATTGTAATTTCATATTTTTTAGTTTTTATATGTTTTAATTTTAACGGTGCAAAGATAGTAATTATTTAGAATTATACAAAACAGTTTAGTATTTTATTTTGTAATACAGGGTCTAAATTTTTCTGTCGATTACGTAATTTACCATTAAGGTAAGAGCTTCTTTATAAGGGGAAGCAGGGAAATCGTTGAGAATATTGAGTGCTTTTTGTTGAAACTCTTTCATTTTGGCAGTAGCATATTCTAATCCGTTGTGAGTTTTTACAAAGGCAATTACTTCTTTTACACGCTTTTTATCTTTGTTATATTTCTTTACAGAATTAATGAGCCATTGCTTTTCTTTTTCTGTACAAGTATTGAGTACATAGATAAGAGGGAGGGTCATTTTCTGCTCTTTGATGTCTATACCAGTAGGTTTCCCGATTGCATCTTCGGTATAATCGAAGAGGTCATCTTTTATTTGAAAAGCCATTCCTATATACTCGCCAAAGAGGCGCATTTTTTCTATGAGTTCAGGTTGTTCGGGCTGTACTGAGCAAGCTCCCATTGCACAACAAGCCGCAATAAGGGTCGCTGTTTTTTGACGGATAATTTCGTAGTAAACTTCCTCTACGATGTCTAACCGACGTGCTTTTTCTATTTGTAAAAGCTCACCTTCACTCATTTCGCGCACAGCAACTGAGATAATGCGCAATAGATCGAAATCACCATTGTCTATAGAGAGGAGCAAGCCTTTAGAAAGCAGATAATCACCTACTAATACAGCTATTTTGTTTTTCCAAAGTGAATTAATGGAAAAGAAACCACGGCGTTTGTTACTATCGTCTACCACATCATCGTGCACCAAAGTGGCGGTGTGAATGAGTTCTATAACTGAAGCACCCCTATAAGTACGTTCACTTACTTTACTATCATCAGAAAGCATTTTGGCTACTAAGAAAACAAACATAGGTCGCATTTGCTTGCCTTTGCGATTTACTATATAATAGGTGATGCGATTTAGCAAGGCTACTTTAGACGACATTGAATTGCGGAACTTCTGTTCAAAAAGTTCCATTTCTTCGCGTATAGGTTCTTTTATTTGAGCAGTTATTTTCATTTTGTTTTATATAAATAAGGCTTCCTTTTGCAAAAGGAAGCCTTTAAAATTTATTCTGTTGGAGAAGTATTTTCGGTTTTTAAAGGAGTTTCCTCTTCATTGCTGTTGTGGGCATCTTTAAACTTGCGTTTTCCAAAAATATTCTCAAGGTCGTCTCGGAAGATGACTTCACGATCTAATAGCAAGTTAGCCAAAGTGGTGAGTTTATCTTTATTCTCGGTGAGGATATCAATAGCACGTTGGTATTGCTCTTCTATGATTTTAGAAATTTCTTCATCGATGAGGTGAGCTGTTTTCTCACTATACGGTTTGGTAAAACTATAATCGGACTGGGCAGAATCGTAGTAGGTAAGATTACCGATTTTCTCGTTGAGCCCATAAATAGTTACCATTGCACGGGCTTGTTTGGTTACTTTTTCGAGGTCGCTGAGAGCACCTGTAGATATTTTATTGAATACTACTTTTTCGGCAGCTCTACCGCCAAGGGCAGCACACATCTCATCGAGTATTTGTTCGGTGCGTACAATTTGTCGCTCTTCCGGTAGATACCAAGCTGCACCGAGTGACTGTCCACGAGGCACAATAGTTACTTTTACTAATGGAGCAGCGTGTTCTAACAACCAACTTACAGTAGCGTGTCCTGCTTCGTGGAAAGCAATAGCCTCACGTTCTTCAGGGGTAAGGATTTTAGTTTTCTTTTCCAAACCACCTACAATTCTATCTACTGCATCAAGGAACTCTTGTTTGCTCACAGCTGTTTTACCTTTACGTGCTGCAATAAGGGCTGCTTCGTTACAAACGTTGGCAATATCAGCACCTGAAAAACCAGGAGTTTGTTTTGCTAAGAAATCGATATCTAAGGTTTCAGCAGTTTTTATAGGGCGCAAATGTACTTGGAAAATTTGTTTGCGTTCGTTCAAGTTCGGGAGTTCCACATAAATTTGACGGTCGAAACGCCCAGCACGCATTAGGGCTTTATCTAAAATATCGGCGCGGTTAGTAGCAGCAAGTACAATTACATTGGTGTGAGAGCCAAAGCCATCCATTTCAGTAAGCAATTGATTTAGCGTATTCTCACGCTCGTCGTTAGCACCAGTCATTGCATTTTTACCACGAGCACGACCTATAGCATCAATCTCATCGATAAAGATAATAGATGGAGATTTTTCTTTAGCTTGCTTGAAGAGATCGCGCACACGAGAAGCACCCACTCCTACAAACATCTCTACAAAATCAGAACCAGACAGAGAGAAGAAAGGCACTTGCGCCTCACCTGCTACCGCTTTGGCAAGGAGTGTTTTACCTGTACCTGGAGGACCTACAAGCAGAGCTCCGCGAGGTATTTTCCCCCCTAATGAGGTATATTTGTCGGGGTTTTTGAGGAAGTCTACAATCTCTTGTACCTCTTCTTTAGCACCTTCTAAACCAGCTACATCTTGGAAAGTTACGCGAGTTTCTTTCTTTTCGTCGAACATACGCGCTTTAGATTTTCCGATACTGAATATGCCGCCAGGTCCGCCAGCACCTGCCATACGGCGCATAACAAATATCCATAAACCTATGACAACTATAATAGGCAAGAGAGTGAATAGCAAATCACCAATTACATTTTGTTGGGTTTTATTCTCACGAGTAGTGCTAAGGTTGTTATCTTTTACAATTTGGTCGAAGCGATTTTCGAAATTGCTCAAGTCGCCTAATTCAAAGCGATATTGAGGTACTTCGCCCGCATTAGCTCCCTGCATAAGAGAATTGCCTGTAGGTTTCACCTCTTTGTGTTCTTCTTTTTTAAGGGCATCCTCGGTGAGGTATACATTAGCCTCTTTGCGGTTTAAGATGATGATTTTAGCTACATCACCATTGCTGAGGTATTCCTCAAATTTAGATTGAGGAATTTCTTTAGGTTGAGACCAAAAGCTCGCTCCTGAATAGTAATTGAATCCTATGAGAATGAGCAGTAATACGCCGTATAGCCAGTAGGCTGAAAAGCGATTTCCGTTACTTTTGTTATCCGACATATATTTAATAGTTAGTTTCTAAATTGATAAATTTGGCATCACCCCAAAGACCTTCTAGGTCGTAATGCTCACGTACTTTTGTTTGGAAGATATGAACGACTACATCTACATAATCGATGAGAATCCATTCGGCGTTGGCTTCGCCTTCAACGTGCCAAGGGTGTTGATGTCCATCGGCTTGGCTGACAATTTTTTGGATAGCTCCTGAAATAGCCGATACTTGGGTGTTAGAAGAACCATTACACAAGATAAAATAATCGCATACGGTATTTTCAACCTCGCGTAAATCCATAATGGTGATATCAGTGCCTTTTACTTTTTCTATACCAGCAATAATATTGCTAATAAGCTGCTGGTTTGATGATATTTCTTTATTCAATGTTTTTTGTTTTTATAGATTAAATTTACAAGTGCTTCTTGAAAGCGCGCAAAGATAATACTTTCCTTTCACAAAAGCAAAAGATTTTAATAGATAAGAAGTAAAAGATAGAGGGTAAGAAGTGAAAAAAGCTGTTTAGTATTGTACTAAACAGCTGATTTTGTGATTTTTGATTTTTATATTTCTTTATTAAGAAGCTTTGAAACTTTTGAAGAGAGCTTCCATTTTTTCTTTTTCTTCTTCGGCTAAAGCAGCATCCACTAAAATACGTCCGCTATGTTCATCGGTGATTATTTTTTTACGAGAAGCAATTTCCACTTGAACTTGTGGAGGGATAGTGAAGAAAGAACCACCAGAAGCACCGCGCTGGATAGGTACTACTGCCAATTTATTCATTACACTGCTGCGGATGCGTTGGTAGGCTTTTAGCAAACGTTCCTCTATTTTAGCAGCATATTCTTCAGCTTTTTCTTTAAGGAAGGCTTCTTCTTTTTCAGTTTCAGCTAATACCGAGTTGAGTTCTGCTTTTTTGTGTTTGAGGTGGGCATCGCGTTGGGCTTTGCGTTCATCTACTTGTTTGATAGCCTCTTTCTTTTGGTCAACTTGCGCTTTACCTTCTTTAATGCGTTTTTCAGCCAACTGTACTTCCAATTCTTGGAATTCAATTTCTTTAGACAAAGAAGTGTACTCGCGGTTGTTGCGAACATTTTTTTGCTGGGTAGTGTACTTTTTGATGAGGGCTTTAGCCTCTTCAATTGTTGCTTTTTTCTCAGCGATACCCGCTTGTAAAGCATCTAATTCTTCTTTGAATTTAGCGTGACGTTTTTTGAGTCCTTCTACCTCATCTTCAAGGTCAGATACCTCTAAAGGTAGTTCGCCACGAGTGTATTGCAACTCGTCAATTTTTGAGTCGATTAGCTGTAAATCGTACAGAGCTCTTAGTTTTTCTTCTACAGTAATATCCACTTTTTGTGCCATATTTACGAATAATATTTGATAGGATTGGTATCCACATTTGATATTGAGAGGGCAAAGGTAGGAAAAATTTTTGAAAGATAGTCAAATAAAAGTGATTTTATGTATTGTTCACTTTCAAAATGACCTATATCGGCAAGGAGAATTTGCCCTTCAGCCTTGAAAAATTCGTGGTATTTGAGGTCGGCTGTTATATAAACATCAGCTTTTGCACGTTTGGCATTTTCTATAGCAAAAGCACCACTTCCACCTAAAACTGCTACTTTTTTTACATCTTTACCAAGCAATGCCGAGTGACGCACTACACTCACTTGCATACGTTCTTTGAGGTAAGCTAAAAAATCTTTTTCGGGCATAGCTTTATTAAGTTCACCTATCATTCCCATCCCGATATGTTGGTGTTCATTTTCGAGTGTATATATCTCAAAAGCTACTTCTTCATAAGGGTGATTTTGACGAAGCGCTTGCAATATTTGTCGTTGTAAGTGTTTAGGGAAAATCACTCCTATTTGGGTTTCATCTTCAGTATGGAACACATTAGGTTCGCCAATGGTAGGGTGAGAATCCTCATTTCCTTTATAAGTGCCTTTGCCTTCAAGATTGAAACTACACTCAGCATAGTTGCCTATATTGCCTGCACCAGCTGCAAAAAGAGCCTTGCGAAGATTTTCGGCATCGGATTTTGGTACATAGGTGATGAGTTTTTGAATGGTATGAGGTTGAGGAATGAGAATACGTCTGTTTTGTAATTCTAAACGATTGCAGATAGATGCATTTACTCCTAAGAACTGATTATCGAGAGCCGTGTGCATACTATAGATCGCAATTTGATGCTGAATGGCTTTCATCACCACACGTTCTACATAGTTTTTTCCTGTGAGAGATTTGAGTCCGCTAAAGATAATAGGGTGAAAACTCACAATAAGGTTGCATTTTTTGGCAATAGCCTCATCTACAACTGCTTCGAGAGTATCTAAGGTAATGAGTACCCCTTTTACTTCAGCATTGGCATCACCTACTAATAAACCAACATTGTCAAACCCTTCAGCATATTGCAGAGGGGCGAGTTTTTCTAATTCTTGAATAATGTCTGTTATTTTCATTGCATTCCTAAATGTTTACGCACTTCTTTTACAGTGCTTTCAGTGAATAGAGCTTCTAAGTTTTTCCATACACTATGGTAGCCATAAGGACCATTAAGCATTTCTTTTTTAGCTTGTTCTATCGTCCAATTGTGATAAATAATACGATACATTGCCACCATTATACCTGTACGGTCAGCACCATGATAACAGTGAATTAGTACAGCTCCTTGTTTTTGGTGTTCGCGTATAATTTTCAGTGTTTGTGCTATTTCAGGAGCTTTGATACGCCAAGTGAGCAAAGGGTGATTGATGAGCTTGATATTATCGGAAGCGTTGAAAATCTTCTTATCGCCTGAACGGGTGAAATAGCGTAGATTTACAATTGATTTGATGGGAATATTCTTAATAATAGCCTTATCCTCAGCTACTAATTGTTCGCTTCTGTAGAGCAAACTATCCACTTTGTACAAATTAGCATCGGCGTGAATGAGTGTTGCCTTATGCTGTGACCACAGAGGTAGCAAAGCGAATAAAATAAAGCAAATTAGAAGTGTTTTTTTCATAAGGTATCTTTTATTTCTTCATATCGTGTGAGGACATCATTCACATTGCGAATTGATTGTTTTGTCCAGTGAATAAGCGTATTAAGTCGTTCTTCATCGCTGAGTTGCCAAGCTATCTCGCTGCGACGGAGTTTATCAGTGAGTTGTTGTAATACAATAGCCACTGCTACCGAGATGTTTAAACTTTCGGTAAACCCCACCATTGGTATTTTTAAGAAAGTATCAGCCTGTGAAAGTACTTGTGCTGAGAGTCCTTCTTTTTCAGTGCCAAAGAAAAAAGCACTTTTTTTAGTAATATCAAAATCATTGAGAAAATAAGCGTTTTTATGTGGAGTGGTAGCAACAATTTGGTAACCTTGTGCGCGAAGGCTATCAATACAACTTTGAGTGTCGTTATAACGAAATACATCTACCCATTTTTGAGCTCCCATTGCTATTTTGGCATCAAGGCGTTTGCCAAAGCGACCTTCAATGCTATGTGCTTGCTGTACGCCAAATACTTCGCAGGTACGCACAACGGCACTAGTGTTGTGCATTTGGAATACATCTTCCATCGCTACCGTAAAGTGATTGGTACGCTGTGCTATAATCTCTAAAAAACGCTCTTTGCGTTCTTCAGTAATAAATCGTTCTAAGTAAGAAAGTAGTTTTTTGTTCATAATATTTTTTCAAAAGCTTTACGGGAACTTCCTCTGAAAGTAACTTCACCACAATACTGATAACCTAATTTCTCAAAGAGGTGTAACATAGGGGTATTGTCAAAATTGGTATCAGCGCGCAGAGAGTGAATGCCATTATTGCAAGTGAATTGTTCTATTTGTTGCAATAGTGTTTTTGCTAAGCCTCTCCCTAAATGATTAGGAGCAATAGCCACCCTATGAAAGACTACAAAATCGCCAAAGGTGAGCCATTTGCCTTTGATACGGGCATATTCGGGTTCATCGTTGATAAGCAAGGCACAATAACCTACTATTTCGTCATCTTCTACAAGTACATAGCCATAACCTTTGGCAATATCATTCGCTATTACTTGTTCATTAGGGTAACCGTCTTGCCACTGATTGCTACCTTCGGTTTTGCGACGCTGGATAGCAGCGGATAAGATTGCCCAAATGACAGAAGCATCGGCTGGGGTTGCTACTTTGAGTTGTATTTTTTGGGTCATATTCAATTAGGTAATCAGGTGATAGTAGGTAGGTAACAGAGGGCAAAAATAGAAAAAACTTTGCTCATTGACAAATTTTCGCTAACTTGCCCCGCTTTTAAGTTTTTTATGTTATGAATACAACCCCAAATGCGATTGAGGTACAACACCTCAGCAAACAATATAAAGAAGCTACAGTTCTTGCCTTGAATGATGTGTCATTTGAGCTAAGGAAAGGAGAGGTTTACGGTATTTTAGGACCTAATGGGGCAGGGAAAACGACCCTAATGTCAATACTTTTTGGAAGTATTAAGCCTACAATGGGGAGTTTTACTATTGCAGGACTTACCTATAAAGACCCTTCTTTGAGATATAAAATAGGCGTTGTGCCACAAGAATATGCATTATACCCCACACTTACCGCAAGAGAGAATTTACATTACTTTGGGAGCCTATATGGACTCAAAGGGAAGGAGCTAAAAGCAAAAACAGATGAAGCTCTTGAGCGTGTTGCTTTATCAGCTGTAGCCGATAAGAAGATTGCTCATTTTTCAGGAGGAATGAAACGCCGTATTAACTTAGTAGCGGGGATATTACATACACCCGAAGTGCTTTTTTTGGACGAACCTACTGTAGGGGTAGATGTACAATCTAAAAACATAATCATTGATTATTTAAAAGAATTGAATGCAAGAGGAATGTCGGTATTGTATACTTCACACCATTTGCAGGAGGCGCAGGATTTTTGCGACCGCATAGGGATATTGAGTGAGGGGCAATTGATAAAAGAAGATACGCCTGAGCGACTGATTAAAGAGGCAGAGGTGTATAATTTAGAAGAAGCGTTTATTCAAGTTACAAATAACAAATAATAAAAAAGCTACCAAAATGGTAGCTTTTTTTGTGTGTTTTTATTTGATTAAATGCTGATAGGTAGAATTTGCTGCTTTGTAAGCATCTACTTTCCCTGAAGGTACATAGATATTGCGTAGTCCTGAACCTCTAAAAGCTAAAGGATCTATAGCGAAAGCAGTAGGGTTAAGGATAAATGCAGAGTGCAATCTTATGTTTCCAGAGAAAGCATTCTTATCAATAGTTGTTACTGTTTCGGGGAGGTATATTAGTTGCAAACGTACGCAATTAGCAAAAGTACCATCATTTATTTTGGTAATTCCGTCTGGCAAATCTACACTTTTCAGTTTATAGCAAGCGTTGAAAGCGTTAGTTCCTATTTCAGTTACATTATCTCCTATAAAAATAGATACAAGTTCCATATCACCTATATGGTTGATACTTCCGTAAAAAGCATTATTCCCTATTTTAGTTACTTCTTTGAGTTTAGGGTCGGCGTTCATATCGATAAAACGGGTGTTAGGGTTTTTCCATTTCAGAAGTGTTTTACCGTCAGGACTAAGCTCATAATCGGTAGTGATTATTTGTTGTGCAGAGAGAGAGAGACCAGTAGAAGGCCAGCCAGTATTAGTTTTAGGTCCGTAGAATATTTTGTTCTCAGTATCAATGTAGTAATCGCCTTCTCTACCAGTATTGGCAGGAGGATTACCTTGACCTGCGTATATTTTAGAGCCGTCTTTACCAGGGAGTCCTCTTTCGCCTTGCGCTTTGATATTGGTGTTTACATTACCTATATACCAATAGCCATCTTTGATATTGGGTTTAGGAGCATCGGCTCCATTTTGACCATCATTACCTTTTTCTCCTTTGGCTTTAGTGTTTGATTTTATGCCATTGATTACCCAGTAGCCATTATTATCAATTGTAATAGTAGGAGTTGTACCATCTTTACCATTAGTTCCATTCTCGCCTTTATCTCCTTTTTTACCTTTGGCTTTAACATCAGTTTTTGTGCCATTGATTACCCAATAACCATTATTATCAATTGTAATGGTAGGAGTCGTGCCATCTTTACCATTAGTGCCGTTCTCACCTTTATCTCCTTTTTCACCTTTGGCTTTAATATCAGTTTTTGTACCATTGATTACCCAATAACCATTATTATCAATGGAGATGATAGGGGTAGTTCCATCTTTACCATTAGAGCCGTTTTGCCCGTCATTACCTTTATCTCCTTTTTCGCCTTTGGCTTTAACATCAGTTTTTATGCCATTGATTACCCAATAACCGTTATTATCAATAGAAATAGAGGGAGTTGTGCCATTTTGCCCGTCATTACCTTTGTCTCCTTTTTCACCTTTGGCTTTAACATCAGTTTTTATGCCATTGATTACCCAATAACCATTATTATCAATAGAGATAGTGGGAGTTGTGCCATTTTGACCGTTAGTACCATTTTGACCATCATCACCTTTGGCTTTTACATTAGTTTTTTGACCATTTACTATCCAATAACCATCTTCAGAGATAGTAGGAGTAATGCCATTAGTACCATTAGTTCCTTGAGCTTTTACAGTAGTTTTAGTATTGCCTATATACCAATAACCATCATTTCCGATATGTGGAATAGGAGCATCTTGACCATTAGATCCTTTTTCTCCTTGTAACCCTCTAAGACTTACGGGGGTTCCCCAGCCTTCAGCAGTTTTAGGTCCGTATAGGTTTACGGAAGTAAGATCTATATAGTAATCGCCTACACTACCTATAGTAGCAGTAGGGACTGTAGCACCTGAGAGGATAGTATTAGTACGCTCACGCTCTACAATACGTTCTTCTATAGTTTTAGTACATTGTACGGCTGTAAGGCTAAAACTTATAAACATTGTTAAAAAAACAATCTTTTTCATAAATGTTAGAATAATAATAATCTTGAATTATTAATAAATGTTAAAAAACAAATCTATTACTATTATCAAAAAATGTGCCATAGTGATTTTTTATTTGTTATTTCTGTACTCTCTTGGGCTTAACCCAGTAGCTAGTTTAAAAGCAGTGCTGAAATATTTAGATGAGTTGAAGCCTATGTCGGTAGCGATATCGTTGATAGGAAGGTCGGTAGTTTTGAGGAGTTGACAAGCTACTTCTATACGGTATTTATTTAGGTACTCGGCAATACCTAAACCTGTAATTTGTTTCATTTTGTTGTACAAGCTGGCACGACTCATCGCCATTGCTTCAGCTATATTATTAGCATCAAGGTCAATTTCGTTGTAGCGTTTTTTGATGAGCTGGTTGAGTTTCATCATAAACTGTTCGTCGGCATTACTAATGGTAGTGAGGGCAGGCGAGGGGAGAAGCACTTCTTTTTCGTATCGTTGCTTGATGAGCTCTTTCTGTTTGAGTAAATTACCTATCACTGATAGCAATAAGTCAATGTCAAAAGGCTTAGAAAGATAAGCATCAGCACCTAATTTATAACCTATTTTCTGACTCTCACCATCACTCTTAGCAGTGAGCAATATTATTGGTATATGACTGATGTTGAGCTGTTCTTTTACTTCTTTACACAACTGATATCCATTCATTATAGGCATCATCACATCGCTTACGATAAGATCGGGTTGGTGAGTTTTTAAAAGCAATAGAGCTTCTTCTCCATTCACCGCTTTAAGCACATTCTTAAACAACGGACGTACTTCACAATAAAGATAGTTGAGAAAATCGGTGTTGTCATCTACTAAAAGCAGACTATATAGACTCATATCACTCACAACTGTTTTTTCAGGTACTTGGGTATCTGTTTTTTCGTTGTCAAATTTCTCTAATACATTATTGCTATTAGCATAAGGTAATTCTACATAGAAAATAGTTTGTGTTCCTTCGTCATAAGCTCCTATTCTGCCATCGTGTTTTTCTACTAATTCTTTACAATAAGCAAGACCTATACCGCTACCACCTTGCTGGTGTTTTCCTTGCTGAAAACGACTGAAAAGTTTATCAGGGTCAATGTTCTGGAGCCCAATACCTGTGTTTTCTACCTGAAAACGCACCATTTCTAAGGTATGACTACTGCGCAATCTAATGGAGGCTCTTTCGTTGCTAAATTTTACTGCATTCATTAGTAAATTAGAGAGTACTACGCGTATTTTAGCTGCATCAAGAGCTGTAGGTGGCAAGTTTTTATCTAATTGTAAGTCTAATTGTATATGTTTACTTTCAAATTCTTGTTCAAAATCTTTGCAACAATCGGTGATAAGATGGTTGAGATCAGTATAGGTTTTAGAAAGTGTATTTTCTAATGAGGTAGAGCGATTGTAGTCTAATATCCAATTGATAATATTTTTCATCGTATTAGCTTGCCTAAAAGCTCCTTCTAATTGTGTTTTTTGGGCAGGAGGTAGTGTGGAGGTATTGTTATCACTTAGCAGTCGTTTCAAAGGGGCATAGATAAGAGTTAGAGGCGTGCGTAGTTCGTGACTTACATTGGTGAGAAACTGAATCTTATCTTCATTCAACTCTTGCTGATGAAGGGCGATTTGCCATTTTAATTGTTGCTTTTTACGGCGCAAATAGCCCCATATTACTCCTGCCGTGATAGCTAGCAACAGCAAGCTTACACTTACAAAAAACCAAGTGCGCTGATACCATACAGGTAATACTTCAAAAGAAAGCAAAGATGTATCGGGTGTCCACGATCCATTTTGAGTCATACAAGCTACTGCTACTTGGTATTTTCCTACTGAGAGTAGTGAGATATCAAGACGGTTGTCGTAAGTTTCAATAATAGAGGTTTGCTCTTTATTCTTTATTTTGAAACGGAAGAGTAATCGGCGAAACATATCTTTTTCATTAAGTCCTACATTTATTTTTAGCGAATTGAAATAAGGAGGTATTTCCTTTGGAAAGTTGTGTGTGCTATATATTTTGCCGTTTAATTCAATGTTTTGTAAAAAGAGTAGAGGAGGAGTGTTTTCTCCAGAACGTATGGCTTTGTTGATTTTTGCTAACCCTCCTACTCCTGCCATATAAATATAAGGTGAAGCTTTAGTCTGCACATATCCTGTGAGTACCTCGTTAGGCAAAAATCCATCATTGTCATCCCATATCATTATTTTTTTGTCGGGAATATGGTAAGAAAAGAGTACATTGCTAGCATTTATCCATAAGCGTTGTGCATCATCTAATTGCATATAGCTGATTTGCCTAAAAAGGTTTTCAGTGGCTACATTCACAAGTTTTTTATTGGATAAGGTATAGCTAAAAAGCCCCTTATCAGTTGCAATCCAAAAGGTATTTTGAGTGCTATCATAACACACCGCACTGATGTTACACTCATTCTCTAAACTAAGAAAAAAATTTAGGTCAGGATGCTGTACATCCATTTGGTAAAGAGTGTTGCCTTTGCTAAGATAGAGAGTGTTACCTACTTCTGCTTTTAATTGTAGAGCTATTTTAGGAGCGACATTTGGGGCAAAAGATATTTTAGTGAACTGCTTGTTACTTAGTCGATAGAGATAAGTATTTTTAGCAGTGATAAGTATTAGATCATCGCTAATTCGGTATACAAAAGGAGTAAAGCCAGTGTGACATTCTTGCTGGTTAGTAGTTTCATCACGAAGCAGAAAAGGGGTGTACTTACGAGTGATAGTGTGGTATACAAAAAGCCCTTTGCTGTAGAGAGATATTAAAAGTTCGTTAGGCGAAAAGTAGGTTATAGACGATACCTTGTCGGTATAAGTGTTTAAATGATGTGTAAAATGTTCTGTTTGAGGGTTAAAAGCATTGATACCTCCACCATCGGTACCTATCCATAGTATGCCATTAGGGGCTTCATAGAGGCTGATGACTGCGCGTTCCGAAAGTCCATTATTACTACCCAAGGCACTATCAGTATAGGTTTTGATATAGGTTTCTTTAAAGAGAAAAACACCATCGCGCACAGTACCCGCCCACATATTGTGATTAGGGTCTTCGTAAAGTACAGTGATAGAGTTTACAGGGATGGAGTGCACATTACCCGCACTGTGTTGTATGTTGAAGAAACGCTGATCGCTAGGATTGAATACTGATACCCCTCCACCATCGGTAGCAAGCCATATATTATTTTTATAAGGTTTGATATCTAAAATAATATCATTAGGCAGGGAACTATTTTGAGTGTGATAATGTCCTATAAATTCTCCTGAGATGTGGTAGCGAAAAAGTCCTTTTTGAAAAACTGAAAATAAAACTTCTTTACGTTTACTATCGTAGTAAAGGCTGCTCAACGGACTGGCATTTTCGGTGATAAAAGCTTTTAGAAATTCATTTTTAAAAGAATAAAGATATAAGCCATCACTTTCAGTGCCAGCTAAAACAGTGTCATCATCTATAGGAAGTAGGTGTGTGATAAGACATTCTTTATCCTTAGCAAGAGTGTCTTTGCGTAGAGGTAAACGTTCAATTTTTTTAGAAGTGTAGTCATATTGATAGATAGCCGCATAACCTCCAAAATATACACCTTTTTTGGTCATACAGATAGAGAATAGTTGCTGGTTAATAATAGGTAGGAAAGTATCTTCATCTGGGTTGTAGCGCAATACACCTTTAGGGGTAATAGCCCAAAGATTTTGCTGCGTGTCTTCTAAGAGCTGGAAAATATAGTCATCCATATATTTTTTTAGGTGGTTTCTATCTACTCTATTAATACCCTGCCTTGTTCCTATCCATAAAAGTCCTTTATGGTCGCGTACCATAGTAGTAACTCCTGATTGTGACAAACCGTGTTCTATAGAAATACGTTTAAAATAGTATTCAGTAGTGGGGTTTTGAGTATGTCCTACTAATGAAAAAAAGAAACTTAATATTAAAAGAGAAGAAACTGGTAGTATTTTCATTATCATCTTCATTTATTTGAAGTGCAAAGGTAGTAATAATTTGTTAATTTGCAATTTAGTAGGTCTTACCTATCATTGTTCTTTTGTTTTTTAATAATATTCTCTAAAAGATTAAAACTTTCTATTTAATTCTACAACGAAAGTAGAGCAAACTTAAGTTCATTTCTTCTAATACCTATACTATTAACAGCTTTTGAGAAAAATAAAATTTTGGGTGTTAGGTTATTTTTATTTAAAATATTTGCATAGTTTCGTTTGATGTCGTATATTTGCGACCTCATACCACAAAAAGTTAATATGAAGGTACTAAATTTAAAAACACTCTTGCTGTTGTGCATTTTTGTACTTCTAGCTCAATGGGCAGCTGCCCAAACACGAACAGCTACTACTACTCAAACCACTACTCAGACTACTACTACAGCACAAGCTCCTATGAATACTAATACTCGAGGGGCTACTTCTATATCGGGTAGTACGAAGCCTCTATGGGTGCTCAATGGAGTAGTGTTAGAAGGTTCAATAGATCTCAAACCTGAGGATCTTGTGTCAGAAGATGCTAAAATGCTTATTGCTGCAGCTATACCAGGGCTTACTGCCGAAAGTATAGAGAGCTTTAAAGTGCTTAAAGATGCTTCGGCTACGGCTATCTATGGACAGCGTGCTATAGGCGGTGTGGTCGCGATTACCACTAAACGAGGTACTACGGGCGGTAGTAGTATTACTTATACTAATGAATCTACCTTTCGATTTATACCTACTTATGGGGAGTATAATATTATGAACTCGCAAGACCAAATGTCGGTGATACAAGAACTCATAAGAGGTGGGCACTTTAAGTCCGAAAACCAATCAATTACTGAAAATAAAGGAGTCATAGGGCGAATGTACGATTTGTTTTATGTATTAGACCGCAATGGTAATTCGGTAGTACCTAATACTGAAGCAGGGCGTACAGCTTATCTACAAGCTGCTGAACGCAGAAATACAAATTGGTTCAACAAACTATTTCAAACTAGTATAATGCAGAACCACACTCTTTCTTTTTCTTCAGGAACAGAGAAATCAACATATTACGCTTCTTTAAGTGCATTGTTCGACCCAGGATGGACAAAAGGTGATAAACTTAGTCAGTATTCAGGAAACCTAAATGCCAATTATAATCTATCTCCTAAGTTTAAACTTAATGTTATTTCAGATCTTTCCTATCAAAAACAAACTACCCCTAAGCAAGATATCTATGACTATGCTGTAACACACTCACGTAGTATGGACTCTAAGGAGTATTACGTAAATGATTTTGCTCCTTACAATATTTTCAACGAAATAGATAACGCTTATAAAAATATTAATATAGCCAACCTCAGATTACAAACAGAACTTACCTACAAGATTACTAAGAAAGTAGAAGCTACAATGATGGGAGCTATTAGATATTATACCAATCAACAAAATACAGAATATAAAGAAAACTCAAACTACGCACTATCGTATAGAGCAATGCCTAACTCATTAGTACGTAGCTATAATCCTAGACTCTATGATGATCCTAATGACCCTTACGACCTACCTAGTGTAGTATTACCTGAAGGAGGAATACGTGAGCGAAGAGATCGTACTATTACCAGTAACCACTTCCGTGCAACATTGCGTTATAATGATAGTTTTAAAGGAGGACTTCATAATGTATCGCTATATGCTGGAGCAGAAATGGATAACTACAAAAGTACTGATGATAAAAACCAAAACTATGGAGTACTATTTAGTTCTGGTAATTATAGCTATTATACCTATTTGTTTTTTAAAAAACTACAAGAGGAAAATAGTACTTACTATAGTATCTACAATACAACAAATAACTATCAAGCATTCTTCACTAATGGTAGCTATACTTTCGGTAATCGTTATACTATAAATGGAACTTTGCGTTATGATGCTTCTAACAAGTTTGCTGAATCGCGCTATATACGCTGGATGCCTACTTGGAACGTAGGGGTGAATTGGAATGTAACTAATGAAAAATTCTTTGATAAGCTAAAACCTCTTTCTCATTTATCGTTCAAAGCCTCTTTTGGGGTAACAGCTATTTCACCATCAGTGAGCAATTCACTCTCTCAAATTTACACTAATATGCCTTGGCGCAACTCTTCTAAACGCGAAATTGGATTGAACATAGTGGATAATGCTAATCATGACCTTACCTATGAAAAAAACCAAGAGTTAAACCTAGGTACTCAGTTTGGATTGTTTAACAATCGTATTAATATATCAGCTGAATGGTTTAATCGCAGAAGTTATGATTTGATAGGTAACATCGTAACACAAGGGGTAGGGGGTACTATTACCAAGAAGGGAAATATGGCAGAGTTACGTATACACGGAGTAGAACTCGGATTAGAAACTACTAATTTCAAAACCAAAGATTTTAGTTGGAAAACCTCATTCATCTACTCACGTTCTAAAAATGAGATAACCAAACTGCTAACCAATCCTACTGTACGCAATATGATAGGTTACTCAAGTAGTTCTAAATCAGTAGGAGGATTTGCCAAAGAAGGTTATCCACTCCGTTCTATTTTTTCAGTGCCTTTCAATGGATTGAATGATAAAGGATTGCCCACATTCTTAGATGCTAATGGCAATAGCACAGTAAGTGGAATCCGTTTTGACAATCGCAATGTAGATTTCTTAGAATATTCAGGTACACTCATCCCTACCGATAAAGGTAGTTTTAGCAACTATTTTACCTATAAAGGGATTTCATTAGGTGTTGTGTTTACTTATTCTTATGGTAATGTGGTACGTTTGCGTAAACTTACAAATTCGTACAACGACTTTTGGGTAGCACCTCGTGAACTAAACAATCGTTGGCAGTATCCTGGTGATGAGCATCGTACTAGTATACCTGTACTCTACACTACTTATATGTATGACCTTTACGGTGGGTATAACAACATCATACAGGCTTATAATACTTATGATTACTCTAATGTTCGTATAGCTAAGGGCGATAATATAAGATTGAAAGAAATTTCTATAGGCTACACTTTTGATAGAGATTTTCTAAAGAGAAATAAATTACGCCAACTCAGTATGAAGCTACAAGGTACTAATCTTGCCTTGCTTTACGCCGATAAAAAACTAAATGGCGATGATCCCGACTATTTAGCTAATGGTTATTCGCCTATCGCTGCTAAACGACTTATTTTTACCTTACGAGTAGGACTTTAATTTTTAAATACAAAAGAAATGAAAAAAACATATATATTAATAGGTGCCTTAATACTAACACTTACTGCTTGTAATTCATTACTTGATGAGCTACCCGATAACCAAGTGCGTATTGATACTCCCGAAAAAGTAAGAAGGGTAGTTACAAATGCATATCCTACTGCTAGTACAGCAGTAGTAAGTGAATTGTCGTCAGATAATATAGCTGATATAGGTACTATAATATCCTATTCGAACTTCTTAAGCCAAGAATCTGCTTATTGGCAACGTATACAAGAATACTCTGACTCCGATGGACTTCAGAATATTTGGACAAGCCACTATAAGGCTATCAATCATGCAAATACCGCTTTGGAAGCAATTGAAAAAATGGGTAATCCCGAAGCTACTAAAGCTAGTAAAGGGGAAGCCTTAGTAGCAAGAGCTTATGCACACTTTTCGTTAGTTAATCTTTTTTCTAACCCCTATAATCCCACTACAAGTGCTACTGATTTAGGTATTCCTTATATGTTAGTTCCTGAAACAGAATTAGATGGTAGATATAGTAGAGGAACAGTAGCTCAAGTATATGCACAAATAGATGCCGACCTAACAGCGGGTCTGCCCTTGATAGATGATAGCAGTTATGAGATGCCTAAGTATCACTTCAACAAGAAAGCGGCCTATGCTTTTGCTGCACGTTTCTATCTGTATTATCAACAATGGCAAAAAGCCTTAGATGCTGCTAATGTAGTGCTTACTACTAATAACAATACTACTAAAAATATGTTGCGTAATTGGCAAGATTTTAGAGATGCTACCAAAACTGGAGGTACTGATATAGAGAAATTTGCTATTTATTATACTCGTGAAGATGAGACAGCCAACTTAATGTTGCATCCAGTTATTTCAGTGATTTCAACATCATATTTTTCAACCTCTAACGCTAGACGATTTATTCACAATCATCGTATAGCAGGTGAGACATTAGCAACTACTAATCTATGGGATAAACAAGGTAATTCAGGCAAACCTAACTACGGCTATGAATTCTACTGGTTCACTCCTTTTGATGTGTTTGATAACAGACGTGATGCAGTAATCTATGGCAAGTTCCCCACATTCAAAGACAATAGTACTCGTACAATAATGATACCTTTTACTACTGATGAAACCTTATTGGTGAGGGCTGAAGCCAAAGTGCTTTTAGGGCAGTATGATAGTGCCATAACCGACTTGAATATGTTTACCTCTAAATTTATTCAGCAAACCACTATCAATGGTTATACTAGCAGCAATACAGTAACGAAAGCCGAAATCGTAGATTTTTATAATGGTATAGCCTACTCAGAAAGTACGGTAAATGGAGCTACTCAAAAAAAGCATCTTAGTCCTTCATTTACTATCAGTAGCGATGGAGTACAAGAGCCTCTATTGCACTATGTACTACAGTGTCGACGTGTACTTACTTTAGGAGAAGGTTTGCGTTGGCAAGATGTACGCCGCTATAATATAGAAGTAGCCCGTTATCAGAACGACAACTCAAATCGTAATGATGCTACTGTGAAAGCAGTATTACCTGCTAATGATTTGCGAAGAACAATTCAGCTGCCCGATGCAGTAATAGGCAAAGGAATGCAAGCAAACCCAAGATAACAAAAATATAAACTATGAAAAAAATACTATACATATTTTTAGCCTTATCATTTTTAGGCTGTGATAATGATGACAAACTTGCTGATGAGAGTGTTATCATTCGCAATGGAGAAGAGAGCCAAAGTTTGAATCCACAAAATGATTTGGACAAGTATTTAGATGAGACTTTTGCTAAACCGTATAACATACAGATATTATACCGTTTTTTGGAACGAGAAATCAGTAGAATTTATACTTACACACCTACTAAATACAACAAAGCAATAGAGTTTGCTAATGTGTTCAACTATCTATTTATAGAACCTTATGTAAAGCTTACCTCTAAACCTTTTATGAAAGAGCATTCATTCAATACTCTTATTCTAATAGGGGAGCCTGCATTTAACCCTACAGGTACTAAGTTAGTAGGACTTGCTGCGGCAGGTATAAAAATACACCTAACTGATATAAACCACTTAGAGCCTAATAATATCTATTGGTTGAACGACAATATCTTGGCTACCCTCTACCACGAGAATGCTCATACTTGGCATCAAGCAAAGTTGTATACTACCGATTATGAAAAAATATCTGCAAGTGATTACAAGAACGATCGCTGGGTAAACGAGTGGAACTTAAATACTAAGAACTATCTAAGAGCAGGTTTTATAACTGCGTATTCAAGTTTTGACCACGATGAGGATTTTGTAGAACTATTAGCACGTTACATAGTCTACTACAACGCTACTTTGGATTGCAATTGTGCTACTACCGATAGTAGTTTAGATACTAATGGCGATGGTTTTAACGATGCTTTATATACCGCTTGGAAAGCTAAATTCAGCAACTATGGTAATCTTATTTCAGAAGATTATACGCCTTATGAATCAACTAGTGTATGGGAAGAGGTACTGAAAAAAGCAGATAGAAAAATAAGACCTACTGAAACATATACAGGCAAACAGAAAATAGAACAAAAAATAGCCATAATGAAAAAATACCTACAAGACGAATGGAATATCAATCTTGATGAACTACGTGCTGAAATACGTAGCAGATATCCTTACGTAGCAGGTAAGACCTTTGATGGCGTACCCGTACAAAGAAAAGATTTCACCCGATTAACACGTTAATACAACAATGAAAAAATATATATTCTTATCACTCTCATTTCTCATCTTTGTAAGCTGTAATTATAAAGAGGAAGAGACTTTTGAGCAAAAGGCTTCAGAGCGTACTGTAAACTCACTCAATAGTTACAAAAAGACTTTAGAAAATGATAGCTATTGGCTGCTGACTTACTATCCTGAGCAATACCGTGTAGGTTATTGGGTATATCCCTATCAACCAGAGGTCTTTGCTACCGATAAAGATTTTCCAAAAGCCCACAGAAGTATAGGAGGCTACAATTTTTTGATAAAGCTGAAAGATGGTCAAGTAACAGCTTCATCAGAAGCAAGTTATACTAATGATGAAGAAACTTCATACTTTTCGTATGACATAACTGAAGGTCCTACTATTAGTTTTGATACTTTTAATAGTGTATTGCATCATTTCCGATTTGTCTCATCGTCATTTCCTAATGCTCGTGGAGGTGAAACCGACTTTATAGTTCTAAAGTACGAAAATGATACCTTTACTTTGCGAGGTCGTACCTCTAACAATATCATGACCTTGAAAAAATTCACAGGTGATAGAGAAACCTATTTGAATAAAATACGTGATAATAGCACTACTCTTCAGTACAAAGGTCTTTCTCCTATAAATGTAGGAGGCACTGAGGTAACCCTTAAATTATTTCCTAGTTATAGGCAGCTCACTTTTATATATGACAACAATCAAAAATATGTACAATCAGCTTTCATCATTACTGAAAAAGGTATTAAATTGTATGAACCTATAAACATTAATGGGGTAACCTTTGATGAATTTTATTTTAATCAAGGTAAAACTGCCTTAGTAACCACTGATGGAAACATAACCACTAACTTTGTGAACTCTCCTATCACTATCAGTAGTAATGCTTTATATGTAACTTTTGATACATATAACGCTTCTGAAAAAATAATGGATATTTTCAACAAGGCTAAGAGAGCAGTAGAGCAATCAAAAAACAAAACCCACACCCTACTGAATTATATCAGGTTAGTAAATATAATGGGGAATGACCAACAACAAACAGCAGGAATGCACGCTTACGTAGCTGAAAAAAATAATCTTGATAATACAAGTAGTGTATACTATGAAATGGACTTTGTAGGCGTTGCTAATAATGCTAATGAAGAACAAGTTGAAATTCTTATAAAAGATATGCCTAATGAAGGTGATAGCACTTACAAAAATAGTCTTTACTACTACAGAGAAGCAGAACGATTATTTTTAGACTTAGCTAAGTTAGGCCCTTATAAAAAATCAGTTTATAACGCTAATTACACATATCTAATAAGCGTGAAAGACCCTGATATTTGGTTTTTAGTATATACCCCTTAAAAAAATGTTAAAAATATTTTTTTATTATAAT
>ERZ773077.471-NODE-471-length-30364-cov-19.529150_pt1 | contig 30364 bp, 59 predicted proteins | sample MGYA00580612_ERZ773077 | MGnify/ENA primary metagenome ERZ773077 (study PRJEB29015, sample SAMEA2737971) | human oral metagenome | biome: human oral; feature: human-associated habitat; material: dental | place: China | collected 2021 ...
CGAGGACGGTGATGAGCCTCAGGGTCTTGCCCTCCGTCGACGCCTGGTTCGAGGGAAGACCACAGGCGCTGAAAAGCAGGGTGACGGCGGTCAGTGCCGCAGCCAGCCACGTGGCGGGTCGTTTGAGCATTGTCGGGTGCAGCCTTTCATTGGGTAGCGGCGTTGGGTGGTGCTCAGGTTGTTCGACGGTGCTGCCACGATTGCTCCATCACGATGATTCCGCGAGATGCGCAGAGCGCACCCGGGACATCGCCGCTCCGAAGCTTGACCGCGAAGCTCGTCGACGTCGCGAACCGGCTGTCTTCGGACTCAGGATCGCCCTTCCCCGGCACCTTCCCGGGATTTCTCCCAGTGGCCTGCTGCCGGTCTCGTCACCTTCACCGCTGCGCGTCAGTCCCGGATTTTCACCGGGTTCCGTGGCGAGTGAGACCACTCACCACCAGTTCGCAAGCTGAGCGTAACATGAGATCGATACATACCTCTACTATAACGAGAATCGGTATCAATTTACTTGCGCCGCTGGCCATTGCCGGTTGCGATTCTCATCACCGCGTCATGCTGACCAAGGTCAGGAACCCCAGTATCAACCGCAGCAACGACAGGAACCCCAGAACTATCCCGAGGGTCGCGAGACCGCGACCACCCGTTCCGGTTTCACCTGCGCTCGACCTGCCCTTGACCCCGCACACGATCGCGATGACACCGGTGACGCCGAACAACGGGAACAGGAGGGCGATGACCCCCGCGATGGCGCTGCCCACACACATCGAGTCAGTTCCCGCTTGCCGGGGCGAGTAGGGGTTGCTGTCACTGTAGCTCGATCCCCAGGACGTGCTGCTCCCGCACTCGGAGCAGAACTTACTGCTCGATGAGATTTGTTCGCCACATTCCTTGCAGTACATGGGATTTCCTCGGATCAGATTTCCTCGGCAACTTCGCCGGGAAGCGTTCTTGAAAGAGGTTAACAGAGGCCCCGCTCATGGGTGTGGGATCGGAGTCAGGTGGCGCGGAAATGTTTCAAGACTCCCAGAACTCGGGTTTCCGGCATCGTGTGGGCCTAGCTGGACTTGAACCAGCGACCTCATCCTTATCAGGGGGCCGTCGCCCCTAGTCAAGTCGACCCGGGTATGGAAACGGTACGGCTATTCGCCCCCGATCAGAGCACCCATCCGCCGGCCGACATCATCCAGCGACCCATCGAACAGGTGTGTGTAGATACCGAGCGTCATCGCAGCCGAGGCGTGCCCGAGCGCGGCCTGCACCTCCCGGACGCTCGCGCCCGACGCCACCATGAGCGACGCCGCGGTGTGCCGCAGATCATGCACGTGCATGCCGGGCCTGCCGATGGCCGCCGCGGCCGGCCGGAACACGCGCCTGCGCCAGTTCCCGATGTCAACCCTGCTGCCCGAGGGGGAGCGGAACAGCGGCCCCTCCCGATCGAGGTCGAGCTTCTGCAGGACGGCAACGGGGACCGGCACCTCCCGGCTGCGACCGGACTTCGCGCGGCGAACGATCAGGCGGCGCCGCGACGCATCCACGTCCCCGACGTCGAGGGCGCGGCACTCCCCTATCCGTATTCCCGTGGTGCCGAGCAGCCACACCATCGCGCCATATTCGCCAGCCGCCACGGCCAAGGCCCGCAACTCAGTCACCGTGAGATATTCCGGTGCGCGCCGCTGAACCCTGCCGGGGGTGAGACCAACGGCCGGATTGGTCGCGAGCACCCCCCGGTCCACCGCCACCTGAAGGGTTCCACGCAGAGCCTGGAGAACGCGGGCCCTGGTCTGCTGCGCCATCGGCTCCAGTCGTCGCCCGCCACGGGGGCCGTGCTGGACCTGGAGCGAGGCGAGCCAGGCCTGAAGGTCGGGAGGGCGCACCTGGCTGACCGGCACGTCGCCCCAGCCTGCGCGAATGTGCTGGGCGGCGGCCTGAAGGGAGGAGCGGTATCCGGCGGACAGGTGGACCCGGCCCGCCAGGTAGACGTCGAGGCAGTCGGCGACGGTCAGTCCGCGCGCCGCCGGGTTCGCGGGGCAGGGCTCCTGCCACAGCCGCCGCTCCCACTCGACGGCATCGGCCTTGACCGTGAACGCCTTCGTGGGATGCCCGGGCACACTGACCCGCCATCGCTTGCCGCGCCCATACCGGGCCGTTCGCCGCTTACCGGCCCCCATCCACAGATCCTGCACCGCCATCGCCGCCCCTTTCGACAGGGACAGCATGGCAGTGGGCACTGACAAAATCGCAGAAGGTGTAACAAAGCGGGGAATAATATTCCATTTCACCCCTGCGAGGCGGATTCAGGAGCTCTCGAAGTGGTGCTGGAGACGTCGGCGGAGCGCCTCGACCTCGGCCGCGGCCAGGTCCCGCAGCAAAGCTTCCAGCGTTGGCGGATCGACGTCGAGTTCCTCCGCAGCAACTGCGGGGTGCAGCGACCATGCCAGGGCCTCGCCCAGGGCGTCGAGTGGGATCAGGCGACGGGCCGCCTCCGCATTGACGGCGGCCTCCTCCCGCGCGGTCGCCCAGCGCGGGAACGGGCCACGCTCGGCATGCACGATCTCGTGCGTGAGCGTGCAGCGCTCTTCGATCCTGCTCAGTTTGATGTCGAGCAGGATCAATCTCCTCGACCACCGGCACATTCCTCGTGCCGGCGTCGCCGCGAAATCCACCGACCATCCGGCCGGGACCTCCCCCCACGGGTCGTAAGCCATGCAAGGGATTGTGCCTGCCGGGGGCGACAATTCCCGGGGACTATCTCTTGTCAGGCCTGGCCGCCTTCTGGGTTGCGGATCGGTTGCGCCATTCCATTATCTGCGGACCAATCGCTGTCGCCATCGCGGCCGCGAGGCTGACAAGGGCGGTAGCATGCTGCCCGCCCCAGAAGAGCGCTATGGCGACGATGCTGAAAGTCAGCACGATCAGCGGAGCAACAATGGCGCCCATGCGAACCGAGAAGGCCTCGGCCTTCACCAGGGTTCGCCGATCTTTCTGGGCTGCGGCTTGCTCGGATTCAGCCATTGCCATGATTCGGCCCGGCAGGGTTGGGTCGACGTCCCGGTAGAGGGCGAGCATGGTTGGCGGCGGGATGGGTCCGCTGACGATTTCTTGCTGGATCTCCGCGAGACCGATCAGCGGCGGCTGCTCCTGGGGTTGGATGAATCCATTGAGTTCTTCAGGTAGCCGCCCACCATCTGCCACGATTGCGCCACGGTGCTCGTGGTCCGGATCTCCCGGCGGAGCTGGACGAGCCTTGTCCGGTCCCCGGTCGTCCCCACGTACATCCCGCGCAGGAAGGCCTGAGTGCTCATGTATGGATCCTATCCCGCTTTCCGACTCACCCCCGCCGGGGGTTCCGGTTTTGGTCATGGAACATTCACCTGGGCCTTGCCGCTGCGCCCTCCGGCCTTCCATGTGATCTCCATCGCCATCCATCATCACTGGATCTAGGCGGGAAGCGTCACGTCCACGTTGCCCTTGTCGGAGGACAGGAAAACCTCCCACTGAAGGTTGAACGGCTTGCTCGGGTCAGGGACGAGGAAGCACTTTGTCCACTCCAGCGTCTTGCCGGGTAGCACGTCGGTGGATGTCACGTCGCATTTGTTGGCGGAATCGATCGTGGATTCCGCTGCCTGAGTTCCGGTCGTGGCCTGCACCACCAGAGACATCGGCTGGAATTCCTTGGGCGAATTGTTGGTGTAGGACACGGTGAATTTGTAGTACTCGGTGCCGGCGTAGCTGTGCTTCTGCTTCACGGGCGAGCTGATCTTCAACACGGAGCTGTCGGACAGCGTGTAGGGCTGGTCGAGCTGGAACGCCGCGTCGGCGACGCCCTCGCCCTCAACGGGGCCGGTGTTGCTGGCGCCGTCGCTCGGGGCGAGCGGGTCGGCGGGCGTGGCGGTGACGGTAGCGGTCACGGTCGCCCCGGCCTCGGTGCCGTTGTTGCCGCCCCGGCTGGCCGCGCCGGCGGCGAATCCGACGATGAGGCAGACGGCCCCGATGAGTAGCGGGTTCTTCCACAATGGCCGTTTCACGGGTGCAGCGGCAGGGACGGGTTGGGGCGCTGCGGGCGCTGTCATGGCATCCTCCAGAAAGACACGTAAAGACGACTGCCGTGTCGTCCTATCGGCTGACAATAGCCCCAGTCCCGGCCATCTGCCACGACACGCCGGCAGTTCGCGGCAAGGCGCCTAGTCGTGCGGCGAGTCGCAGCGCGAGCAACCGTGGCCATCATGGCCGCGGTTGGAGGTTGCAGCAGAATAATGCGCCCGCCCAATTCATATAGGCGGCCGCGCTTCGACGGGTCAGTCGACGGTGATGCCGTTGTCCTCCATCACCGACCGCAGGTACTGCTCCACACTCTCCATTCCGCTGCGGAAGTACGAAGCATGGGTCACCTGAACGGATTCGATGGAGTCCGAGCCGACGAGAACGATGTCGTAGCGCGAGTCGCCAAAGTGCTCCCGCTCAAGGCGCTGGCACTCGGCGACGGCGGCGTCAACGTCTGTGCCGAAGTCGCACTCCCGGATCAGATGCCCGGCCTGACGGTCGAACACGAGCAGGAAGTGCTTGATGTCGCTCCGCTTAGGGTTCATCTTGCTTGCCAACCTTCCAGCATCCTGTCCCAGGCCCTCTTGAAGTCCGCATCCGTCACGGGAGAGGGCTGTCCCAGTTCTCCCCTGGGTAGCTCACCTCAGAAGATTTTACGCAGCCTCTTGCCCGCCTTTTCCACTTGACTGCGCGACGGCGCCTCAAGGTCCAAGCCGCTCAACGCGGCTCCCAGTCATCGTCATCGTCGTCAGCCCGGGGGCGGTCGTCCGCGGCTTCCTCGACGGGCAGGGTGTCCGCCTGGAGGCGTTGCTGCCGGAGTTCCTGCATGCTCGGCGGGCGAGGCGAAGCGAACGTGCGAGAGCCCTCCAGCAGTTCCCGGGCGGCGTGCATCGCCGCCCCCTCCGAGCGCCCTTGGATGCGGTCAGACCCGGGAGCGAATTCGCGTGCAGCCCTGGCGGCCGCGCCGCGCGTCGAATCCAGCCAGGCGGTGGGTGCGATACCGAACGCTTCCGCAATGGCGGCAAGGTCGTCCAAGTTGAATGGGGCCTCGTCGCGCAAACGCTTGGCCACGTAGTTCTGCGACAGCCCGATCTGCTCCGCCAGCCACTTGCCCGAGCGGCGCTCCGCCCCCAGCCGTGCCCGGATGTCTGCGCTGACCGCTCGCGCCAGCGACGATACCTGTTGGCTATCTGTTGACATGAGTTAACGATACCCAGTTAGCGGGTCGAAAGCCCGCTGGTTGCGCAGCTAACCCGCATGGGTTAAGCTAACTCGCATGAGTTACCAATACCCCAGCGAACTAGCTGCGGCCTCCCTCCGCGCCGAGATGGCGCGGCAGCGGAAAAGCATCAGAGAGCTTGCTGGCGTCCTCCACGTTAGCCGCTCATCTGCGCAACGTCGCCATGCGGGCGAAGTCGCCCTGAACCTCGATGAAGTCGCCCTCATCTGCACATGGCTCGACATTGAGCCCGGTGATCTGTTGCCCGCGACCGCCTAACCCAAACGGAAAAAGCCCCGGCGCGGGAACGCCGGGGCCGACCCAAAGAAAGGGACTGATCCATGTCCAACATTACCCCATCCGAGCACGAGATCCGCCTCGCCAGAATCGCCCGCCCCGCACAACCGTTGAGCGAAGAGGAGCGAAGGAGGCGGACCCAGGCCTTCCGCGAAAACCTTCAGCGCCTCGAGAACGAGCTTTTCATCCCGCTGTCGCTGCGCCGCAAGGTCACCGACGCCATCGAGGCAGCGCGCCCCGGCTATGCGGACCAGACCCTCGCCTCGGCGCAGGCGGAGGCCGCCATCGAGGCGCTGCGTCCCTTTATGGAAGCGCTAGTCGCCGAGACGCCGAACCAGTCCCTCCTGAACCCATCCGATGATGGTGACGGCCTGGAGAACGGTGGCCACTGAATGCGCCGGGTCACATTCTCTGCCGTCCCCGCCATGCCTGCCGGGATGGAACTGGATCGCCCCCAGTGCGGCGAGGAGCTGGTCTGCTCCGCTGCCGCCGTCCGGGTGGGGGATGTCGCACTCGAACCGCTCCGGGGCGTCCCGCAGTGCCGCTCTCAGCTTGCCCAGCGTCGCCTTGGTGTCGTTCGGGCTGATGATCGGCGCAAGGATCGCCTCGACCGCCGCGACGGCCTTGCCCCACGCCACTGCCGGATCCCGGCCTTTGCGGGCGTAGGTGGCCGCCCACGCCTCGCGCAGCAGTTCCGAGGCCCGATCCCCCGGGGTCGCGGCCCGCAGGTAGGCGCCGTAGACGGTCTCGTCGACTCGGCGGACGAGGCGACGGTTCGCGTAATCGACGCGGTACTCGTGGGCGACCTCCCACAACAGTTCCTCTTCGAGCCACTGAAGGTCCGGCTCGTCGGAGAGGGATACCACGAAGTCGATGACATCGAGGTAGAGCTTCGGGTCGCTCTTCATCGCGTTCCGCAGGCACCACCAGCGCGAGTCGGGAAGATCCAGGCGAAGCTTCGCCTGGGTCAGCTCCGCAAGCTGGTCCTGCTGGTACGGGAAGTGATTTTCGACCCAGACGTCAAGCCATCTTTCGAGGCCGTGCCGCAGGTAGAGCGGCACGCCGACGGTTTCGCCGAACGGTTCACGCTGCCCCATCCGCACCGACAGGGGAACGAACCGTTCGCGTTTCTGGACGCCGTCTTCCATGCCCGCATTCTCCCATACGCCGACCTGGCGCTGATCGTCTCCATCACCCTCGACTACGCCGTCGAGGCCCTCCGACTCGCCCGAGAGGAAACCACAGCATGACTGCCCAGCCCGTCCCCAACCTGACCACCTTCACCTACAGCAGCAGCGTCGAGCTGCGCACCGCCACCGATGAGCAGGGCGAGACCATTGTCTGTCTCGCCGATCTGGCTCACGGCCTCGGCATCAAGAACCCAAGCGACCTGCACAAGCGCATCCCGGATGAGGTAGTTCGGATCTACCCCATCGTCGACCGCCTCGGCCGCACCCAGCGCGCCAAGTTCGTCACCGAGGCTGGGATGAACATGGTGATCTGGCGTTCGGACAAGCCCGAAGCCATCGCCTACGCCCAGTGGTGCGCCGAGCGCATCGCGGAGCTTCGCCGCACCGGCACCTACGCCACCACGCCGTCCGTCCCACAGCCGGACCTGTCGGAACTCTCACCCAGGAACTTGGCCTACCTGTCCGAACTCGCCAAGGGCCTCGAGGCCGCCGTGAAGCACGCCGAGAAGAACCAACGCAAGGCCGACGGCTACGACCAGTTCCTCAACGGCTCGGGATGCTACCTGGTCGACACCGCCGCGAACCTGCTCGGCGTCAAACACCGCCGCCTGTGGGAGTGGCTGTACACGTCGAAACTGCTGATCCCCCACGGCCCCAGGAAACGGCAGCCCTACGCGAACCCGAAAACCGCGTCATGGTTCGCGGTGAAGACCTACAACACCGACAGGACCAACGGGAAGGCCCGCGCCACCACCTACATCACCCCCGTCGGACTGGAGGCGATCCGTCTGCGCCTGATCCGCGAGGGCGTCATCCAATCCACCCTGTTCGCCCTGCCGGCTCCCGCCCAGGAGGTGCTGGCATGAACACCACCGCCGACAGAACCATCAAACGCCACACCTGGCCCAGCATCCCGGAAGCCGAGAAAGAGCTCATCCACCGGGCAGAAGCCCTGACGGGCCGCACCCTCCCCCGGGAAGCCGTCACCCACCTCGTGCACGACCTGGCCGGCAAGGGGCACGCCATCTACTCGGATGCCCTGCTCGTCACCATCGCCGAGCTGTGGCCCCCGGCCGAGGAGGTGGCGGCATGAACCCCCTCCAGATCCCGGCCACCGAGCTCGGCGAGTACGACCCCCGCCGACTCAAAATCACCAACGACGAGGCCGTGGAACGCCTCCAGGAGGCTGTCGGCGAAGTGTCCGACACCCTCACCCGCCACCGGGCCGTCGACCTGGAGTGGCTGACGAACATCCTCGAATCCTGCCAGGTGCTGGTGAGCGCGGCGCAGGACCGCGCCCTCCCCGACACGGGTCTCGTCGCGATGGCGAACGATCACCTCGGCGACACCATCACCCTCCTCGGCATGTGCATCGTCGGCCTCCACCGGGAAGCCATCCGGGAATCAGACCAAGAAACCGCGCAGGAACCCGCCCAGGAGGCATTGATATGAGCAGCAAGAAAATCGACGTCGCCGACCTGATCGGCATCACCATTCCCCAGCCCTGCCCTAAGTGCCGGTACCCCGAGTGCACAACCCTGCTGGACCAGAGCGAGCCCCCCAAGGTGATGGCCGTCTACTGCCGCCACTGCATGTGGCAGCGAGGCGGCTACACCCTGGTGCGCGACTACATGGAGCACTGCGGACACCGCTTCGCCATCACCTGCGCCGCGTGCGGACGAGAAGCCGGCGGCAGCTGGTTCGAGGCCAGCAAGGACGACTGGAGCCGAATCGGGTGGGCGTGGATCTGCCCCGACCACCTGGGTGACATCTACAAGGTCGCCCTGAACGAGCTCCTCGACGCCCTCGCGGAAGGACGCCTGCCGTGAACGACCTCGGACCCAGGCCCACCATGTCCACCGCCCAGGCGGCCGAACTGATCGGCACCACCGCCAAGAACGTCGCCGCCATGTGGCGCGCCGGAGAGCTCGGGGGGTACGCCATCCGCACCCGTCCCGGCTCCCGTGTGCACAAGATCCGCATCTACACCGACTCGGTCGCCGCCTACCAGCAGCGCGCCGAACAGGACAACCCACTGAGGGGCATCGCATGAGCCGCACAAGACCGGAGTTCGACGAGACCGTCATCGTCCGCGACCTCATCCCGCCGGCCGAGATCACCGAAACGCAGAGACTCGCCGCTCTGCGAACCCTCGCACGCCATCACGCAATCGACCTGGCCGCCCTGCTCGGCCTCACCCCCAAGGAAACGACATCATGATCCAGATCCAGCCCGCCACCGGGCTCCTGCTGCCCGCCGACGCCGACCAGCCCGTCCAGCGCATCCAGGTCCGGCCCGACAACACCCGCGACATGGCGAAACTCATCGGCTGCCAGTGGATCGAACTCGTCCACACCCCCATCGAGAACGTCGCCATGATCGTCAACGAGGAAGGCCGGCTGGAGGACAAGCGCCTCAACATGCTCGCCTCCACCCTCTACCCCGGCCCCATCATGGGCGACGTTCTCCTCCTCGGCCTCGAGGGACCCGCCACCACCTCCCTGACCGAGTACGCCCTGGACGCCCTGGCCCAGGTCTTCGACATCGAACCCGGGCGCAGTGCGCTCGACGTCGCCAAGAAGCGGCTCGCCGAGACCGACGGCGGTGCGGCATGAGCACCCACAATGTGCCGCGCATCGCGCACTGGCGCACCGCCCGCGACCGCAACGGCTGGGAACTCGACCTCCACCCCTGGACACCCAACGGCGCCACGGCCCTCAAGACCGCAACCATCCGCCACAGCGTGGGTTGCGCGACCTGCGGCGACGCCGTCGAGGTCGACCCACCCTGCGACAATCCCCGCTGGTGCAGCTCGAAGCGCCCCTGTGAAGGCCTGCGCACCGCCCAGGAGTGGGCACGCCGCCACATCGGAGGGGCGGCGGCTGCGGTCGTCACGACCACACCCTCCCGGGGGGGTGAGAAAGTCCCCGCGCTGCACCGCTCCCGCTGGACCGCCGAGGAGGACGCCTGGCTCGTCGCCCACCCAGGAGCCAGCAGCGAGGAGGTCGCACAGACCCTGGGCCGCACCCCGGTCGCGGTGGGCAACCGCCGACGCGCCCTCGGAATCACCGCCCCGGCCGCGAAGCCGTGGAGCGAATACGAGGACCGGTTGCTGCGCGGCTGCACCGGCCTCCGCGACGCCCTCGCAATGCTGCCCGCCCGCACCGGGTCCGCTGTCAAGGCCCGCGCCCGCAGCATCGGACACAAATTCCGGAGGGCCGCGGCATGAAGCTCCAGCCCGATCCCCTCGGATACGACCTGTTCGACCTGGCCGTCATCATCGCCGGCTCCGTGATCACCGCGGCCCTCGTCGCCGTCATCGTCGGCGGCGCACTCCTCGGCTGGTGGTCATGACCACCAGCCTCCACAACCAGCACACCCAACGAAGGACCTCAGTCATGACAACCGCAACCATCTCGTCTCCCGCGCCACGCCGCGCCATGCTCCACGCCCTCGACCCCTTCGACCCGGAGTCGGCGGAAAGCCCCCGGCGCGGCCTCTACATCGCCTTCGAGCGCGTCGGCCTCGGGTGGCGTTGGCGCTGCCTGCACTGCGGCGCGGCCGGCACCGGCCACACCGACGAACTCGCCCTGGCGGCCGCCGTCGCCCACCCCTGCGACGACGAGGGGGCGCAGGCATGAGCCCCCGGGGCAAACAGTTGCGCGTCGTGGAGCTGCTGCCCGGTGGCGAGCAGATCACCAGCCGGCCACTGCATGTCGTCGCCTACATGGACGACCACGGCGAGGCCGTGGTGCAGAAGCCCGAAGAAGGCGACCCGGGCGACATGCTCGGCCGGCTGGCCACCCTCCTCGTCGCCACGGCCACGTGGTTCGACGCGCCGCCCGCAGTCGTAGCCCACCAGGCAATAACTGTCGCCAGCCAGATCGCACAGGAGGCCGGCGATGAGTGACGCGCAGGACCGTATCGCCCGTCTCGCAGCAGAAGCTCAGCAGCGGGCCGACGTGGCCGGCACGCAGGCGGCATGGCAGGAGGGCCGCGCCCACGGCCTCCGCGAGGCCGCAGCCGTGGCGAAGCGCGCCACGTGGCGGCAGGTTGCCGAGGACCTGCGAGGGCTTCTCGCCGCCGACGAGCCCGAGGAGGGTGAGTCGTGACCGAGTTCACCCCCGACGAACTTGCCGCCCTGCTGTCAGGGGAGGCCGTGCGCGGCTTGAGGATCGCCGACGCCCGGATCAGTCTCGCCCCCGACGTTCCGTTCCGGATGCTCCCGGCGCGCGACGGCGGACTCCGACGCGTCGTCACGTCTGGCGGCACGCTGGAATTCCAGGATTGGTTCGGCTGGACCGCGCATGGCGCATCAGCCAGCTGGGTTCGTGGCCCATGGAACGACTACGACGGCCCCATCCACGCGGCCCGCCGAATGGAGGGCGCCCCCATGGCCGAGCTGGCCGGGATGCTCGCCGCCGAAATCGGCGAGGTCTCTGCGGCCCTGGCGCGGGAGGCGGGCGCGGAATGACAACAATCACCGAACCGGGCATCTATTCGTTGCCCCCGGACGTCTATCACGGTGACCCCGTACCCGACGGCTCCCTGTCACCGACACGGGCCCGGGTGCTGCTGTCGGAGGGCGGCCCGCTCCGCTACCGCTGGCAGCAGGCCCACCCCCAGCATCGTGCGGCCTTCGACATCGGCCACGCCCTGCACGCCATGGTCCTGGGTGCAGGCGGCCCCGTCGTGGCAATTGACGCTCAGGATTGGCGCACCAAGGCGGCCCGGGATGCCCGGGCCGCCGCCCGCGAGCAGGGAGCGGTTCCGTTGTTGCGCTCCGACTATGAGCGCGTCGCAGAGTTGGCCAGTCATGTGACAACTCATTCGCTGGCGTCGGAGCTCCTGGGCGTCGGCGAACCCGAACAGGCCATGTTCTGGCAGCACCCGTCAGGCCTGTGGCTGCGGGGTCAAGTCGACTGGCTGCGCCCCGACGGCATCGTCGACCTGAAGACCACCTCCCGCATCGGCCCACGAGCGTGGGGGCGTCACGCCTACGACCTCGGCTATCACATGCAGGCCGCATGGTATCGCCACCTCGCCCGGCAGCTCGGGCTCGGGGACCTGCCGTTCTGGCACGTCGTGGTCGAACTCGAGGGTCCCGGCCTGGTCTATGTGGCCCGCTTCGACGACGACCTCCTGGCCATCGGGGAGGCAGACATGCAGCAAGCCATCGACATCTACAACCACGCCCGACAGGCGGGTCGCTGGGACGGCTACCCCGCCGACCAGGCAATCACCATCACCCCGCCCACGTGGGCACTGAAGCAGCGCCAGGCCGGTGAGGCCGCGGCACTGGCAGACGCAATCGACAACCTCCTGGAGAACTCATGACCACCAACACCCCGGCAGTCCGCAACAGTGGAGCCGGCGCGATCGCCAAGACCGCCCCCGACCAGCTCATCGCCACCCTCAACAGCATGGTCGGGGAGATCCGCAAGGCGCTCCCGGCCCACATGTCCGCCGACCGCATCGCGCGAATCATGTCCACCCAGATCCGCACCACCCCAAAGCTGGCGCAGTGCAGCCAGGGCAGCTTCTTCGGCGCCCTGCTCACCGCATCCGCGCTCGGTCTGGAGCCCGGCATCGCCGGGGAATGCTACCTCATTCCCTACGGCAGGGAATGCCAGCTCGTGATCGGCTACCAGGGCGTGACGAAGCTGTTCTGGCAGCACCCCTTGGCGAAGCGCCTCGCCGCCGAATACGTGTGCGAGCATGACGAATTCGACTACGACAAGGGTCTGGAACTCAAACTCCACCACAGGCCCGCCGCGGGCGACCGCGGCCCCGTGGTCGCCTACTACGCCATCGCCGAGCTGACCACTGGGGCGCTCGCCCTGGACGTGTTCACCCCCGACCAGATCAAGGCTCTGCGTGGCGGCAAGGTCGGGACCTCCGGCATCGACGACCCCGAGCACTGGATGGAGCGCAAGACCGCCCTGAAGCAGGTGCTGAAGCTCATGCCGCGTGCATCCGAGCTGTCCGCGACGCTTCGCATTGACGAGCAGGTGGGGTCGATGGCCACCGCCAAGGCCGTCGCCGCAGGAACGATCCCCCACGTCGACGACGCCACCGGCGAAGTCCTGGACGCGGAGATCGAGGCATGAGCGAAGACGCCCTCTACGCGCGACACACCCCGGGATCCTTCTCCGACTGGCCCGGCGCCGGCCTGCGCTGGTGCAACATCTGCGGCGAAATGTGGCCCTGTCACGTCGTCGAAGCCGCATGGATCGACCACGAGGACGGCCAGCGATGAGCACGCACAACCAACGCTTCTCCGCATCCCCCGGCGTCACATCCCGGGACATGATCGACGTCGGCCCGGTGCCGACGATCACCGACGAGCAGCGCGCCAAGGTTTGGGCCCTGCTCAACGCTCGCGGGGCCGCCGACTTGGCCGACGTGCTCGGCCTCACGGACGAGGAGACGGCCCGATGAGCGCCCGACGCGTACGGGTCCGGATCGCGAGAGAGCGCACCCGCTTCGGTGACCTTGTCGCCGAAGTCGCCTGCCCGGGGTGCGGGACTCGGGCCGAGTTCATCGGCTGGCCTGAGGTGATCGAGATCGCCGACGGGCACGCCCGCAGCTGCCGACCCCTACAGGACGGCCTGACCGTGCGCATCTGCCCCGCCTGTCAAGGCAGCGGGGGGATCCGGATCGCCAACATCCTCGACCCCGGTAGGCCCGTGCCATGTCCCAAATGCCACGGCTCAGGACGGGAGGCGGTGGCATGACCGGGCATCCAGTGGGGTGCCGGGGCGCCACCCCTCCGAGCGTCCTGCTGAAGGCCTACGACCAGATCGGTGACGAGATTGTTGTTACCGAGAAGGTGGCGCGCGAAACTCCCGACCCTGGTCTGGAGAACTACTGCCGCGGCAAAACCTCCGGACTCGTCGCGGCCCGCAATCTCCTGGCCGGCGCAGCCAAGGACGCCCTGGAGCAGAGATGAGGAACGCCACCGATCGCTGTTCATGGTGTGGGCACCGCCACGAACTCAACCTCCCCTGCAAGGGAGAGATCCAGGTCGGAAGCAGCAGGCAGGGCCGCGTCATGCGGCCCTGCCCCTGCCGCCGGCACGCAAAATCGAACACGAAAGAATCTCATGGATGAGATAATTTTCTTTGCCGCCGGGGCGCCGGCGCCGCAGGGGTCGAAGACCCATATCGGCCATGGGGTCATGGTCGAATCGTCGAAGCGCGTCAAGCCTTGGCGCGGCGCCGTCCGGCAGGCAGCCGTCGAGGCGATGAGCGGGCAGCCGCCACGCACCGGCCCACTGGAGGTGTATCTGCGCTTCATCATGCCCCGCCCCAAGAGTCACCTGCGCAAGGGCAGGGCGCAGACGGACGGATGGAGGCTCCTCCCGTTCGCACCCCGCAAGCACACGAGCAAACCGGACGTGGACAAGCTCGCCAGGGCTGTGCTGGATGCCCTGACGGGGGTGTGCTGGTGCGACGACGCCCAGGTCGTCGCCGTGCATGCCGAGAAGACCTACGCCTATCGCGCCACCCCCACCTCCGGCGTTCATGCCATCATCCGCACCGCCGCCACCCCGCTGTGCGTCGGCTGTGGTCGTAACGCCTACAGCTACCGCCAGACCGTCGACGGCCCCCTCTGCGTCGACTGCGCCCTGGGGGATGAGCTGGCGGATGAGGATGAAGACGAGGAGCCGTGATGGCCCGCAGAACGCCGCGCATCTATGCGGTCGTCGCCTACGACTACTACCTCGATCCGCGCTTCGCTGGGCTCTCGGCCTCCGCCGAGACGCTCTACATCCGAGCCCTCGGCTACATCAAGGGCCAGAGGACCGATGGATACATCCCGGCGGCCGCCCTGCCGCACCTGAAGCCGCAGTCAAGAACGCTGAAACGTGACGCGAAAGCGTTGGTTTCGGCAGGTCTTTGGGAGCCCGAAGGCGACGGCTACCGAGTGCGCTCGTGGGCGCGCTGGAACTTGACGAACGCCGAGCAGGACGACCTCAGCCAGAAGCGCAAGAAGGCCGCCAGCAAGCGCTGGCGCGCAGAGAAGGAGGCCTCTCGTGACGCCCACTAGCCCCATGCAAGTGCATGAGATTTGCAATGCACTTGCATACACAACGGTATGCACTTGCATGAGATTTGCAATGCCAAGGGAAAAGGGAAAAGGGAAAAGTACTAACTACAGTCTCTGCCTAGAGTCACCTCCCCATCACCTTGGTTACGTCTCTGCATGCATGAAAGTCCCTAACGCGGGCGCGAGCCCGCTTCGGGGTCGGGTTCATGCAATGCCCGGAGAAAATTTCGGGAGCATCTGGTGACCGGGCCGAGTCGCGACGACGCCATCCGCGCGATCGCCTACCTGACCGCCATCGTCCGCCCCGACTGGGACCGCCCCGGCATCGAGGCCGTGCTGCGACGCATCGACCCCGCCGTCGGCATCGCAGCCATGACCCACGCCGCCATGACCTGCGCCGAGCTGCGCCGCGACCAGCGCACCCCCGCCGTCATCGCCACCGCCGGAGCCCACTGGCAGCACACCGACGCCGCCACCCCACCCAGGCCGCCACGCGACGCCGGAGCAGCGCGGCAGGCCATGCAGGAGCTCGCCACGATCCGCCGACCCAGCCGGCAGCGCATGGCCGAGATGCGCGCCCTGGTGCGCGCCGGCATCGCCCCATCCAGCCCCGAGGCCGCCACCTGGCTGGCCAACAACCCCGTCACCCCCGAGGAGAAACCATGACCACCCCCGCCCCCGAGATCGCCGCCACCTGGACCGACGCCGGAGTCACCCTCCGCATCTGCCACCTCGACGCCCTCGGCCCCGACGGACTCGCCGTGATGGCCGCCGAGCTCCACCGCCTCGCCGCTGCCCTCGAACAGCAGGCCAGCTACGTCACAGCCACCGCCCAGCCGAGAACATGCCCTGAGACGCCCGCTGTGGCCGCTAGGACGGCCTAGCAGGGCCGGGCCGGTACTCGGGGACCCCCGACCGCTGAAAGGCCCGCAAAATCCCGCCCTTAGATCAATCACGACCGACCCCGAAAGGAACCGAAACCATGACCTGGACCTGCCGCACCTGCCACGCCACGATCACCGGCCGCAGGCTCGAGCGCTGCGCCTGCTGCCACGAAACCTTCACCGGCACCCAACCCGGAGACATGCACCGCGTCGGTCGCCACGGCGTCACCGACGGCCCCGACCGGCGTCGCTGCCTCACTCCCGACGAGATGCTCGACAAGGGCATGACCACTGATGCCCGCGGCTACTGGATGACCGGAATCACCTACATGGGGCCCGAAAGCTCTAGCGCTGAACCGTGCACGGCCTAGCAGCCCCGCGCCCACACCCGAATACCCCCCACCCCCGAAAGGAGCCCTGAAACCGCCATGCGCACCGACATCACCGACTGCTGCTGCGAAGACCTGCCCGACGGCACCCCCGTGGACCGCCACATCACGGTCAGCGTCACCGCGGGCCATGGTCGCATCCTTCGCCTCGACATCGACGGGTTGGGCCCGCTCTGCCGCGGCCGCCACCCCGTTCTCGCCGCCGAGCTGCGGCGAATCGCCGACATCATCGACCCACAGGAGGCCCAGCAGTGACCGTCGAGGAACTCCGCGCCCTGCTTGCAGACCTGCCGCCCGACGCCCGCGTCTGGGTCGAGGCCGGCCTCGACGACGACCACAACGGCTGGTGGGCCAGCCACGTCACCCGCCTCCCCGGCGACGTCGTCTCCATCACCAACTTCCCCATCCCCGACTACCCGCCCCACGGGTAAACCAGCACCGAAGCGCAGGGCCGTGGCCCTGCGCCGCCACCCATAATCGAACACGAAAGGAGTCGCCCGCCGTGACCACCAACCTCGACCGCGCCACCGAAGTCCTCCGCGAAATCGCCTACATCCACCAACCGGTCGCCGACGGAGCCCGTATCATCTGCCACCACTGCGCCCACCTGTGGCCATGCGACCACGCCGCGATCCTGCGTAGCGTGGAAGACCTGACCCGCTACGGCGATGAGCCGCCCGAGCAGCCGTTCCTCGTCACCGCCACAAAGTCGACACTTACAGCCGAGCTCATCCGCCTAGCCGCCACCGAGAAGACCGAGGCCACGGAATGACCCCCAAGGAGTTCGCTTTCCTCGTCGCCGGCAGCCTCGCCACCCTCGCAGCCCTGACTATTGTCACAGCCGGCGCCATCACAGCGGCCATCTACAAACGCCTCGGCGTCCCGCCACCCGAGCACTACGACGACGGCAACCTGCCGGGATGCCTACTCGCCTCGGGGACGCTCCTCGCCCTGCTCACCGGCCTCCCCACTCTCGGCGTCCTCGCATGGTGCGCCATCCGCGCACTCATCACCGCCCTCGGGCTCGCCCCAATCCTCGCCCCACTCACCCAAACCTGCCCCTGAAAGGCCCCTCCATGACCAACAACACCACGCCAACTACTCAAGCCGCCAAAGCCGAGGCCGCTCTCCGCGACTACCTGCCCAACACCGCCGCCGCCCATGCGCTCCTGGCGGTCGCCGAGCAACTCCGCATCGCCAATCTGCTCACCCTCGTCAAAGAACCACTCTCCGAGCACATCCCCTGCGAGCCCGACTGCACCGATATGCAGACCGCTGCCGTCGAGGCGTTGGTCAACATCAAAACCCATGTGGTCCCCACGGGCATCCCGCCCGCCCCCGACGAGTACGTCACCGCCCAGCTCCGCCCCGACATCGCCGCCGCCCTGGGCATCGAACTCTTCGACGAGCAGGAGCAGCAGTGACCAACCCAGGCCCCGCCAGCGAATCCGACGAGGTCGTCCTCGCCACCATCACCGTCGTCCGCTCCATCACCCCCGACGGCGACTACAACAACTCCTACACGTGCACTGGCGAACCCGGCCTCGTCACCGCCCTCGGCATGCTCACCTGGGCCCAGCACACCATCTTCTACGACACCACCCACCCGACAGGAGAGCCCGAATGATCACCCTCCACGGCATCGAACAAATCACCCTCGCCACCGCCGGCATTGTCGTCCTCATCGCCGCCCCAATCCGCGCCTTCGCCGCCGCAACCCTGGACGACGAACCCCGCCGCCGTCGCCGCAACAAGAACAGACAAACTCGCCTGCTGCTCATCCAGGAGTGCACTGAAATAGTAGGCGCCGGAGCCGTCGCCGTAGCGGTCTGCCTCGTCATCGAAGTTCTCATCCGATCCATCACCACGGCCATGATCCTCCCCAACCTGCCCTTCTGACCCCCCCGACAGGAGACCCCGATGACTGACCCCAGCCGCCACCCCACCCCCTGGACCATCAGCTACAGCCCCACCGGCCACGGGGGCCGCATCCTCGACAGCCACGGCGACGCCCTGGAAATCGTCCACGCCATCACCGAGACCGACCTCTACGACTACGCAGCCGCCCAGTACGGACCACCCCTACCCAACCCAGCCGGCACCCACACCAGCCCACCCCGCTACGACCCACCACCCGCCACCAAGCAGGACCCTCGATGACCACCACCGCCCCCACCGAGCAGCGCTACTGCCCCGTAGGCTGCACCCACCCCAACCAGCACCTCGACACCTGCCCCAACCCAGACACCTGCCGAGGCTGCCACCCCCGCACCACCCAACCACCCGCACTCATCTGCCACCACTGCACCACCCGGCTCGCCGACTGGCTCGACGACCCCACCAACCCCGAATCCCTCACAGCCATCACCGCATGGCTCGGCGACAACCTCGGCCAACACATCCACCACGTCACCCGTCTCGGACGCACCCACCGCCGCAGCGACGACCGCCTCGCCACCCTCACCACCATCCGGCTAGAGATCGAGACCGTCCTCGCTGAGCTGGCCGAGGACTTCCTCACCAGCCATCACCTCACCCCACCCGCCGACCCCACCCCCGCAGCCGTGGCGGCACGGCTCCGCCCCTACCAAGCCATGCTCCACCGCTGGCCCCCCATCATCGACCACATCCCCCACCTCACCCAGCTCGTCACCCACGCCCACACCGCCTGCCCATGGCGCGACCCCACCCCCAACCCGGCAGCCATCACGCAGGCCGAACAGCTACTCCAGCAGCACCCACCGGTCACGGCCATGGCCGCGGCCAAGCTGCTGCGCCTGGAGCCGAAGTGGCTGTACCGCCCCGGCTGCCCCGTACAACCCATCAACCCCGGACAACGCCCAGCCCTGTACCGGCCCTACGACATCTACCTCCACCTACAGCAGGAGACAGCATGAGCACCGCAGTCACCGCAGCACTCGCCACAATCCACGGCCCGGCGAAGCCGATACCCGGCGCCCCACCTCTGAAGTAACCAACAGCACAGACATCCGATTCCAACGAACAGCTGTGCTATATTCCCAAACACGGGAACCACTGTCCCCACCGACGGAGACAACCACCACCAAGGAGGCGCAGTGGCAGGCCGCAACACCACCAGACGCGACCGCCACCGCGCCACCATCGCCGCAACCAAACCACCATGCGCCATCTGCGGCCACCCCATCGACTATACCCTCCGATGGCCACACCCCGACTGCTACGTCGTCGACCACATCCAGCCACTCGACAAGGGCGGCCCCGACGTGTTATCGAACAAGCAAGCCGCGCACCACCGCTGCAACCGCGAAAAATCGAACAAACCCGTGGCCGGCATCCTCCGAACCTCCGGAGTGCTCCAGTAACCCGGGGTTATCCACAACCAAGGGGGAGGGGAGGCCCCCCACCCCCCGCCACACCGCCGCTCAGGCGGTAGGCGCGATTCTCTCTCAGGTTTTTCCACAGGCCCCGGGTCGGGGCCACTCATTCGACCGGGGTTTTCCACAGGAAGGGGCTGGTTGTGTCCATAGCTGCTGCTGCTCGCGCCACGGAACGCGAGCTCTTGGAGTCGCTGCGGGACACCATCGCCCAAGCCATCGATGATGGCGTGCCGGCCCGCGACCTCGCATCCCTGTCTCGCAGGTTGCTGGAGATCAAGCGGGAACTCGCCGCGCTCGAGGTCGAGGAAGAGGGTGACGAGATTGATGCGGCGGCAGCCACCCCCGATGAACCGTGGCCTGCTGCCTGAGGCGCGGCTGTGTGTCCTGCCGGCGGGTATCACTCACACGTCTGGTCCGCGGATCATCGCTGTCGCCCGTGCTCTCGGGCTCGGCCTGGATCCGTGGCAGGAGGACCTAGCGCGGATCATCTGGGCACGTCTCGCTGACCGTGCCTTGGCGATCGATTCCCTCGGCCTGTCGGTGCCGAGGCAGGCCGGCAAGACCTATGCGATTGGTGCGTTGGTCTTTGCCTACTGCATCGTCACGGCGGGGGTGACGGCGGTGTGGACGGCGCATCACTCGACGGTGATGCTGGAAACGTTCCAGTCGCTTCGCGCACTGGCGCAGCGCGACAAGGTCTCCCGGCACATATCCCGGATCCGCGGGTCAGCTGAGCAGCGAGCGATTGAGTTCCGTAATGGGTCTCGGATCGTCATGAAGGCTCGCGAGAATGGCGCACTGCGTGGTGTGGCGAACGTCGCTGTCGCGGTGTTTGATGAGGCGCAGATTCTGTCCGAGTCGGCGCTGTCGGACATTCTGCCCACGCAGAACGTCGCGAAGGATGCTCTGAGTCTGTTCATGGGCACCCCACCGCGGCCGCAAGACCCGGGCGAGGTGTTCACGGGACGCCGTAACGCCGCCCTGGATGCGTTGAAGACCGGGCGCCCGCTGGAACTCGAGGCTTGGGTTGAGATGGCCGCGGATCCTGACTGCGACACCGACGACAAGCAGCAGCTCCGCAGAGCGAACCCGTCCTACCCGAAGCGCACCCCGCTGCGGGCAATCAACAAACTTCGCCGGGGCCTGTCGGAGGCGCACTTCAGGCGTGAGGTGCTGGGTATCTGGGATGACCTGTCCACGCCGGCGGTAATCCCCCCGGACGTGTGGGAGCGGTGCGCCGACCAAAACTCTAAGCCGGTCGAGAAGTTCGTTTTGGCGGTTGATGTGTCTCCGAACCGGCAGCAGGCCGCTGCGGCGTTCGCCGGGTGGCGGGACGACGAGCTGGTGCATGTCGAGCTAGCGCAGTCCCGTGAAGGCACCGGTTGGATCGTCGACTGGCTCACCGAGCGGTGCACCCGGAACCCAATCTCGGCGGTCGTGGTCGACGGCAAAGGCCCGGCTGCGTCACTGGCCCGGCAGCTGCGGGCCGCGAAGATCAAGGTGGTCACCACCACCGCTGAGGACATGACCACAGCATGCGCCGACTTCCAGGACGCCTGCATGAACGGCGAGCTGCGGCATATCGCGCAGCCGCAACTGACCCGGGCCCTGAACGAAGGCCGCAAGAGGTCTATCGGTGATCGGTGGGCGTGGAACCGCCGCACCGAGCAGTCGGATATCACCCCGATCGTGGCCGCCACCCTGGCCCACTGGGGCGTCCTATCAACCAAGGTCAAGAAGACAGCCCTGAGGCTGGGTGAGAGGCGGAGAGGAGGCGCCGTATGGTGACAGGTCTCACCGCCGACGAAGAGGCGGTCTGGACGTATCTGTGGCGCCGCTACAGCATCGCCCAAGGCCGCAACACTCTCCGCCGTGACTACTACAACGCCAAAAACGCGCTGAAGTCTCTGGGAATCGCAATCCCAACCGAGCTCGAAGGCCTCAATGTCGTGCTGGGGTGGCCGCGTATCGCGGTCGAGGCTCTGGCGGATCGGTGCGTCCTGACCGGCTGGGCCTCCCCCGACGGCGACACCCAGGGCATGGACGAGATCGCGGACGACAACGACCTGCTGGTGGGGGCGGAGATGGCCCATCTGGGCGCGACCGCCTACGGCTGCCACCTGGCCGCGGTCACCCGCCGCGATGACGGCACCGTAAACGTGTCGTTGCGCCCTGCGACGCACGCGACCGCGGTGTGGGATCACAGCCGCCACGCTGTCGGGGCCGCCATGTCGATCATCGACGTGGACGGCTACCACCGCCCGGTAGCGGCGAACCTGTACCTGCCGGGGCAGACCATCCAGTGCGCCGACTACGGGCAGGGATGGCAGGTCGTGGGGCGGGTGATCACCGCCTTCCAGGGCGTCCCGGTCGTGCCCCTCCGCCACGCACCCGACGACGAGCACCCGTTCGGCAGGTCGCGCATCACCTCGTCGGTGATGGCCCTGACCGACGCTGCGATGCGCACCTGGGCCCGCAGCGAAATCGCCGCCGAATTCTTCAGCTCCCCGCAGCGCTATCTGCTCAACGCGACCCGGGAAGTCTTCACGGACGATACCGGGAAGTTGAAGTCGCAGTGGGAGTCGATCATCGGGCGTATCTGGGCGGTTCCCCCGCCCGATGACCCCGAGGCGAAGATCGAGGTCGGGCAGTTCCAGGCCGCTTCGCAGCAACCCCATCTGGAGCAGCTGCGGCAGCTTTCCGCAATGCTCGCCGCCGAAGTGTCGATTCCGCCCGAGCTGCTCGGCTTCAAACAAGACAATCCGAGTAGCGAAGGCGCTTTGGCGATCCTGGAACGCCCCCTCGTGGTCGCCGCGCAGAAGGCCACCCGGACGCTCGGGGCTGGGTGGCGGCGTGTGGCGCAGCTGGCGCTCATGGTGCGCGACGGCCTGTCCGAGCCCCCCGAGGCGTCGCGGCGGCTACAGCCAACCTGGCTGGACCCGGCGCTGCCCTCGCTGTCGCAGGCGTCGGCAGCGGTGCAGCAGCAGGTCACTGCGGGGATCCTGCCCGCAGATTCGGACGTGACGCTGGAGCGGCTGGGGTATGACCAGCCGACGATCCAGCGGATCCAGCAGCATCGCCGGCAGGCGGGCCCGTCGGACGTGGCCCGCCTCACCGAGGCCCTCACCCGCAGCGCCACGGCAGAGGACGAACCGAATGCCACACCCCAACTGGGGGGGGCTGAGCTGAAGCAGCGGATGGATGCGCTGGGCGTCGCGGTCCGCGCCGGGGTGGACCCCGAAGCGGCTGCCCGGGTCGTTGGCCTGCCCGGGGTTGAGTTCACCGGCGCTGTGCCGGTGTCGCTACGTCTCCCGGAAGCAGAAGCCACGCGGCTGGAAGAGGGGTGATCCCATGGTGGCGACGCCGTCCCTGTCCCGCACACAGCAGGCCCGGACCGGCGCTCTCACCCAGCTCCTCATCCGTAGCCTCATCCCCCAGCTGACAGACGGCATGCCCGCTGTCGAGTACATCGCAGCGTGCATAGCGGCTCAACGCCTCGGCCACGAAACCGCAGCCGCAGACATGGCCGCGTTCATCACCGAGCACCGACGTCAGCAAGCCCCGGGGCGGGACCTACCGGCCCCGGTGCTGGCCGAGTTCCCGGAGCGGCTGGCGGCGTGGCGGGCGTGGCGCACCGCCACCACCGCGGAGCAGGCCCGCCAAGACCGCATCCCCCCGGAGCAGGCCGATACTGCCGCGCGACTGCAAGCCGAGGGAGCGTTCCGGGATACGCTCGGCGCTGGCAGGGACACGCTGATGCTGTCCGCCCACCGCGCCGGCACCCGGTGGCGACGCATGACCGGCCCGTCACCGTGCGCGTTCTGCGCGATGCTGGCCGGGCGCAGCGACTACACCACCCGGGAGTCGGCGGTCACGATCGTCGGCCGCCGAGGCCGCATCAAGAAGGGTGGCCGCCCCGCTGGCAGCAAGTTCCACGGGCACTGCACCTGCACCGCCGTCGAGGTCCTCGGGTCGGGCGACAGCGTGCAGCAGGGTTGGCGTGACGCCTACGAACAGGCTGTGCAGGAGTGCCGTGACGACGGAGTGGAACCCACCACCGCCAACGTGCTGGCCCGCATGCGCGCCCAGGGCGGCTTCTCCGACTCGCCCCGGCTTGTCAGCTCCGGCAGCGACCGTCCCCGGCCGCGACCCGTGTCACCCAAACCGGCCCCCACGTCGGCCCGGCCGGCGCAGCAGGCTGCTATCCCGCCCGGCAGCGCCTTGGCCAAAGCAATCGGCGACACCAACCGGCAGGTCTTGGACCGCTACCTGGCATCCACGCCACACAAGGACACCGCTGGGCTGTGGCTGCGGCACGTCGACGCCTACCGCATCGCCACCACCACTGAACCCAACGGCCGCGCCTACTACAGTCCCGCCACTCGAACGATTCACTTGGATTTGGCGAAGGCGATGGCGCGTGTCCCCGGACGCCGCCCGGGCGAGAACATCATCCATGAATGCGGACACGCACTCGACCATCTACTCGGCGACCTTTCCCTAAGGCCCGAGTACACGACCGCGCTCACCCGCGATTTCGAGGTGCTGGCCGAGACGCATCGGGAAGCAGCGTCCGCGGTAGCACGGGCGCGTCTGGGCCGTATTGGCCGAGACGCCGAGGCCGGGCGGAAGATACAGCTGAAAGATGCGGACTGGCTACATGACCGCGGGGTGACATCGTCGTGGACGGTGAAACGCGACGCCATCGCCGCGGCCCTCCGCCGTTTCGACGCCACTCGGCTCGTCCCCGGCGTCGAGGAAACTGCCCGGGCGATCTCGGCCGACGTGCTTACCCGCCCGCCGGCGGCGTGGCTCGTGGACGATATGATGGAAGCCGCCTACGGTGACGCCTACCCGGCGCGCTTCGGTCACGGCGCCGCCTACTGGCGGAAGAGTGAAGCCAGGCGCTGGCAGGAGGCGTTCGCGGAAATGGTGCAGGCGCAAATCGCCAACCCCGAGGCGTGGGCGGCAATGCGAACCTACTTCCCCACCGCCGCCGCGGCATTCGAGCGGCTCGTGAAGGAGGCCCTGAATGGCTGATGACTCGTACAGCGCCGAAACGATCCGGCTCATGGGGGAATACTGGGAGCGCTTTCACCTGCCGCCCCTTTGCCCCGACGGCGGGGGCGTCAGCCACATGACTGATGCTGACGCGGCCTCGGCGCTGAGACGCGCTCTCGATACCGGCCGGCCTCTGCCCGGCATCAGCTAGTCACTAGCCGATCCCACCCCTAGAACCTGACCCGTGAGGAATCCGCCTCACGGGTTTTTGTGTGCCCCGCGACGGGGCCCAAACCGATAGGAGGGCGCGATGCCCAACGACCCCACCGAAACCCTGATCACTGAGCAGCCCGCCGCGAAGCAGCAGGACGCCCCAACCCCCACCCCTACTCAGCCCGCCACGGGCGGGGAAGCCGAGCCCGCGACGGGCGAAGCCGCCCTCGGGGACCCCGGGAAACGCGCCCTCGCCGCCGAACGCGACGCCCGCAGGACCGCCGAGACCGCGCTGCGTGACGCACGTACCCGCGCTGAGGCCGACGCCACCCAGCACGCCACCGAGCTCGCCGAAGCGAGGAAGGCAGCGGAGGAGGCCACGGCGCAGGCTGAAGCTGCCCGGGTCGAGCTGGCGCGGGAGCAGATCGCCCGCCGTCACGGGCTCAGTGACGACGACACTGCCCTGCTGACCGGATCGACAGAGCACATGGAAGCCCTCGCCGCCCGCCTCGCCGCTACCCGCCCCGCGGGTACCCCGACGGTGAGGGAGGGCGCAATGCCGCAGCTGAACACCACCCCCGCGCAGGAGGCCGCCGCTGCCGAAGCCGCAGGCGATAGGCAGGCCGCTCTCGCGGCGAAGACCCGGCAGCTCTTGCAGATGATCCAAGCCCAGTAACCCCCCGAGCCCGGCCCGCCGGGCATCCCCTCCCCTGAAAGGAGCCACCATGCCCGGCATCACCGGAATGGCCACTACCTATTCTTGCCCCAACTACGTCGGCGAGCTGTTCCAGCTCTCCCCCGAATCCACTCCTTTCCTGTCCGCGATCGGCGGGCTGACGGGCGGCGTGAAGGCCGAGTCCACTGTTTTCGGGTGGCAGTCCGAGGACCTGCGAGACGCTTCTGACGACCGTCAGCGACTGGAGGGAGCCGACGCGCCCGAAGCCGACACCCGGGTCCGCGACGCCGCATACAACGTCTGCGAGATCCACCAGGAGACGGTTTCCGTGTCCTACACGAAGCTGGCCGCGATCGGTCAGGTCAAGCCGCTCACCCCGACTGTTACGCCCCTTGGGGAGCAGCCGGTCAAGGATGAGTTGACCAAGCAGATCGAGTCCACGATCAAGGCCGTCGCTCGGGACGTCGAGAAGGGCTTCATCGTCGGCAAGTATCAGCTGCCGACAGACAACACCAAGCCCCGCAAGACTCGCGGCATCCTGGAGGCCATCACCACCAACTCGGTGGACGCCTCCTCCGCGGCCCTCACCGAGGACCTCGTCCTCGACCTGATGCAGAAGGTCTGGGATGCCGGCGGCATCCAGGAGGACGAGACCCGCACCCTCATCGTCGGGGCGAAGCAGAAGCGCGCCCTCACCAAGATCTTCATCGACGGGAAGCGCTACCAGGAGACGTCCCGCAACCTGGGCGGGGTCAACTTGCAAACCATCGAAACCGATTTCGGCAAGTGCAACATCATGCTGAACCGGTACATGCCGCCCGAGCAGCTCGCGGTCGTCTCCCTCGACCACTGCGCCCCCGCGTTCCTCGAGGTGCCCGGGTCCGGGCACTTTTTCGTCGAGCCGCTGGGCAAGAAGGGCGCGTCCTCGCAGTCCCAGCTGTACGGGGAGATCGGCCTGATGTACGGCGCCGAGCGCGCTCACGGCAAGCTCATCAACCTCGGCTGACGAGGCACGACATGAGGTTGCACAGCCCGCACCACCCGAACCTGTACATCCCCAAGCACGAAGTGCAGTTCGAGGACGGTCACGCCGAAGTGTCGGACGCGACCGGTCGCAAGATCCTCACGGAATCCCCCCACATCCGTGAGATCCAGCCCGAACCCGAACCGGAACCACCCCGCCGGAAGCGCTAGATGAAGGGAGGCCGCCGCCATGGCAATCATCACCGCCGAAGACATCCTGCTGTTCCGCCCCGACGCGGACCAACGGCAGGTCGAGGCGCTGATCAGCGACGTCCTGGCGGCGGCCTCCGCCATCCCCGGATTCCGCCCGGACGAACCCGACCAGGCCAAGGCCGCGCGGGTACTGAGGGTGCTGCGGTGGGCGATCATTCGGCGTCTCGACTCCGGCTCCGGTGCCGAAACATCGGTGACGGAAACGGCAGGTCCGTGGACCCAGACGCACCAGTACGGCGCGAAGTCCCTGCTGCTGCTGACCGACGATGACCTCGCCGAGCTGCGCCGCATCTACCGCAGCGACGCCCACAAAGCGTTCATGCTGAACGTCTCGCCGCGGGCTCGGGTGCCACGATGACTCGGCCGTGGCCGCGGCCGTGGGGGCGCTTCAACAGCCGTGCTCCGGTGTCGGCGGTACGGCCCGTGCAGATCCGGCGCCGCATCCCCGTCCCACCCGAGCAGCTCGACACCACCCCCCGCACATGGGGCCCCGCCGAAGAGCTGCGGGTGCTGGCCATGGCGCCCGGCTCGCAGGAGCCTGCCATCGCGGGCCGGGAGGCCGTGGACGTGACGTGGACGCTGTATTGCCCCACCGGCACCCGGGCCTCCGGGCTGGACATCGTGATCATCGACGGCGTCGAGCACGAGGTCATCGGTGACGCCCGCGACTGGGGAGTCGGAGTAGTGATCGAAACCCGCCGCCGAGCCGGATAGCAAAGGGGGGGCGCCGATGAAGATTGTGTGGAACGTCAAGGGCTTCGAGACCTTGAAGCAGGATCCCGGGGTGCAGCGCGACATCGTGCGCCGCGCCAACGCGATCGCGAAGCAAGCAGGCGACGGCTACATCGTCCTAGAGCCCACCCAGCATCCCAAGCGCGACCGGGCCGCCATCCTCACCGGCACCCGTGAAGCCCGCCGAGACAACGCCCGCAACATGACCCTCGTCAAAGCACTGGGGGCCGGGCGATGAACGTCGAACCGCTGGGTGACGTGGTCCCAGCCCTCACCCGCATCCTCACCCCGACCGGGGTGCCGGTCTCCACCCTCATCCCCAACCCCCGCCCGGCGTCGCTGATCCGCCTCACCCCCACCGGAGGCAGCAGCGACCACATATGGCTAGCGCACGTCATGGTCGTGGTTGAGGCCTGGGCGCCCACCCCCGCTGCGGCTCGCGCCCTAGCCGGGCAGGCCCGGGCCCTGATTCTGGCCGGCGCGGAGGTAGATGACCTCATCCACGACGCGGAGGCGACTTGGCCGGTCGCCTACGACGACCCTGAAACACCCAGCCACCGGGCCACTTTCACCACCACCCTCACCACCCTCTAGGAGACACCATGGCGTTTGTAGCCAACACCAACACCAATGTTGACACCGGCAGGCCCAAGGTCGGCGGCTACGCTTTCTCCGCGCCCCTCGGCACGGAACTGCCAACCGACCACGCCGCCGAACTCAACGCCGCCTTCCTCAACATGGGCTACGTGTCCAAGGACGGCGTGTCCCTGGCGGAGGAACGCAACACCACCGACCAGGAAGACTGGGGTGGCGTCGTCGTCGAAACCACGCAGGAATCCTTCTCCTCCACCGTCACCGTGACGTTCATCGAATCGCTGCGCGGCGACCTGCTGAAGGCGATCTATGGCAAGGACAACGTCACGATCACCCCGCCAACCCAGACCGATGAGGGCAAGATCCACATCAAGCACAACGCGACTGAGCTGGACAACGCCTCCTGGGTGTTCGAGATGGCCTCCCGAAGGTCGCGGAAGCGCATCGTGCTGCCGAACGCCCGCATCACCGCCGTCGGCGAGACCAAGTTCGTCGCGGCCGAACTGATCTCCTACCAGTGCACGATCAAGGCCTACCCCGACGCGGGCGGCGACAACATCCACGAGTACAAGTCCCTGCCGAAGCTGCCCTGACCCACCCCTGATTCTGTCCGGGCCCGCGTGCCTTCCCGCCGGCCCGGACAGCCACCCCTCTAGGAAGGCCGGAAGGAAACCACCATGACCGCCCCTATCGACGCCACCTACATTGATGGCCCCGCACCGGAGCTGACCGATGAGGAACTCGCCGCGCTGCGCGCCCGCCTCGCACAGGCCGAGGCCCAGCCGCGCCGATTCGAGAAGGCCCCGAAAGTCGCGATTCCGCGCCGTCACCTGCCCCGCAAGCTCGCCTACGTGACGTTCCGCCTGCCCGGCTGGGACGGCGAATTCATGCTGCCGTCCCGTAACCTGCTGACCCAGCGTGAGCAGTGGGGCATCCGCCGCGGTGATGAAACCGTGCTCCGCGAAGTCTTCGGGGAGATCTATGAGGCGGTGCAGGACATGACCGATGACGAGGTCATCGCCCTCATGGAGGCGTGGGGCGAGGCGTCCGGCGTGAGCGCGGGGGAATCGAACGCTGCCTGATCCTGCTGGCCGAGCATCCCGACGCCGTCGCCTACGAGGTGATGAGCGCCGGGATGCGGCTACGCGATCTAGGCAGCGATGCACTCACATGGTCGGATTTGGCGACCCTGCTCTACTACCCGCGGGAGCGTGGCCCCCTCTACCGGGCAATCCTCGGCGACCGCGCCGAATGGGACCACCAAGCCCAGCTACTCGCCCACGTTGTCGATCTCCTTGCCGCCGCCAACTGGCAACGGGCCGGCGGCAAGGAGCAGGATCGCCCGGAGCCGTACCCACGGCCCGGCGTCTCCGGCTACGCCCACGCCATCTCCGAGCCGGTAGCGGACGATGACGCCTACACCATCGAGGAACTGGAAGCCGACCTAGGCCTCTAGCACCTCCCGAACACCCCTCCCGGTCAGCGGGGACCCGCCCGCCAAGCAGGCCCTGCTGACCAGGGGAAGGGGTGCTCTAACCATGTCTGCTGCCGTACAGCTCGCCACCGCCTACGTATCTCTCGTCGTCGACGCATCGAACGTCGCTTCCGGGGTGGCGAAGGAACTCGCCGGCATCGAGAAGGCCGCGGCAGCGACGGGCGAGAAGTCCGGCAACATATTCGCACGCGCGTTCGGCAGCAAGGCGAAGCCGGACACGAAGCAGCTCGAGTCCGCGCTCGACGCCGCCAAGCAGAAGGCAGAGGCCGCGAGCAAAACCGTCGTTGCGGCCCGCCAGCGGCAGGAGGACGCCGACCGCAAAGCCGCCATAGCCGAGAAAGCCTACGCCGAGGCAGTCGAACGCTCCGGCGAAGGATCCTCCAAGGCCCTGGCGGCGCAGGACCGCATGATCCTGGCCAAACGCAAAGCCGAGGCCGCCTCCCATGGCCTGAAGGCCGCGGAGCAGGCCGAGGAGCACGCGGCGAAGGAAGTCGCGGCCGCGCAGCAGCGCGTCGGCACCTCGGCCCAGCAGTCCGGCCAGCAAGTCTCTGGCTTCGGCCACAAGGTCCGCAACGCCCTCCAGCAGGGCATCGGGCACGTCAATCCCTTCTCCGGGCTGTCGCGGAAAGCCGCCGCCGAAGGCTCCGAATCCGGCCATGCCTTTAGCGCGAAGTTCAAGGGCGGCATATCCGGTATCGGCGGCGGAATTGGTCGGATCATCGGCCCCGCAATAGCGGCTGTTGGCGTCGCGGAAGTCGGCCGCGGAATGGCCGACATCGTAAACAAAGCCGGACAACTCGAACAATCCGTAGGCGCGATTGACTCGGTTTTCAAGGAATCCGCCGGGCAAATGCACGCCTGGGCAGATTCCGCAGCCACATCGGTCGGCCTATCCAAGAACGAATTCAATGAACTCGGCACGTTGATCGGTGCGCAGCTGAAAAACGGCGGCACCGCAATGGCCGAGTTGGCGCCGCAAACGA
>ERZ773077.473-NODE-473-length-30319-cov-10.212298_pt1 | contig 30319 bp, 38 predicted proteins | sample MGYA00580612_ERZ773077 | MGnify/ENA primary metagenome ERZ773077 (study PRJEB29015, sample SAMEA2737971) | human oral metagenome | biome: human oral; feature: human-associated habitat; material: dental | place: China | collected 2021 ...
TTTCTGCTCGCAAGGGGTTCACTCTTGTGGAACTTATGATCGTAATCGCGATTATTGGTATTTTGGCGGCGGTTCTTTATCCAACTTTTACTGGGTTTATGGAAGGAGCACGCGACACAAGTCGTCAAACTTCTCTTAAGAATTATTCTGTTGCACTTATTTCATATCAGCAGGATAATAATATTTTCCCAAAGACAAATCAGGCAAATAATTCTGGTACTAATACAGCGTTCTGTATTAAGGATCTTTATAATAATCACCTAAAATCATATATGCCTAAGGGAATTGAGAATGATCCTAAGGGTGGTAATGGAGTAAAGATTGGTTCAACAGATTGTACTGGAGCTAACGGAGGTTATGCTTACAAAGCATTAAAAGCTGGTGGAGAAACAGCATTTAATGGTAATGCTTATGTACTAGGTGCAAAAATGGAAAAATGGGCAAATGCTAACTTTAATGCTGCTGGTACTACGGGCGCGAATGGTACAAAGAGTTTTGCAGCTCTTGCTAACCGCGAAGAAATCAAAACATTTACAAAGGGGTCAACTGAATCTCAGGCTTTGAAAGCGAAACCACAGGATGCGTATTATATTGTGTCAAACTAATTCTCGAAATCCCCTTCCTGAGGGGATTTTTCTTTTTCAAAAAAAATTTGACATTTGCAAGAAAATTCATATATTTACTGCACTTCGGCGGGGTAGCTCAGTGGTAGAGCAGAGGCCTGAAAAGCCTTGTGTCGGTAGTTCGATTCTACTCCTCGCCACCATTTCGAATATTTAAGACGCTTTCGGGCGTTTTCTTTTTGAAAATTTTTTGGAATTTTTGGGAAAATTTTGCGAGAAAATTTTGCATTTTCCTGAAAAAATATATAATATCGGCAAGTCCGCATAGCTCAGTGGAAGAGCAGTGGCCTTCTAAGCCAAAGGTCGTAGGTTCGATCCCTACTGCGGATACCATTTTTTTTCTTGACATTTTATATTTTTCAATATAATGTTCCTACATTTGACGCGGAGTAGAGCAGTGGTAGCTCGCAAGGCTCATAACCTTGAGGTCGTATGTTCGATTCATACCTCCGCAACCATCGAAATCAATCCCCGAAAGGGGTTTTTATTTTACAAAAAACTTGCGAAAAAATTTTTCTGAGTATAATTGCTTCATAATTTTTGTTTATGAAAAATTTTTCAAAAATCATTTTGCTGGCCTCGACTTTGACGTTATTTTCGTGTCAATCTGAGGCAACTTCACAGATTCAAGATTCTATTTCTTCCACTGCGAAAAATGTTTCTGTCACGATCGAGAATGCGCAAAATTTTGCACAAAGTGGCGTAGAAAATATCCAAAATACCTACGAAACCACCAAAAATTCTATTCAGTCTGGCACGGAAATGATCAATGCGGGCATCGAGAGTGTGCGCACAAATGCCAATCAGGTCGAAAATATGATTAACAATGGGACACAATCCATAAAAAATATTCAAAATACATTACCATAAAAGAAAAATCCGAAAAGTCAATTTTTGGATTTTTTTATTTGATTTTTGGTGTTATTATGCTATAATTTAACATATTATCTATAATTTTTTGAATATGTCTAACAATATTGTTCAAAATGCTGCTGAAGCGCTGCCGATAGTTCGCCCTGTGAATAATGCTTATTTGCTCGAAGAAGCGCTCGCAGATTCGATTAAAAAATTTGGTGAGGATCCTCGTAATTTTCCGATTTTGGAAAAATTCTTGACGAGAGATCAAACTAGTATACAAAATTTTCAGACCAAAATCGGTAATGAAATTCGTGCTGAAATGCGAAAAGTGAAGGGCGTTCCACAAGCCGAAATCGACAATAAGGTGAATAATATTCCCACAGAATCCAAAGAGCGCGTTCAAGAAATTGTAACGAAATTTACAAGTGCGCGCGCTGAGGTTCGTAAGAAATTTAAGAATTGGTTTCAGCCACTTACTCAGCCTGCTGATCAGCAAATTTTTGATGAAATTGTCGAAAAAATGTCGATCCCAGAATTGCGCAAGCTTGCTTCATCGCCAAGCCAAATGCGAAAAATATTGACCAATCAACGAAATGACCAATTTTTGAATAGCTCACTCTTGATTGCGAAAAATAGTTCAAAAGATTTGGTAACACAGCAATTGAGAAGACTCGTAGACGAAACACTCTTGAGTCCTGAGGAAACACAAAAATTTTATGATTGGCTTGCAGAATACGATGCGAACAAAAAAGCTCCGGAAAAATTGATTGAATTTTTGGTTTCAAAAATTTTAAACAAAGTCGCTCCGAATACGCAACCAAGTCAGCAAGACTTGAAAGATGTCAAACAAGTTTTACAATTATTTACGCCAACGATTACTTTTGAAACGCTTGAAAAATATAACGTTCTCCCTCATGCGGAAAAAGAAGAACTTTTGAAAAAATCATACAAAGACATTATTGACGACATTAATCAAAAAACGGGTTCAAATTTGGTGTGTGATTATAATTCTGATGAATATAAGTGGTTCACGATACATGTTGCCAAATCCGATTTTGCCGTAGATTTGGAACATCTTGATGAACAACTCATTTTTGATCTTTTTGTAAAAGACGCAAAAGCCAAGGATCGTTTGACAGAGTTGCTCGAAGATCAGGTGACTTCGCATGAAATTGCGGAAGATGAAGAAACGCATATCCAAACATATGATGCGTTGATTGAAAAATTGAAGGATATGTTTGTGGCGTTTGCACCGAATTTGCGCGATAAAATCGAAAATAATGCTTCTAGAAATCGTGATAGAATTTTTGAAAAAATTGTTTCGGGAAATTTCCTGAATTTTGACAATGATGATGCGTATCCGTCTTCCTGGAAAATCGGAAATACGGCCGCCAACATTAACGGAAAAATGGGAATTGTGCTCACGCAAATGTATCTTGATAAGAATGGTACAACGACTGTTTGGAAAGAGCAGCAGGATAAATATTTTTATTCGTATGATGAGTTTTACGAATATTTTAAGCAAAAAATCGAAAAAACTACCGTAAAAAAAGTTGCCATCAGCGATAAAAGTCCGGATACCCCGGATGATAAGGATATTTTGCCGTTGCAGACGATTGATGATTTGCGCGAACAGATTGATTTGGTTGACGAAAAAGGAAAAGATAAAAATTTTGAAGTGGGGACGATTTTTGTCATCAATACAGAACAAGGCCCAGAATATGTCCGTGTCGATAGTATCGATGAAAACACAAAAAAACTCACCATGAAGTTGATTGATGGGACGAAATTTGAACTTGAATGGGAACCATTTGCGCTTGCTATTGCGGCACCACGGACGAGATTCCGTCGTCTCGGAAAGATGGAAACAGCGGCACAATTTGTCGAAAATTTTGCCTTTATCAAAGGAGATGACCCAGAACTCGATACTGTGAGTGGATTACTCTGTGATAATAATACTCCTCTTATCAAAACTGACGAAAAGCCAAATGGTGAGCCAATCTGGGGATTCAAAAATGCAGAAAAAGGACTCTTTATTGAAGTAGGATTTGGTCCAACTGGTGCACTCAGTGTGAAGATTACGGATTTTGTGACACCAAAAGATTTGGATAATGAGCTCAAAAGTCAGGGGCAGGAACCAAAATATTCACAAAAATCACCAAAAGATGAGGCTCATTCCATTGCACAAGCCAAAAAGGCCTACAATACCACACTTCGAAAACGCGAGCGAGAAGTTGATGGAATGCCAATTGATTATTTTCAATTGATGCAAATTCTTCAACAAGAAGGTGCCTTCGAACCAGTAGAAAAAGGAAAAACTTCGCCAGTGGATGAATACGAAAAGCAGGTAAAACTCGAAAATGGTGAGGATATGATGGATGCGATTCCTAAGCAAGAATGAGGCTTGCGAACGATCGGTGATATTTATTATAAGTTCCAGCATATCAAAGAATATTGGAAGAAAAAATTTGAACTTGCACAAGAAACACGCTCTGCATATGCTTTTATCAACCTTCGTGGTCCAAGTGGTTTGGGTGGCCGCAAGGCGATGGGCAATCTTATCGAAGCGACGGTTTCTGATATCAAGGACAAATTTGCTGGTGCTCAGCGTCGCAAATATATTCGTGATGAAATTTTATTGAATCCAAAGGCTCGTCCGCATGAAGTTTTGGCCGGACTCATGCTCGTTTATGACATGTCGGGAACGCTGTATCCAGATAGCTTTTTGCAAGACTTACAAGGGACGAAATATCATTGGTTTGAAAAAGTAGCCATTGCTATTGGTGTGAATCCTCGCGTTGCGTATCGAAATTGTTATACTAAAGTGGTTTCTGGAAAAGATGAAATCAAAGAACACCCACCAGAAGAAGAACTTATCGAACGGCTTTTTAAAACATATCAAGAACACAACCCATTTGTACAAGCTATTGGTGGTGGTGCCAAAGTTTGGAAAATGGCGGCTGATGGTCGAAAAGCACAGCAAGCAAAGGGTGAGGAGGAGGTTATCAAAGAAGGTGCAACGTCACTCTCTCGTGCTGATTATATCGTTGCCAAGATGGATTCCAACGAATTTGAGATTTCGCTCGGCGCTATTCCGAAACTTTTGGATAAAAGTTCGGATGCAGAATTTTTGGGTGTGATGTTTGCCTATACGGCTGGTGGCGCGCCAGATTATGTGCATTATTCGACTTCAGATAAAATCAAAAATATTGCCTACACGGGCGTGCCGTTCCATGGATTTTTGTTTGCCAAAACTCCGCAGAGTTCTCAATTGTATCGGAATATCATCAAAATGGTGCTCAAAAAACGCGCGGAAGAAAAATTGCCTGGCGCGGAAGAAATGTTCGCATCGTATAAAAAAATTGATGAAGAAAATCGCCCAGCGCAATATTCTCATACCAAGAATAAGGATTCTGATCCAATCTACAAAGATTTGTGGGCATTTTGGCGAAAAAACTACAAGGTGCTTCATCCAATCCTCCAAGGAACAGACCCAACACTACAAATCATGTCAATGGATCAAAATACTTCTTCCAAGGATGTTAATGATATTAAAGCATATTTTGGAGCGATGCACGGAGAATCAGATACTTATTTTGCTCGCGAAGGGCTCAATAAATTTAAAGATGATAATGGCTATAAAGGAACCTTTACTCCGAGCCAATCGATGCCATATTTGAACTCTGACGATGGTTTTCAATATCGCTCCATCAAAATGCACCTTTCAGCCCTTGGATTCAAAGAACTTACTGGTTCGATGTCTGGCGCCGATAGAGTTGATGTATTTCAGGCGCAAATTCTCGCATATTTGGATTTTATCAAAAATAATCCAACATTCCAGCGAAACCCAGAATATCAGAAAACGCAGTTTATGCTTTCTATTCAGGAAATTTGGAAAAAATTCCGTGAAAAAATGAGTCCCGTATCGCGAGAACAATTTGAAAAAGGTATTAATACCGATTCGTACAAGCCATTTCATATGCTCAAAGCATATGGATTGGATTTGACGACATATGATATGCTTAATAAAGAACCAAATGATATTGATGCAGAAATTGCGTATCAAAGATTTATTCTGGGTGGGCAGAATACTTCTTTGCAATCTGATTTGATTCGCAAACAGTTTTCACAACAAGTGAAGGATACATTCACGCCAGATGCAGACACGAATGCACGCCACAAATTACCAACAAATTATCAAGACAAAAAAGCGAAATAAAAAATTCCCATTGTGGGAATTTTTTATTTTACAAATGAAGATTTTCAAAATCGATTTCTACGGATTTTTTGTGAAAAATTCGATAACCCGACTCAGTCGGCAGAATTCCGATGAGGTCAATCTGACAATCATCTTCATCAATATTTTTTTCAGAAATATATTCAAAAAATGTCCGCATAAATGGCTTTGCTTTGCGAAAATCGAAAAGTTCAAGCGGATGAGAAAAATCCGAATTTTTCCGAAATTTTACTTCCACAAAAAAATATTTTTCCTCTTTTTTGGCGATGAGGTCAATTTCTCAGCCTCGCACGCGAAAATTTTTCTCCAAAATTTCGTATCATTTGGATTCAAGAAACCTCGCAGCGATATCCTCGCCCGCATCGCCGATGTTTTTGGAAATGTTTGCCATTTGATAAAATGAGAAAAAATCCTCGTGTGAGGATTTTATTTTGAAAACTTTTCTTTGAGAAATTGCGCGAATTCTTCGCCCAAATCGTCGCGATCCAGCGCGTAGTCCACCGTTGCTTTAAGAAAGCCAAGTTTGTCGCCTGTGTCGTATCGAACGCCATCCATCTCGATTCCGTGAAGTTTTTTCCCGTCGACAACCATCTTGGCAAACGCGTCCGCCAAGCGGATTTCGCCATCTTTGCTCGCACTTTCGCCATCCTTTTCGAGATATTCAAAAACTTCTGGCGTGATGATATATTTTCCGATGACACCAAGACGAGAGTCAGTTTCGCTTGATTTTGGTTTTTCCAAAAATCGTGAAACTTCGTGTATTTTTCCATTGCTATTTTTTGCTTCAACGATGCCGTATGATGAAACTTTTTCATCACTCACTTTTTCAAGAGCAATCATTGGCGTTTGGCTTTTTTCAAAAGCAGCCACGAGTTGCTCAGCGCCAGATTTTTCACCTTTGATCAAATCATCACCAAAAAGCACGATACAAGGCTCGTTACCGATGAGATTTTTGGCCTGCAAAATCGCATCCCCATCGCCACGAGGAGACCCCTGACGCACAAAATAAAAATTCGCCATTTCTGTAATTTTTTGAATTTTTTCCAATTCTTTGGTTTTGCCTTTTGTTTCGAGCAAATATTCAAGTTCAAAAGATGTGTCAAAATGATCCTCGAGTGTTTTTTTGGTATGACTCGTAACAAAAATAATATCCGTTGCGCCCGCTGCCACCGCCTCTTCTACGAGCATTTGAATCACAGGTGTGTCCACGATGGTGAGCATTTCCTTTGGTTGAGCCTTAGTTGCAGGGAGAAAACGTGTTCCAAATCCCGCTGCTGGGATGATACATTTTGTAATTTTCATAGTGCAAAATGAGAAAATAATGCGCTGATTATATGATTTTTTGAGTTTTTTCCAAATTATTTTTTCAAATACATTCCATCGCCAAAACTGAAAAAACGATACTTTTCGCGAATGGCGTGACCATAGATTTTGAGTAAATTTTCTTGCCCAATCATCGCAGAAACGAGCACGAGAAGTGAAGATTCTGGCAAATGAAAATTAGTAATAAGCTCATCAATAACAGTAAAATCGTACCCTGGTGTGATATAGGCGCGTGTCGAAAATTCTATAAAATCCTCACTAAAAATATATTCTGTAATCCAATTTTTTTCTGCTTTTTCCGAAATTTTTTCCCAAAAAATTCGCACATTTTCGTCAAAAATATTTTTTTCTTCATCCGTGAGATTTTTCCACAAACTTGGTAGACTTTCGAGCGTTCGGCATGCAGTCGTCCCAACGGCAACGATTTTTTGATGATTTTTTTTGTATTCAAAAATTTTTCCAAAAATTTCGTGATTAATTTCCGCCGTTTCAGAATGAATTTCGTACGCGCGAATATCGTTCGTGTCGATTGTTTTGAAGGTTCCGAGCCCGATATGCAGTGTTACAAATTCGCGAGGATTTTTGAGTTTTTCCAGAAGCGTTTCACTAAAATGCAAGCCTGCTGTGGGTGCTGCGACCGAACCATTTTTTTTGGCGAAAATATTTTGATAATCGGCCTCTTTTTCGCTGCTGTACTCGATATACGGCGGCAACGGCAACTCTCCAAATTGATCTAAAAGCTCAAAAATTTCTCCGCCCGAGATCTGCAAAATTCGGACAGAATCCGTATTTTCCGTGACGGTTAATTCAAAATTTCCTAAAAAAATTTTGGTCCCGATTCGGAATTTTTTTCCAGGTCGAACGAGCGCTTCAAAGTGATTTTTGTCACGATTTTTCAAGAAAAAAATTTCTCCATCTTTGAGGATTTTTTCTTCGCCATCACGAAAAATAATTTGGTCACGAAGCGGAATTCGTGCGCGCAATACTTTGGAATTATTGAAAAAAAGGACAGAATTTTCATCCAAAAATTGATCCAATTCCCAAAAAGTCGCCTCACTCAAAATTTGAGAATTTTTTTGTGAAACAACAAGTAATTTGGCGGCGTGTGCGGGATGTGCGGCGGTCTCGGCGATGAGTTCGGCCGGCAAGTCAAAGCGATAATCAGAAAGTGAAAACATAGCGCAATTATACGAAAAAACCGAGAAATTCAAACGAAAAATTGAGTTTTTTGTGAACGGATTTGCAAAATCTTGCGATTTGATTATTATCAGAAATATGAAAAAATTTTTGAAAAAATTAAGCATTTTTTCGGTATTTTTTATTTTGGCTTCGTGCTCGCAAAATAGCGAAAATCCCACCACAATGCCAGAAATGTCCGAATTGCCCGAAACATACAACGCGACTCTTGATGATGAGACGCGTCTCAAGCTCACGATTGAGCGACGAAAAGAACAGACGCAGATTCGTAAAGGTGATTATATGATGAGCAAAAATAATCCCAAAGCGGCGCTCGAATTTTATCTGCCGCTCGTTGCAAAACTTCCTGATGATGTGGTTTTGTATCGCAAAATTGCGACGGCATATTTTCAGCTCAAGGATTGGAAAAATTCGTATGCATATTTTGTCAGAGTTCCGCTCTCAGAGTTGACTACTGAGGAACAATCAAATATGATTTTGGCGTTATTTTATCTCGATAATGAATATGACCGCGCCAAAGAATTACAAAAATTTGCGTTTACAGATTTGCAAAAAGAATACTATTCAACGCTGAATGCGTGTTACGCGGGCATCGAAAAATGTGCGGATATTTTGTGGAATTATGCTGGCACGGAATCCCGAATTTTGGCTTTGCAAACGATTACAAAAGATTCTCACAAAATTTCTCCCGAGTACGAATATCGCAATTTGCTCCTGGCGAAAAATTTTTATGAACAAAAAATGTATCGCTTGGCAGGAATGTTCGCGGCCGAGATTTTATCGAATAATCCCAATTATCAGGAAGCCAAAAAAATGCGTGCCTTCGCATTGTATGAGCTTGGAAAATATCAGGAATCTCGCGATTTGATGCTGGATTATTTTGCACACAATCCTGATGACATGGAAATAATTATTCGTCTCGGTGAAGTGTATACTTTTTTGGAAGATTATGCGACGGCAAATTTGTATTTTAATAATGCTATTGTCGCTGGTTACAAGCCAAAAACAATTCTTGAGCGCCGTCTCGCGTACAATTATGCCAAGTTGGGCGATACGGCGGGCATGACGAAAGTGTTGTCATATCTTTTGCAGGAAGATGATGCGGCGGAAGATGATTTTGCGGTTGCAATTTCGCTTGCAATTGAGAAAAATGATATTGCTCGCGCGTATTCATGGGCTAATACTGGGATTCGAAAATATCGCCAGTCAAAAATTCTTGCGCCACTCTATATTCAGGCACTACGCCTAGCTCGCAAGCATACTGAGGCAAGTATTTATCTAAGTGGATTGCCTGATGAAATGCGAAATTTGCCAGTGGTTCAGCTCGAAAAATGAATTTTGCTTTTTGAACAAAAAAACTTTAACGCCGCCAAAAAAATTTTTCAAGAACTCATCCAAATTGATGAAGATGCGGATTTTGCGATTGAAGCGCGTGAATATTTAGAAAAAATCAAAAACGAAGAGAAAAAAATGCAAGATGAAACAAATGGCTCTGGCTCGACAATAACCGGTACCACCAATTCTTCGACTACACCAAAAAATAATAATTTCTGGGACTTTTAATTTTTTATTTCAAAAATGTATGTTTAAAAAAGATTTTCCAATTTTTGCGACACATCCAAATTTGGTATTTTTGGATTCCGCTTCTTCAACACAAAAGCCCGCGATGGTGATTGAAGGAATGAAGCAATATTTTGAAACAAATTATTCCAATATTCATCGTGGCGCATATGATTTGTCGATGAATTCTTCCGAGCTGTACGACCAGTCTAAGCGAAAATTCGCTGAATTTATCGGCGCTGATTCGCACAATGAAATTGTCTACACATACAACGCGACATATGCGCTCAACCTCATTGCTCGTGGACTCGCCAAAACCGGGATTTTGAAAAAGGGTAACAAAATTTTGCTTTCAGAAGTGGATCACCACGCCAATATTGTGCCGTGGCAGATTATTGCTGAGGAATATGGAATTGAAATTTTGTGGACGCGTGCTAAGGCGGATGGAACGATTGATTATGCTGATATTGAAACCAAAATTCACGATGTAAAACTTATTTCGATTACGGGTGCGAGTAATGTTTCTGGTGAAATTTTGGATTTAGAAAAAATGTCAGAAATTTTGTCAAAATGTGAAAAAAAGCCACTTTTTGTTTTGGATGCTTCGCAAAGATTTCCGCATTTGGCGACGGATGTCAAAAAATATGGTATTGATATTTTTGTAATCACGGCGCATAAGGTTTTTTCTGATACGGGTTTCGGAGCTTTCTATGCACGAAAAGATTTGCTCAAAGAAATTAACCCAGCATTCTGTGGTGGTGGTGCGATCAATGGCGTGACAACGGAAGGCTACGATCCGGCGGGTTTGCCATTCCGTCACGAACCAGGAACGCCACATATTGCGGGTGCGGTGTCATTTTTGCGGGCGATGGAATATATTGAGTCGATTGGTGGCCACGATGCAATCGAAAAATATGAGCAAGATTTGACAGAATACGCTCTTGAAAAAATTAAAAATTTGCCAAAAAATATTCACCTCATTGGTTCCAAAACTACCAAGAATCGTCTTGGTGTGTTCGCATTTTATTTTGATAATGCTCATCCACACGATGTTGCGGAGGAGCTTGCGGATCGCGGATTTTGCGTTCGATCTGGACATCATTGTGCCGAGCCATTGCATCAAGCACTCAATATTGGTGCTTCGTTGCGCGCGAGCTTATATATTTACAATACGCGAGAGGATATTGATCGATTTTTTGAAACATTGCAAAATTTGGAAATTCTCAAATAAAAAATCGCCACAAGGCGGTTTTTTATTTTGTAAAAAACTTGAATTTTCCGAAAAATTTTACATAATAAAGCGAATTTAAAAATTTTTATGAACTCAGCAGAACTTATTATGGCATATTCTCGTGATGTGCCGAACAAATATATTATGGAAAATCCGACGCTTCGATATCGTGAAGTGAATCGCGTTTGTAGCGATGTGGTGGAGGTTTTTTTGCGAATTGAAAATGATATTTTGACTGAATTTTCGTTTGACGGATATATGTCGATTACCGCAACGGCGTGCGTGGCGATCACGGGAGAATTGCTTTTGGAACATAATATTGATGAAATCCTTACGCTCAACGAGAAATTTGTTCATGAAAATATTGGAAATGATATTTCTCCGCGACGGCGCCTCGCTTCGCTTATTGGGCTTCTCGCCATCAAAAATGCCATTCATATGTATAAAAATGATGGCATTCGGGAGGATTTTAGCGATATCGAAATCTAGATAAAAATAAAAACACTTCGAATTCTCTGATTCGATGCACCAGAAAGTTTTGATACTCGATTTGGCTATATTGAATGTTATGGAAAGGAGGCGAGTGATTTTTTGAAAAAATATTTACCAGTCGGTACGAATGTAGAAATTATTTATCACGGAAATGATAAATACAAACGAAATTTGGCAGAAGTGTTCGTGAATGGCGAAAGTATAGCAAAAACAATGCTCAAAAATGGTTACGGTTGGGTATATCGTGGTGGAATTGAGCCGAGTAATTACAGAGAACTTTTGGAAATTGAAAATTCTCTTAAAAATTCAAATATCGGACTTTGGGCAAGTCATACCTGTGGTGGTGAGAGAAAAAAAGCGACAGAAACAAGTATTTCTACATTATCAACCAATACTAATACAACTTCTAATACAACAACAAATACTACAAATAATAATTCGCAAAATTTCCCACAAAAAACATCATATAAATCACAAAATGGAAAAGATTGTGGTGATATGATTAAGGGAAATATCAACTCGAGTTGAGAAAAAATTTATCATTCCAAATGACAAAGAGATTATGAAAAAACCGAAGCAGAATACTGCTTTGCTACTTCATTTGAAGCTGAGCAGGCAGGTTATCGTGCTGCGAAACGATAAAATTGAAATGGAAATTATAGCCCACCCTGTGAATTTGTAACGAACTAAAAAATCCCCCGAAGTGGGGGATTTAATTTATAAATTTCTTAATTTGGATTTCTTGATTTGGCTGGGGAGGAATACAAACACCCGAAGTGGGTGTATTTTGTTATTTGAGTTTTTTAACAGTTGGATTGTTGAGAAGATTTGCAAATTGTCTTTGTGCCTCATTATATAATATTTCTGCTCGTTTTTCTTGTTCTTTTATACCACTATTGAGCAAGTGAGAATTATGATACTCCAAATTTGCTAATACAATTAATTCTTCTGCCGTTGCATAATCTCTTTGGTTTTCTCATTTTTTGTCAGGATTTTCTGAAAGCCATTCTTTTGCTGTTTTTCCGAAAATAATTTTATTAAGCATGTCTGCTTCTGTCGAGTACACCCATTTCTTCAATCAAAATGGTCAAGTTAAATGTTCTTTAATGGCATCGGTATGAATTCTATAGTTAACTTTTGCTAATGTTCGCTTTGTATCCCAACCCGTTGCCAATCTTTCTGCTTCTTCTTCTTTGAGCCTTTGAAATTCTTTGATAATATACAAACGAAGTCATGGGTGGATCCAAGAAGCAAATTCCAAAGCAATATCTTTATGAGCAAAAGTACCACCAAAGAATCGTCAAGATTTAGCCTTAATTCCTATTGCATTTGTTGATTTAATCCACTTCGTAGGAGACATTAAAAACCGATTTGTTCCAGCCTGATTTTTAAACTCCTCGAATTCGAGGGGTTTAAAATTTTCGTTATTCAAATTTTCCCAAAGTCACAAAAATTCAATTGTATCCTTATTTCTCATCCAATTTTCAATAGCCTTTTCTGGATTTTCAGAGAAGTTTTTTGATAAATCTGTCAAAGAAACATAATCAGAATCTTTGAGATAAGAAATATTGTAACCTTGTACTCTAATTTGTTGATTTTTAGACATAATAAAAAGTTAGGATAAAAATATTCTAACTTTTGCAAAATAAATGTCAAATTTTTTTAAAAAACCACCACAAAATATGGTGTTTTTTTATAAACAATCCCTTCCAATTACTTCCACTACTTGCTTCGAGGATTTTTAAATATAAGTCACAATTTCGGTAATATTTTTATATACTTCCAGCTCGCCCAATCATAATACCAAGTTCATATTCACTCACTATATCATTGGGGTGATCCCTATTCCATATTCTTGTTTCATCGATACTTCTTCCAAATACTTTTGCAAAGTAATTTTTTATCATTTGAACAACCTCATATCGAGTGGCGATATTATCAGGATTTGTTCCACTCCAAATATCTCAAGCAGTTTCCCCATTTTTTTGTTCACCTCATGCAAGGGTTTTAAAGATTCTGCTTGCAATATTTTTTCGAGAAAGTGGGTTATTGAGATTTTTTGGGCGAGCCCAAGCCACCACATTATTATAACTTTTACTTACAATGTGAATAGCATTATTGTCTTCTCCGTAGCCATCTCCGCTTCATCCGTTTTGCTCCAACATCTTAAATCCTTCATGCGTTAGTGATACCACAATTCCAATATGTCCATATGGATTTCCTGCAACTGCTCAAAAAGAAATAATATCCCCGCTTTGTGGCTTTTGTCCTGATGACGGAAAAATAACATCATATTCCTTGCGACTGAGATTAGTAACCAAACTTTTTGCATCTCAATATAGTCTTGTTTTTTTCCATACTACCTGCACATACCACTGAACAAGACTTACACACTGATGACATCAAGGAAATTTATTATCATTAAAACATTGATAATGTCCCCGATCTTTTCCATTTGGATCTACTCGTTTTCCGAGATAGGTATTAATAAATTCTTGTAAATTCATAAAAAAAGTATATTATAATGTAAATTTTTAGTTCTCATCCCTTTTTTGTCGAACTAAATCAAAAAAGGGGGAATATTTGTACTTATGGTTATTTTTTCTTATTTTATCTTTCCTGCTTTTATAGAAGTTTTATCTCAGGATATTGTGAGCCGTTATAAGTATGCGCCCCCATGCTACGACCGCACGCTCGTTGCAGATTTTGAAAATAGTAGCGAATATTTATACACTATATGGAGTAGAATTGTTATGTATCAACAATTATCTCTGAGCAATCCTGAGTTTTTTAGAGATAAGTATGATCTCTTACATACATTGTACTGGGGATTGCTTCGAGAAATTACCTCACCCATTGTGGATACCATTTTGCCTGTGAAATATTGTGATGAGTTATAGATTTATTCATAATAAATCTTACCCTCATCCTCATATAATCGGGTATTATTATACAAGGGATTATTTTATAATTTTTTTACAATATCACGTGTAAAAGCAAGGAATTTTTCATCAATATAGTCCTTGATTTCTTTCTCAAGGCGTATTGCAATGATTTCTATAAGTTCCTTTGTTTCTTTTTCTGAAAGTGCATTTTCGCCTTTGTATTCTGTGAATTTTGAGGCATAACTTTTGTTTTTCCCAAGTTCTGCCTTGAGAATTTCAGCGTAATTATTTACGCTTCCGATTTTGATATTTTCCATAATTTTTTTGTGCATATTTTGAAAAATTATTTCTTCGCATAATGATTAAATCCAGGTGGTCGTTTCCCGATAAGTAGATTTTTGATTTCCTCCATATCTTGTGAATGTTTCTGATGCCAATTCGTTGAATTTTCCACAGATTTCTGAAAATTTTCTGCAATATTGCGAAGTTCGGTGCGTTGTGTATCTGATATCTTATTGATGGAAGCCAGATACTCATTCTGCATTTTTTCGACCGTTTTGTTGTTTTCCGCGTTCATTTCTGTGATTTTTTCGCCAAAATATTTGAACGCATACGGAACGAGTTTCGCAATGGCGTAGATAATGATAATCGCCAAGAGTGCAAATGAACCAAGCCTCTCGATAAGAGGTATAAAAGAGCTAATTTCTGTCATAAAAAGTTTAAAAATTATTTTTGAAGTTTTCCAACCAACCAAACGAACCACCCATCCTCACGCCAAGCCAAATGAAGAATGCAGATATTTTTCCACATCCTTCCGCAATGAGTGCTTCATGAAGAATGAGGTCTGCTTCACGACGCGAGAATTGCTGTATTTCGCCATCACAAGGCACTTGACCACCATTGTGATAAAAATAATCGTGAAGAATGTACGCAAGCCAATCTGTCGGGTCGAATAACCACCAAAAAGCTCGTGGAATAGAGCCAAAATCCGTCTCAAATCATTTTGGTACTACTATTTCCCCAGTTTTTCCATCATAATCCAAAAACCAAGAAAATTCTTCGGTCGTGACAAAAATCTTTTTGCCTGATTTTTTTGCTTCGATTGCCCATTGGTAAGAGGCGAATGCAAACAAAAAAGCAAAAAATAACGCAAAGAATAAGGCTTCATTTTCATTTTTCGCAAAAAATTGCGAACTAATAAAAAGAACAAAAAAGAAAATAAGTTTTTTCATAAGCGATTTTTAAAATAAAAAAACTTGCTTTTTAGCAAGTTTTGTGTATAGTGTCTATACATTTTTTGTTTTTGTCCGCATTTTCGCGGACTTTTTTGTTTTATTTTAGTTTTTGATTTTGAATTTTATTTCTTTTATTGTGAGACTTCCACAACTTTCGCATCCCCCCGGTCGTGCCATAGTTATAGCGAAAGAGAAATAAAAAATGTTAAGGTACTTTATTTCCATAAAGCATCTTAACATTTTTGAAAACAATTTGGTGTCAATGGGCGGACTTGAACCGCCGACCTCAGGGTTATGAATCCTGTGCTCTAACCAGCTGAGCTACACTGACAGACGAGTACGCCTATTATATAGAATTCTCAAAATTGTCAATATATTTTTTGACTTCCTCGCAAAAATTTTTGTACTCACGATTTTGAGCAAAACTTGGCTCATTGTAAAGATTTTCTACAATTTTTCAAATCGAAATTTTTTCCTCGTCATTCCATAATTTTTTTTGTAATTTTTGTGTTTCATCACCAAAATCCATAAAACGCAAATAATCCTCGCTTTGTTCCGTTGGAAACCCACCAATTTCGTGATATATATCCCACAAAAATGGTTTTTTCATTTGCAAAACTTGCGAAAAACTCACTTCGCCGCGCGTGATGATTGCGTTAGAAAAATAAAAAATTCCATACATTTCTTCCACTGAAACAAAGGGAAGAAAAATGACGCCTTCTCCGAGGTGAGGATTTTTTTCGCGAATTTTTTTTTCGTTTTTTTGTTGTCCAAAAAAAATAATTTGCCAATTTTCAGGAATATCCGCAAAATCAATTTTCGCCAAAGTGTCATCATATGTAAATATCGACATCCATTTTTTTTGTTTCGACAAGCGCCATTTTTTCTCTATTTCATCACGTTTTTCATTTATTGCAAATATTGGCAATAATCAAGAGCCACGATTTTGAGGGGAAATTATCATTTCAAAAATTCGAAAATCCTCGCTTGATAAAAAGTGCTCATCGCCATTGTGCGCGAGCCAAGATTCATCAAATGACAAATAATCCACGCGAAAAACCTTTTTATAAGCCTTTTTTGGGAAATCTGCATGCAAAAAAGAAATCGCCAAATCGCTCATTTTTCGCCAATCTTTGACATCATAGATCGACACATTTTCGACACAATTATTTAATGCAAATATTTGCATTAGTGATTTTTGATCATTGGTAAAGATATAAAAATGATAATTTTTAGGATAATTTTTCTTATAATAAAGGCAAAATTCTAGGATATATCCCATATCGCCAAAATTGTCAATAACATTCACGAAGCAGTCAATGTGTTTTTTTGTGCGTTGCATTTTGCTATTTTATCAAAAAACCATATAATGTAAAAAATTTTTTCTATGTTTGCATATATTTCTGGAAAAGTCATTAATATCGATGGCATCAATATCACGATTTTGGTCGAGAATACAGGGTTGGGGCTCGAGATTTTTGCGTCGCCAAATCTTGTAGCAGTCGCTCGTGGAAATGAGACGATTTCTGCTTGGATTCATCATCATATCACTGATGTGAGTCAGGTTTTGTTTGGTTTTGCGACGATTGACGAGAGAAATCTGTTTAAAAATCTGATTAAAGTTTCTGGAATTGGCGGAAAAACAGCGCTGAATATGCTTGGATTGGGCGGTGAAGTACTTATGAATGCCATTCAGACCGAAGATGATAAATTGCTCGCCACCATTCCTGGAATTGGCAAAAAAACGGCGCAAAAAATTATCGTGGATCTCAAAGGTTCGATTAATTTTGCTAAAAATCCATCAACATCAGAAAAAACGCCAGCCGCGCCTGATACTCCACTTGTGAGCTCACTTGTGAGCATGGGATACGAAAAATCTCGTGTAGAGGCGATTGTGGCTACACTCGATGACTCGCTTCCACTCGCAGAAAAAGTAAAATTGGCGATTAAAAACCTTTCATAATGCACAATCAAAAAGACCAATTTATCGCATCAATGAATATCAAAAATATTCCAAATCTTCACGAGAAAGAGCTTTTTTTGCGCGCAGAAAAATATATTTCAACACTTCAGAATATTCGTGGCATTTCGATGATTGGAATTTGTAATTCTTTGTCGATGTTCGCCACTAATGAGCATTCTGATATCGATCTTTTCATTGTTACAAAGCCAAAAATGCTTTGGTATGTCCGGTTTTTTGTGACGCTCAAATTTTGGCGAAAATGAGTTTGGCGAAAATGAGACGATATTGCGGGAAATTTTTGTTTGTCATTTTTTGCAACAGAAAATGCTTTAAATATGAGCAAAATTGCGATAAAAGACGATATTTATTTGTATTTTTGGGTATATTTTTTGAAGCCAATTTTGGATTTTGATGATTCGTACGAACAATTTTTGCAGCAAAATTCTTGGGTTCAAATCGACGAAAATCAAAAAAAAGAAAATTTTCAATTTGTGAAATTTTCGGGAAAATCGCGAAAAATATTTTTTTGGCATTATTGTTTCAATGCGATTATTCGATTTTTTGGTGAACGAAAAACGCGATGAAATTGGGAAAAAATGGGGCGACCGAGTGGTGTGATTATTTCGCAAGATATGCTCAAATTTCATGACAGAGATCAGCGGGAAAATGTTCGAGATGCGGTGCGTGCTAGGAAAATGTTTTCAAAAAATTTTTAAACTGAGAAAAATCAAAAAAAATTTTGACAAATCCAAAATTTTTTATATACTGCGTGCACTGTTTTCGACAACATCTTGGAGAGATGGCAGAGTGGTCGAATGCACCGGTCTTGAAAACCGGCAGTCCGCAAGGGCTCCAGGGTTCGAATCCCTGTCTCTCCGCCACTTGAAAACAACAACTTCCCCAGAGGGAAGTTTTTTATTTTTCGAGATTTTTTGCAATTTTTTTGAGATTTTCATCAATGCTGTGTAGACTCGTTGTAATTGACACAACGCCAATAATAAAAAAACCGAGTGCTAAAAAGATAAAAATATCAGCATATTCAAACAAAAACGACATTCCGTGAAATTTTTCCATATTATAAAATGATTTTGGATATGCTATCACAAAATTTTTATTTTTGCAAAAAACCTCTTTTTTCATATAATTTTCCGCATTACAAAAACCATATGTCCAACCAATCAAATTTTCACATTGAAGATAGAATTTTATTTGCGCTCGCTGATGATAAAAAAATTACCGAAAAAGAACAATTTCATCGCCTGAAAAATGAAATTCTTGCGGAATACAAAATTCCTACTTGACCAAGCCATATTTCATTGCTTAATAGATTTTCTGAGCTTGTAAAATCGGGAAAAATTGAAGATGAGCTTCGTATTCGAAAAGTGCTTCGTAAGCGCGCGGTTCGCTCACTTTCGGGCGTTTCAGTCATTTCGCTTTTGACGAAATTTTGGGGTTGCCCTGGAAAGTGTATTTATTGTCCGACATACGATGGTTTGCCAAAAAGTTATATTTCTGACGAGCCGGCCGTACAACGCGCTGAGATGAACGCGTTTGACCCATTTTTGCAAGTACAAAATCGCCTGCGCTCATTGGAAATCACGGGAAATGCGATTTCTAAGTGCGATGTGCGCATTATTGGCGGAACTTGGAGCGTGTATCCGCAAAAATATCAGGAAGATTTTGTAAAAAATATTTACGATGCGCATACGCTTTTTTCTGAAAAAGAGCATAATTTTTCAGAAAATGGGAAATATTCACCATTTGAAGAAAAAACGACAAAAAATGAAGATCTTCAGCTTTCACAAACGCTTGAAGAAGCCAAAAAACGTAATGAAACAGCGAAAAGTCGCGTGATTGGAATGGCGATTGAGACGCGCCCAGACTGGATCACAATTGAAGAGATTAAACGTTTGCGTCGCTATGGAATCACACGTGTAGAAATTGGCTATCAGACGACGCATGATGATATCAATGAGAAAAATTTGCGTGGTCATGGGAATGCTGAGTCAATTCTTGCAACCAAATTGCTCAAAGATGCGGGCTTTAAAGTGGTGGCACATATGATGCCTGGCTTGGTCGGTGCGACGCCTGAACTCGACAAATCTGCGATGAAGCGAATTTTCGATGATCAAAATTTTCGACCTGATGAACTTAAAATTTATCCAATGGTCGTAACGCCCAATTCTGAGCTCACAAAACTTTGGGAAGATGGGAAATTTCAGCCGTATGAAGACAAGGAATTGATTCCATTGATGGCGGAATTGCAGTCGTATTTGCCAGAATATGTGCGCCTCAATCGCATGTATCGTGATATTCCCGCGCATGAGATTTTGGCAGGATCCAAAACGGCCAATTTGCGCCAAGTGACCGAAGTTGCCATGCGTGCGCGAGGATTGAAGCGCCATGATATTTCTGCGCGCGAGATTCGTGCAAAAGGGAATTCTCCTGACGACGCGATTTTGGAAATTGATTTTTATGAAGCCTCTGATGGGCATGAATATTTTTTGCAAATGATTGACCCGAACGACCGAACAATTTTTGGGCTTTTGCGCTTGAGAGTGCCATCGCAGTATTTTTCTCGTGAAAAACATTTTATTGAAGAACTCGAAAATGCCGCGATTATTCGCGAAATCCATGTTTTTGGAGATCAGATTCCAGTGGGCTTTACGGGCGATCATTCTGGTCAGCATCAGGGTTTTGGAAAAAAAATGATTACCGAGGCTGAAAAAATTATTCGAGAAAAATATCCAACCATTGAAAAAATGGCTGTAATTTCTGGTGTTGGTGTGCGCAGGTATTATGAAAAACGCGGATATGTGCTGGATGGCGAGTATATGGTGAAAAAATTTTTAAATACTAAAAAATCCCCGAAGTAGGGGATTTTATTTTTGTAATTTGGCGAAAACTTGTGTTCCGAGAAAATCTTTTTTCCCAATTTGAAAGCCAAAATGTCGCAAAATATCGTACGCCGTAGTGGTGTGAAAATACATATTGGCGAAGAAAAAAGGAATAATGTCCGACCCAATCAATTTTTCTTCTGGAAAGAAAATCGGATGAGAAAAAGTTTTTTCTTCAGGATTTGTGAAATCAGTTTCAGAAAGATTTTTTAAAAAATTGAGATTTTCTGAAATTTCTTTTTTGTAAGCATCAAGCGTGGCGTGTTCAGTGCTTGTTTTTGGCGCATTTTTTCCTGTGAAAATTTCCGCGAGCGCAACGCTTTTGTCAATAGAAAAACGAAGTTGTTTCCCAAAAGTAAACATATCATCAATCAGGCGAAGCCCCAAAAGTTCATCATCAGAAATATTTTTTGTTTTGCGTTCCGCATCAATTTTTTCAAGAATTTCCGCGAGTGCGCTGAGTTGCAAAAATGGAAGCGTTACAGAATTATAATAATACATATTTTAATTTAAAAAATAAAGCAAATAGATTATATTTCAAATGTATTTTTTGTCAAATTTTTCTCAAAAAATAAAATCCCAGAAGAGATTATTATTGATTCAAAAGCATTTCTTCCTTGCAGGCAAGATACGCTTCGTACCAAACTGCCAAAATAAAAATTTCGAGAACAGAGTTGAGATAGACAATAAACACAAACAAAATAATGGAAATGAGTGAAAAAATCACAAGAAAAATAATTTTGACACTGATAATCGTAAAATATGCGAGCGCACTTGAAATAATGAAAGGCATCAGTAGGAATAGCGCTCCAATGAACAAAACTCGCAAATAGAGGAGAAGATTTGTGAAATAAAGTCGAGCCGTGATATTAATGTTTCCGACTGCCATTGCTGTTGAGTTTGCGAGCGCTTCTCGTGCTTTTTTTCCTTCAAAAACAATGAAGAATGGCGCATATGCGAAACACATATTGAGTAAAAACGCGAGCAAAAAATACACACCCATCGCAATTCCTATCGTTGTATGAAGCCCAGAATCCGTGATTCGAAACAAAAAAATCGTAAAAGTGATGATGGTGAGCGGCGCAAAAATGGCTGTGATATTTTGTACTTCAAAAATTGGTAAAAAATGTGAAAGTCCGTCAAAAAAACCTTGCCACGAGCGATGAAATTTTTCACCATCATTCTGGCGATATGTGTGCATCATGTGAATCATTCCTCCTTTTGCTATTGGATTGAGGAGGCTATAAAACACAAAAATCAGCACCACTCCGATAACAAGCGAAATAAAATACGGTTCGTTCGGCAAGTGTTTGAGAAAATTCCAGACATCGTCAGTTTTATTGAACGATGTTGCGAGCGCAAATGTCACCTGATATACTAAAATCATTAAAAGCCAAATCATCCCAAAAGCTGATGGCAAAAAGTTGAGCTTTTTTAAGGAATGAAATTGGCTTACAAGTCCCCAGGCATTTTGAACAATTTTTTCTTTCATTAGTTTTTTTGAGAAGAAAGAGTTTCCGCGAACCAAGAGAAAAATCCTGAAATATTTTTTCCTTCGGTATTTTTCTGATATTCTTCGCGTTTACTGAGTGTGTCAAAAACATATGCGAGCGCCCCTGTATTCGGGATAATATCAGGCATATGCATTCATTTGACATCCATATGCATATAAATTTTATGAACTGGCTGCGAAATTGGCAGATAAAAATTCTGCTCATTCATAAAATCAATAATTTTTTGCTTGAGCTCATCAGCTGAGCCTTTGTCAGCGGTATTTTTGAGTTCTTTGAAATTATCTACAAAATTTTTACTTGTAATATTTGAAAAATTTGGATTTCCGTTTTCTGATGAGAAAAATGCCGTTCCTAGATCGGCAATCGTATTCGGTGAACGAACGCCAACAATAATCATATCATAATTTTTTTCACCTGATTTAATCATGGCGTCAAGGCCTTTGGTATCGATGGGATCAGATTCCACCACGATGCCAAGCTGGCGAATTGCTGAAATCGTAAAATCTGCATAAGTAAGCGATGCTTCACGATCGGACACAAAGGTGAGTTTTAATGAAAAAGGCTCATAATCCGCATTGTAATACAGATTGTCTTCGAGTGCTTGGATTTTTGCGATTTTTTCTTGTTTGGCAGTTTCCCGCTCAGCAATTTTTTCGGCGCTATTGAGTTCAGCAAGGAGTTCCTCATTAACGGATTTTTTATATTCTTCCATTTTTTCTTTGTCCGTTGTGTGATAGATGGTGAGCGTTTCTTTGAGTACTGAACCATCTTTTTGTGTTAATTCGAGATTGTAGGTATTTTTCCCGTCCTTGATAGTTCCAAGTGCCGTCGAAATTTTGTAGACAAAAGCTGTACTTCCGGCAGAATATTCTTGCAAAGTATAGCCATTGATAGTCACAGAAGTTGTGGTATTTGGTACCACACCGTTGAGGCTGATTTCGCCCGCCGGATCATCACTATACAAAATCGCATAAGCATTTCCATTTCGGAAATATTGCATTTTTGGGATTTTTGCACCACTTGTAAGTGTCGTCTCAATAGCATACGCATCGTTGAGAAGTGATCATTTTTTCTTGTAGCCCTTGTCATTCATGAAATCCTGAAGGCTCATTGGAAGCTCCGTTTTTCCTGTTACGCTCGCGCCACTCAAAAATATTGATTGTGTAGCGATTTGATTGGCTACTTCGGGTCCATTTTCTTTGAATCTTGCTGACAAATAATTTACCAAAATCGCTCGCAAATTTGGATCCATTCGGTCAGTATTCAAGAAATTTCCATAAAATTCATAATTTCTCACATCAATTTTTTTGAAACTCGATGAGAGATTAAGATTTTCTTGAGAGAGTGGCGGAATCACGATTTCTACGACAGAAATTCCGCGTTGAAGCGTTGCCAAATCTGGAAAAATTTTGAGACGAATATTGTTGAGCCAAACTGTTTTTTGATAATTTGGATTTTTGGCAAGCACAATATTGTGATAATTATATTCACTATCGTCCGTTTCATCCTCGAAAATAAATGGCCCAGAAGTGATGTAGCTTTCTTTTTTGAGGCGATTATTTTTGATTTGATCAATTACATCACTTCGAACAATTGGATACGAAAGTGCCTCGATAATATTATAGTTTTTGCTGGCAGAAGTTATGACAATGGTGTTATCATCGCCAGATTTTACTTTTGCATTCGAAAAAACTGTTCGCATCGCACTTGTGGTCGCATGCTCTTTGAAGGCTTCAAAAGTCGCTATAACATCCTCAGTCGTCACTTTTGTTCCGTCTGACCAAATCGCGTCATCAGTGAGTTTACAAGTGATTTCTGAAATATTTTTAATATCACAATACGCTAAATCTCATTCATAAATTTCTGTCGCAGGATTGTAGCGAATGAGGCTTCGGAAAAGAAGATTGTAGAGTGTATCGTCAATTTTTCCACTTCCGTACAAAAGTGGATTCAGTGGATTGGGGTTGGAATCAGAAACGACACCCACGGAAACACCCCCACCAGGAAGCCCGACATATTTTCCACCACTATAAATATACGCGCCCACCAAGTGCACAACAAAAAAACTACATAAAACCGCACACACGAGAAGTGCTGTTTTTCGGTATTGTAGGAAGGATTTCATGGTTTAATTTTTAGAAAATAATTTCTGCAAAATTATGCGAAAAAGTAGTATCCGATGCACAATGCAACAAAAATTACAACAAGAGAAATTGTAATGATATGAAGTGTTTTTTCTGGTCCGCGTCGTTCAAATTTTCCAAAGTCATTTGATCCAGGAACGATAGAAAGTCCTGTTCCTTTCGACTGAAGCATAACAAGAGTAATGAGGATAAGTCCTACAGCAATAATAGCGATAAGTAGTGGATTCATAATTCAAAAAATAAAATTGGCCTTCATTGTAACGGAAAATTGATTTTTTGCAATTCTAATGTTTGATTTTTTTCAAAAATTGTGATAGCATAAAAACGAAATATAAATTTTTCTTTATGAAATCACGATTTTTCCGGACATTGTGACATCAAATTTTGCTCGTGTTTTTGGCATTTGTGGCGATTTTTTCGTTTTCAAATTCTGAAATTTTTGCTCAACAATCAATGGATTTTGGAAGTGGTAGTTTTCGGATTGATCTTTCGCAACTAGATCCGATTGATCACGGCGTGAAAACTTCAGATTCTGCAAATAATCGTCCAGCACAAACAGGCTGGAAAGGGCTTTTTTTAGGAATTATGAATTCAATTTCCAATCTGCTCCTTACGATTATTCCGTTGCTTGCCGGTGTGGCGCTCATCATCGCTGGATATTTTTATATTTTTTCGTTTTCGGATGGTGAGTTTGCTGGCCGCGCGAAAAATATTATCAAATATAATCTTATTGCGATTCTTGTCGCGTTTCTTTCGTGGGTGATTATCTCGGTGATTGCGAGTTTTTTCTCATAATTTCAAAATTTTCAAAAAAACTAGTATGAAAAAAATTTTCCAAAATTCATTTTTCGCTTTGTTCGCAGCTTTTGTGCCGATGATGGCATTTGCGGCTCCACAAGTGATTTCTCCAACAGGACAACTTCCTGGTGCTCCGAGTGGTGCTGGGCAGGCAACTGAGGCGAGTGATGTGCTCGGTGTTTTGCCAAATATTATCGCTTATGTGATTGGGATTACGGCTGTTTTGGCAATTATTGCGGCGACTTGGGCCGGAATTCAAATGTTTCTTTCTGTCGGAAACGAACAAAAATTCGACGAAGCGCGAAATATTTTGATCTATGCGCTTGTTGGTGTAGGTCTCGCTGGTGGTGCGTTTCTCATCGTTCAAATTGTTTCCAATCTTTCCTTCAAATAATTTATGAAAAAATTTTTCCTCAAAATCTCGTGTGCGATTTTGGCTTTGGTGTCAGTTTTTTTGGCGACAACCAATTTGACTAATGCGCAATCTGATAATTCTTCCAAAGAGCGCTCAACTCTTGAACAAATTTCTAGCGCCGAAAAAAGTAAACTTCAACGATTTCAGGTGGATCCACCGAAAGAATCCATTGATATTCCGGTTGATGGGAAAAATGCGGTGATTCATTTTTTGGCGTTTATTCAGAAAATTTTGTTGCAAGTGATTTTGCCGCTTGTAGCGGTTGGTTGTGGGCTGTACATTGCGTACGATTTGTTCACAGCTGATGGTGACGAAGCCAAGATGAAACAGGCCTGGACGGCAGTTTTGTACTCGATTATTGCGATTATAACGATTATGCTCTCGGCTTTCGTGATTTCTCTTATTTCTCGGCTTAATATTGGTTAATATGAAAATTTTTAAAATATTGATTCTTGTGATGATATTGCTCTTCCCATGGGCCACTTTGGCAGCGCAGACAAATTGTCGTGTGACAACGGAGGCTGGTTCTCAGCGGATTGATACGATTGTGGGAAATTTGCGTGATTGTGCGAGTGGAACGAGCGGAATTTCGATTGAAAATAATTCCATCAACTCAGCAGATGGAAAAGATAATTTTCGTGAACGCGTTCTGGAGCTTGCGTCTGGATTTATGCGATATGGAGCGCTTTTTGCGGTGATGGCGCTCGTAGTTTCTGGCGTGATGTATACGACTGCTTATGGCGACGGCGAACGCCTCAAAACTGCGAAAGATACGGCGATTTTTGCGCTCATCGGGCTGATTGTGGCACTGGTTTCATTTCCGCTTGTCAATGCGGTTTTGGCGATTATTTATGGAGCTGTTGGATAGAATATGTGAACAAAACTTTTGAAAAAATTTACTACATTTTTGCTTATTTTTTCTGTTGTTTTTGCGAATTTTTCTCAAATTTTTGCACAGACGACAGAATTTTCTGGTGCCAAAATTGTGGCCAATGGCGAGCCAATCATCGTGAATCGTCAGATTGACCTGATGAAGCGCACTATGGGATCGAAATTTTTCCCGTTTCTGTATACGGGATTGTCGATTTTTATTGATGCCAATCAAAAAGAACCGCGCGGACAACTTCGCGGAAAAGAGATGAAGATTTCTGCGCAAGTCACCAATGATACAGAATTTATCAAGCTTTTTACGCATGAACTTGCCCATGTAGTAGATATTTATTTTTTGCGTGCGACTCAGGATTTTCCGGATCCGTCCAAGGATTTTTATAAAATTTCTTGGCAATCCATGAAAACAAAACACGCCTGAGCTTCGCTTTCGGATTTTATTTCTGGATATGCGGCGACCAATCAGTACGAAGATTTTGCGGAAAGCTTTGTGTGGTATGTGTTTCACAACAATAATTTTTTGGATCGTGCAATGAAAAATGAAGCACTTCGTCAAAAATATTTATTTTTTGCGGATTATGTTTTTACACGAGGAGAATTTCAATGAACGGATTTTTCGCTTACACAAGCGCCAGACTATCTCTGGGATACCACCAAAATTCCGATTCTTTTTCAAAATTACTTGAATTTTCTTGGATAATGTGTATACTCTTTCTACTTTTCGGGGCTTGACCTCGCTCGTAGAAAGAGTTTTTATATACTACATTTCTCGTTTTTCACCCAATTTTATTTTGATTGTATGGGTTCAATATTTCAAGAAAGCGAAAATTTTGGCTTTGGAAATAATTCTTTTACTGAAAATTCTCGTGAGAAAAATTCAGAAAATATTGATATTTCCGCCAAAAATTCGTGAGAGAAAAATAAAAAATCTCATTCAGAAAAATTCTTTCTGGAAGAGATTTCTGTCGAAAATTCTCTCAAAAATTTGCTCGGCTCAATGAAGCCGTCATTCTTGGTGAATGAAGAAAAAAAATCATCAATTCGTCAGGTAGTTCTCGATAATCATTCGGACGATCCGATGATTTTTCTCAAAAAAGATGAGACTTCCGTGCTTATTGGAACGGGATTTGGCGAATATTCTGAATCTGGGAAAAAATATCCAACTTTTCCAGATATTCGCCTACCATTTTCTGAAAAATCTCGGATTCACGCATGGATTTTTCTTAATGAAAATATTGACATTGCTCGCGTGCTTCTCATCCTTGAAAATCTCGACTTTCCGCCAATTTTTGCAACAAAAAACCTTATTGCAAAAATTCGTAATAATATTTCTGGTGTTCAAAAATACGATAAAATACGATTTTTTGAGATTTTTTCTGAGGAATTTTCAGAGAGAAAAATTGGATCACTGGAATTCGTTATTGCAAAAAATGGCAATAAAAAAATGCTTGGTTTTCGTTCGGGAAATGCTATTTTTGGTTATGAAAAATTGCCAATTGTAGAAAATTTTGCATCCATCGCCAATGTGGATTTTGTGATTTCAGAAAACCTTGAAATCGGGCAAGAAAAATTTGCTGTCGGTGAGATTCTTGCTTTTTCGAATGAAAATTTTGAAAAACGCACGATGAAATTCAGTTTTGATACATTTTATATTGATGAAAAATCGGTTGGAACAATAGCTTGATACGTGCTTTCTGATCGAAAAAATCTCGCCGAGTCGGGCGTTGTGACTTTTACGATTGAGGAAGATGTGCGGATGCGGGCGATTTCTGGGCATATTTTCATTGATTCTCGTGGCTTTGTGCATGCGCATGAAATGATGAAAATTCATAAAGAAATTATCAAGTCTGTGCGAATGTTGTATGAGCAGACAATTGCGGAAAATCCAGTGATTGATCGTGGAAGTCTTGTACAGATTCTCAGGCGAGAAATCGGAAAATTGTGCTTTGTGCTCACGGGTAGAACGCCGATTATCATGCCAATAATTATCGAAAAAAATATTTCTAATTTTTAATATATGCAAGAAAAAAATATAAAACATCAGGAAAAACGGCCGAATAATTCGCGCAATCCTGATAAAAAATTTTCGCAAAAAAATGGCGAAAAGAAAAATTTCAGAAATTTTTTCAATTCTGGAAAAAAACTTCACACCAATTCTCATCTCAAACCAGGGGATTCTTTCATTTTTGAGGATAGTTTCCGTCCGCGAAAATCATTCCCATTTTTGACGCCAACACAGGCTCTCAAAAAATTTCTTCATCCAGTAGAAGAACGCGCAAAACCGCTTGAAAAAGAGACTTTGCGAGTAATTCCGTTCGGTGGAGTGGAACAGGTAGGACTCAATTGTATGGGATTTGAATACGAAGATGAGCTTCTCATTGTAGATATGGGGCTTCAATTTGCCGACCAGTATCAGCTCGGTATCAATAACACTATTCCCGATTTGTCTTATTGTAAAGGGAAAAAAGTGGTGGGCGTGTGTATTACTCATGGGCATATTGATCACATCGGTGGCGTGTTTCATCTAATGGAACAGCTTGGGCGCGATACGCCGATTTATTCTCCAGCGATGGCGTACGAGCTTATTAAATTGAAACAAACCGATATGAAGGCGCCACTTTCTAAAATGATTGAATATGTGCGCTACCGACCAGTGCAGATTGGAAAACATTTTCAGGTAACACCGTTTGTGGTAGACCATTCAATTCCTGATTCTCTTGGGCTTTTGATTGAAACACCAGTGGGACGATTTGTTCATACGGGTGACTGGAAATTTGACCAGAATCCGCTTCCACATCGTCCTTCTACCAATTATGATTGGCTTGAGGCGCTCGGAAAGCGCGGCGTTCGTGGTCTTTTCTCAGACTCAACGAATGCGCATTTGATTGGGTCCTCAATTTCAGAATCGGAAGTTATTCATTCGATGGAAGAAATTTTTCAAAAAGCGCCTGCTCGTGTGATTACAGCAACATTTTCGTCGATTATTGACCGTGTGATGCTTATTATTGCTACTTCTGAAAAATTTGGCCGAAAAGTGGTTTTGATGGGGCGCTCGATGAATAATTATATTGATATTGCGATTAAACTCGGATATGTACGACCAAAGCCAGGGACGATTATTTCTATGGCGGACGCGAATAAATTACCAGATAATCAGGTGACAATTTGTTGTACTGGTGCGCAGGGTGAGCGCTATGCGGCGCTTATGCGCATCGTAACGGGAGAGTCTCGTGATACATATCTTAAGCCTGATGATACGATTATTTTTTCGTCATCGGTGATTCCAGGAAATGAGCGTGCAGTGCAGGGGCTTTTTGATCTGATTACTCAGCAAGGTCCACGCGTGCATCACTACAAAGAATCAGAAATTCATGCTGGTGGACACGCTCGTGAAGAAGATACCAAAAAAATGATTCGCCTTCTCAATCCAGAATTTTATATTCCGATCTATGGATATCCACATATGCTTCGTGGAAACGCGCGAAATGCTTACGAATTGGGATACAAAAAATCTCATGTTCCTATTTTGAAAAACGGAAAATTGCTTGAATTCACAAAAGATGGAATGCGAGAAACGGATCAATATGTTTCCAAAAAACTCATCACTGTGGATGGGCGAATGGTAGGGTATACTGGTGAAAAAGAATTGCACGATCGATTCCAGATTTCTACACAGGGGGTTATTGTGGTGGCAATTTCCAAAAAATCTGGTGGATATCATATCAAGTATGATAGTGTCGGCTTGCCGGCCGTTTCACAGGTTCCTGGCCTTGAAAAAAATCTTGATGAAGCGATTCGGCATGTTTTGCAGGATCTTTCTCGTTTCAAGGATGCTGATGCGTTCGCACGATTTATTGAACGAAAAGTGGGTGATGTGATTCTTCGCGAAATCGGAAAAGAACCAAAAGTTGTTGTCGTGGTTCAATAAAAATTGAACATAATAAAAATTTTTTGTCAAGCGAAAATTTTTCATAAAATATCATATTGTTGAGAAAAATTCTCAATTTTGCTACCATAGAAGAAATAACTTCCTTCTATGGTTTTTTCTTTGTCATCTCT
>ERZ773077.483-NODE-483-length-29748-cov-37.120938_pt1 | contig 29748 bp, 29 predicted proteins | sample MGYA00580612_ERZ773077 | MGnify/ENA primary metagenome ERZ773077 (study PRJEB29015, sample SAMEA2737971) | human oral metagenome | biome: human oral; feature: human-associated habitat; material: dental | place: China | collected 2021 ...
AGAGTTCCCCGCCAGACGCAACCTTCACCAAAGGTTTGAAATCCTCGCCCGGATTGGCTGAGATGTAGAACTCTACTTGCTCATTGCCTTCACGATTAAACTTGCTCTTAGTGAACTGCACTTTAAAGCGCGCCTTTTCCATGTAAAGTTCCTGCAGCTCCTGCTTGATTTCCGCTTCCAGCTGGGCCGCTAGGCCATGACGAGCCTGACTGAGCTCCTGAGCCAGCTCTACCAGCTCTCTCTCCAAGGCCTTCAGCTCTCGGTCCATATCCTCTGAGGACAAGTTGCTGCCAGTTAAAAGGCTGTATTCTTTAGTAATCTGCGCAAAGTACTCCAGCACATCATCGACTTGGCCACCGTATTTACGTGTGATGCTGTTAATCAAGTCTAAGCGACTCTCCACCTGCAGCAGCCGATCTCCGTCAAAGTCCAGTCCATCTAAAATATCCTCCAGACGCTTGCTGACATCCTCTAAGACATAGTAAGCCTCTGACAAGCCGCCTGAAAGCTCCTTGTAGGCTGGATCGTAATCCTCGATAGACTCAAGGTCATTCATAGCTGAGCGGACATTGGTCAGACTAGAAAAATCTTCATTATCCAGCATGGTATAGGCATTGGTCAGCGTATCCGCAATGAGCTTGTGGTTGAGCAAGCGGTCTCGCTCCTGATGTAGAGCAGTGTCTTCACCACTTTTAAGGGCTGCGCTCTCAATTTCCGCCATCTGAAACTCCAGCATCTCAATTCTGGCCTTATGTTCCTGCTGATTTTTATGCAAAGTCAGGACTTGCTTACGTAGACTTCGATAGCGGTCAAAGGTTTCCTGATAGCGGCTCTTGAGATTTAAAAAGTCTGCTGAGCCAAACTCATCTAGCATGGCGATATGAAGCTGGGGTCTCATCAGTTCTTCCTGATCATGCTGACCATGGATATCCACCAAGTGCTGGCCGACAGCCTTTAGAACAGACAGATTAACCATCTGGCCATTGATACGGCTGACGCTGCGGCCGTTTTGCAGAATTTCCCGACGAATAATCAGCTCATCGGTCAGCTCCCAGCCTTGCTCCTCAAAAATCTCTCGCAAAGCTCTGCTATTTTCCAGCGAAAAAAGTCCCTCTATCTCAGCTTTGGGCGCTCCATGACGAATAACATCTGTCGTCGCACGGCTGCCCAGCATCATGTTCATCGCATCAATAATAATAGACTTACCGGCTCCGGTTTCCCCGGTTAAAACCGTCATACCTTGCTCAAAATTAAGGGAAATCTCCTCAATAATGGCAAAATTCTTAATCGAAATTTCTAATAACATAGGTTTTCCTACCAATTATTGATTTCAGCCGTGACTTTTTGGGCTGCACTTTCACTCACTGCAACGACTAAGATGCTGTCATTATCCGCAATGATGCTGAAAATTTCATCAGTAAATTCTTTACTCAGGTGGCGTTTGACAACCGCTGCACTCCCTGGCACCAGATTGAGATTGAGCATATTTCCTAGATTTTGACAGGCCAAAATATTATTTTCAGCCAACTTCAAACTATTGCTAGCTGTTTTTGGAAGCTCGTAAATATAGGTATTATCTTTAAAAGGGATTTTTACAATCCCTAGCTCCTTGATGTCTCGTGAAACCGTTGCCTGTGTCGCTGCAATACCAGACTCCCTGAGATGTTCTACAATTTCCTCTTGGGTACCAATCTTAAATTCGCTGACAAATCGTCTGATTTTCTCTAATCTATCTTTCTTCTTCATCTTTAAATTCCTTGTGGGCTGCCTCTACAACAGCGACTAAGTCTTGCTCCAAGTCATTTTTCGGCTGTTCGCTTTTCTCCAGAAAGGCTAAAAATTCAACATTGCCATGCCCACCTTGAATCGGAGAAAAATCTAAACCTTTGACTGAAAAACCTGATTCTACCATAAATGCTGTCACGGTTTCCAGCACCGCCAAATGAACTTTCTTGTCCTTGATAATCCCCTTCTTGCCAATCTGCTCGCGGCCAGCCTCGAACTGTGGCTTAATCAAGGCCACGACCTGACCTCCCTCTTCTAAAATCTGATAGAGGGCCGGCAAAATCAAGCTGAGCGAGATAAAGCTGACGTCAATGCTGACAAAGCTGGGCTGAAATTCGAAATCAGCTAGCTCGGCATAGCGGAAATTAAACTGCTCCATGCTGATGACCCGTTCGTCTTGGCGGAGTTTCCAAGCCAACTGGTTGGTTCCGACATCAACAGCATAGACTAGTCGTGCTCCCGCCTGCAACATGACATCGGTAAATCCGCCGGTCGAAGCTCCGATATCCAAGGCTACTCTGTCTGCCACCGAAAGTCCAAACACTTGTAAAGCCTTTTCTAATTTCAGGCCGCCACGGCTGACATACTTGAGTTTTTCTCCCTTGAGTTTAAGCTCTGTTGCATCATCGATTTTTTCACCCGGTTTATCAAAGCGCTCTCCATTAGCAAGTGCCACGACTAGGCCTGCCATTACTCCGCGCTTGGCCTGTTCTCGGGTATCAAAGAGGCCTTGTCGATAGGCCAGTACATCCACTCTTTCCTTAGCCATCCAGTCTCAAACTTTCTATTATTTTTTGAATTTCTTCCGCTGAAAAATCACTTTCTGTTTCTAGTTGCTCCAGCAGGCTTTTTGCTTGTTCCAGTGTTTCATCGAAAAAGGCTCTGGCTCCTCCTAAGCCCAGCAAGGCTGGATAGGTCGATTTCTCTGCTACCAGATCCTTCTGCGGTGTCTTGCCAATCTGATCAAAACTGGCTGTCACATCTAAAATATCATCACGTACCTGAAAAGCCAACCCCAAGAGTTCTCCCGCTTGACGGAGCTTCCCTAGGACTGATTGACCAGTCTGAGCAATGATTCCCGCTGCTACAAAAGGATAGGCCAAGAGTTTGCCTGTCTTATTGGCATGAATGGTCTGGAGCTGGTCCATGGTCAACTTGCGACCTTCTCCCTGCATATCCAAAACCTGCCCGGCTACCATACCAAAGGATCCAGCCGCCAAAGACAGCTCTGCTATCAGATCCACCTTGACCTGACTAGGGAGCTCTGCCATTGCCACCAAACCATAAGAATCCAAAAAGAGGGAATCGCCCGCCAAAATGGCCATATCCTCTCCAAATTTCTTGTGGCTGGTCAGACGCCCTCGGCGGTAGTCATCATTATCCATAGCTGGCAAATCATCATGGATCAGGCTGCCGGTGTGAATCATCTCTAGAGCTGCTGCCACCTGAAAATGGGCGGGAGTTAATTCCAGACCAAAGCCCTCCAGCAACTCCAAAAGCAAGAGAGGACGAATCCGCTTACCACCAGCCTCGATAGAATAGAGAATGGTCTCAGTCAAATCCGCTGACACTTCCTTGCTCTGATAAAATTCTTGAATGGTCAGGCCAATTTGCCTGATTTTACGCTCTCTTATCATTCCATATCCGTTTCTGTGCCATCCGCTTGCATGACCTTGACCAAGGTCTTCTCTGCCTGATCTAGCGTCTTTTGCAAGTCTTTAGACAGCTGCATGCCCTTCTGGAATTCAGCGATCGCCTCTTCCAAGGCCACATCCCCATTTTCCAACTTCTGGACAATGGCTTCCAAATCAGCTAAATTTTCTTCAAATTTTTTGTCTTTTGACATCTTTTACCTCAACTTGGACCTGACCATCCCGCATGAGAATGGTCAACTGATCCTTCTTCTTGATATCCTGACTGGACTCGATTACTCTTTCATTTTTTTGGATAATAGCGTAGCCCCGCGCCACAATGCGACTGGTGTCCAGCATGAGTAGCGCATCCGACAACCGCTTGGCTTCAGCCACCTTATGGTCATAAATCACTGCCATATTGCTACGCAACAAGCGTTCTTGCTGGTGAAGCTGCTCCTGATAGCGCTGCACCTGCCGCAGAGGTGACAAAGACCCCAAGCGATGCTGGAGAATCTTGACCTGCTGGACTTCTTCACTATAATATTCGCGAATTTTTTGCTTTAAACGCAAATTAAGCTGGTCTAGCTTTTGCAGATAGCCATCATAAAGTCGCTCTGGTTGCCGAAAAATAACAGAGGAAGCCAGCTTGTGCAAGCGTTCTCGCTGGTAAGCCAGACGATTTGAAGCTGCATTTGCCAGACGGTTTTGCTGCTGGCTCAAATGCCCCAGAAGATCCAGCTTGGTTACTGGCGTCGCCAATTCCGCTGCTGCTGTGGGGGTTGCTGCTCGTCGGTCTGCCACAAAGTCAGCCAGAGTCGTGTCCGTTTCATGCCCCACACTGGAAATAATCGGAATCTGAGACTCAAATATGGCTCGCACGACCATTTCCTCATTAAAAGCCCAAAGATCCTCGATGGACCCGCCACCCCGACCAATAATCAAAACATCCAAATCTTCTCGCTCATTGGCTCGACGGATATTAGCCGCCACCTCGGCGGCAGCTCCTTCGCCCTGAACCTTGGTCGGATAAAGCAGGATATCCACGCCTGGAAAACGGCGGCTGATTGTCGTGATGATATCTCGGATGACAGCCCCGCTAGGACTGGTCACCACCCCAATTTTCTTAGGAAATTGAGGTAAGGGCTGTTTAAACTTATCTTGGAAAAGACCTTCTTCTCCCAGCTTTTTTTTGAGCTGCTCGAACTGAACAGCCAAGGCGCCAATGCCGTCTGGCTCAGCCTTTTCAATGACAATCGAATAAGACCCACTTGGCTCATAGAGCTGCACGCGACCAATGACATTGATCTTCATGTCCTCTTCTAGTTCAAAACCAAGCTTTTTATAAACACCTGACCAAATAGTCGCCTGAATAACTGCCTTCTCATCCTTGAGGGAAAAATACTGGTGATTGGGGCGCTTGCGAAAATTAGAGACCTGACCTGTCAGATAAACCCGTTCCAAATAAGGATCACGGTCAAACTTCATCTTCAGATAACGGGTCAAGGTCGAAACCGATAAATAATCTGGCATGTCGCTCCCTTTCTATTTTCTAGTATTTGCGTAACTTTTATTATACCAAAAAATGGAGGAAGTCAGTGATTCCAAGTTCCTGATTTTCATGATAAATATCACTAGGATTTTATGCTTTCTTTGATAATTTGATACATTTCGATGTGCAACTGCTGCGCAATGAATTCTAAGGTTAGTAAACTAGGAATCGAATTGCCTGCCTCGATCCGAGCAAGCTGTCTGACTGTCAAACGAGTCTCATCTTCACACAGCAATTCCCTTGTCATTTTACGTTGTTCTCTCAATTCTCTAATTTTTTTTCCAATTGCTATCCTTAACTCTGACATAACACTTTTTGCACTTATCCATTTCTACTAAATTGTATAATATTAACTCTCATACTTTATTATTATTATAGCACAAAAAAGTTTTCTATCATATTAACTTTTTTAATATATATTGAAAAAATAGATCATGTGAAAAAGAAGAAAAATACTAGTTTTCCCCAGTCAGGACAAGATTCCCAAAATCACAAAAAGAGACTCGAATTTTTCCAAGCCTCCCAAGATTTATTGACTAAAATTTTTCATCCAAGTTGAAATTTGTTGACTCAATTCTGTCGGTAATACCACATAAACTTCTTTGGCTAACTCATCCGCAATGGCTGAATGCAAGTAGGTCGCAGCTGTTACTCTTTCAAAAAGTGAAACCTGCTCAAATTGACCGGCAAAGCCGGCAATCATTCCTGCCAAGGTATCTCCCATACCGCCAGTTGCTTGATAGGGGCCACCAACCTGCAGTTGATAAACATCCTTTTCCCCACTCTGAAAAACTCGCGTTCCGTTCCTTTTCTGTACAACTAGAGTCCCCTTAGGAAATTGGTCAACAGCCTTTTGACTAGATTTCTCGTCCTGTGACTCGATGGGCAAGCCAGACAAGCTTTCCCATTCTTTCTGGTGAGGGGTAAAAATTGTCTGGGAGTTTGGAAAAGGCAGAGCTTGCTTGGCAAAAAGCGAGGTAGCGCCCCCATCCATAATCAAGATTTGTTGCTTGTTTACAAGCTGTAAAACCAACTGCAGCACCGATTTCTCTAAAGAATTTTCAGCCAAACCCGGTCCGATTAAAATAACAGTAGCCTTGCGGATCTGCTCCATCAGCCGCTCTTGCTCCCACAAATCAAAGGCCATAGCCTCTGGCAAATGAGCATGGAGGGCGGGAATATTTTCCCGTTCAGTTGCAACAGTCACCAAACCAGCTCCGCTCCTTACTGCGGCCAAAGCAGCCATGATAATAGCCTCTCCGTAAGGATAGGTCCCACCAATCAATAGCAAACGACCATAGTCACCTTTATGGCTGTCTGGCGATCGATTTATAATAACCTTTTTCAAAAGCCTGTCACTGGCTAGTTTCATATTTGATCCTCTATAATTATTTAAATGTTTACAAAAACCAATATTACCTGCTCAAGCACATCAGGCAAAGAAATTCGACTCCCTGATAAGCATATCTTTATTGAATTCTAGTTGCGTAGGAGAACAGTGTTGAGCCCAACAAAAAGCATTATCTTTTGTCACTTCAAAATCAAAAGCTAAAATTACTCTCCATCTCACCAGTTACCGCCAATAAATATATCCTATACTTTGACAATTTTTTCCGAAATTTCCATTCTTCATTTCGACCCGAGCAATTTTTCTTCTCCCATATTTTACCATATTTTCGCTCGATACTTAAAATGAAGAAACAGATTCAGAGAAAAGGTCATGTGGAACTGTTACATCGCTTACCACCACAGCACTTAAAAAATGGAAACTTCCACCAAAGAAAACCATACCACGAAACTCTAGTCTCATCTAAAAAAACAGCGGATTTTTAAAAACATTCAGTTGCCACTGCAACTCTTTGCTTGTAACCAAAAACGGCTAACAGCCCATCCAAATAAACAAATTTATCTTGAAAACAAAAAAGGTCCAGTGGACCTTTTCTAAATGTTAAGTTACTACCGTAACTTTCTATCCACAACCTAAAAATGTCTCCCAGACATTTTGAAGAAAACTCGCTCTAGCGAGTTCCCATCTGCAGCCTGAAACAATCTCCCAGATTTTGACGAAAACCTCGTTTTCTTTATCTGCAACTTAAAAAGGTCCAATGGACCTTTTTAACCACCTAGATATGCTTTTCGAACTTCGTCGGAAGTCAGAAGTTCTTGTCCAGTTCCAGACAGAACGATGTTACCTGTTTCAAGGACATAACCGCGGTTGGCAATAGAGAGCGCCTTGTTGGCATTTTGCTCGATCAAAAGCACAGTTGTTCCCTGTTTTTGAATGTCTTGAATGATGTCAAAGATTTCTTGGATGAAGATAGGAGCCAGCCCCATTGACGGCTCGTCCAAGAGTAAGAGCTTAGGCGTAGACATAAGCGCTCGGCCCATAGCTAGCATCTGCTGCTCACCACCAGATAGAGTCGCCGCATCTTGGTTCTTACGCTCTTCCAAACGTGGGAAACGAGAGAAGACTTTTTTGAGATTGGCTTGGTTTTCTTCGCGATTTTTCTTAAGAAAAGCTCCCATTTCGAGATTTTCTAAAACGGTCAAACCTGGAAAGACATGGCGCCCTTCTGGAACCTGTGAAAGTCCCGCAGATACGATCTTTTGAGCAGGCACTTTTTGAATTTCATTACCTAAAAATTCAATCTTCCCAGCACTTGGGCGAACCAAACCAGAGATCGTGCGGAGGATGGTTGTTTTCCCAGCACCATTGGCACCAATAAGCGAAACGACCTCTCCTTCGTTGACTTCAAAGCTGACATCACGGACAGCCTGAATCATGCCATAGTGGACGGATAGATTTTCAACTTTGAGCATGGACATTAGGCTTCACCTCCTAGATAAGCTTCAATAACGCGTTTGTCATTCTTAATCTCATCTGGTGTGCCGTGGGCAATCAAGCGACCGTACTCTAGTACGTAGATGCGCTCAGTTACTTCCATAACCAGACTCATATCATGCTCAATCAGCATGATGGTAATGTTAAATTCATTTTTAATCCGACGAATCAGGGCAGTCAGCTCAGCTGTTTCCTGCGGATTCATCCCAGCAGCTGGCTCATCCAAAAAGAGAATCTTAGGCTCTGTGGCAAGCGCTCGGACAATCTCCAGACGACGTTGCTGACCGTAGGCCAAATTTTTAGCCAAGGTTTCTGCTTCCTTATCCAAGTCAAAGATGGCCAGCAACTCCAGAGCTTTCGCTTTTAATTCCTCTTCATTTTTATAAAATGCTGGAAGGCGGAAGAAAGAAGCCAACACATGAGGTTTATGGTGATTACCAAAAGCAATCAACACATTATCCAAGACTGTCAAATCTTTGAAAAGACGAATATTTTGGAAGGTCCGGCTGAGACCCAGAGTCGCAATTTTATAAGGTGCCTTGCCATTCAGCAAGTGCCCATCCAAAGTGACCGTTCCCTCACTCGGCTCGTAGACGCCTGTCAAAAGGTTGAAAAGCGTTGTTTTTCCAGCACCGTTAGGACCGATAAGACCGACCAGTTCGCCATCGTTCAATTCCAGACTTACATCGCTAACAGCCGTCAGTCCTCCGAAATTTTTGGTTAATTTTTTTACTTCAAGAAGCGCCATTATTCTTTGACCTCCTTATTCTTTTTAAAGAGCTTAGACAAGCTAAGTTCCCAAGTACCAAGCAAGCCACCTGGACGGAAAATCATGACCAAAATTAAGGCAAGTGAATAAACGATCATCCGAACGCTTGAGATATCTTGTAAAAGCATATTGAGGATACCCAGTACCACTGCCGCTACAATTGCTCCAGTCATTGATCCAAGACCACCAAAAACGACGATAATCAAAACGTTAATCGTATTGATGAAGGAGTAGTCTTTTGGTACGACAGAACCGACAAATCCGGCCTGCAAAGAGCCTGCAATAGAAGCTGTAATAGCTCCAAAAACAAAAGCAATGACTTTAATTTTTGTTGTGTTGACACCGACAGACTCTGCCGCAATCTCGTCCTCACGAACAGACAAGGTGCTGCGTCCGATAGGACTGCGGAGGAAGTTGAGGGTCAAAATAGTCGTAATCACAACGAAGGCATAAACCAGCTGCCAAGATGTAAATGGTGGAATAGACAGGATCCCTGCCGCACCATTGGTCAATTCGCCACCATTGACAATCAAAATCCGGATAATTTCAGAAACACCCAAGGTCGCAATCGCCAAATAGTCTCCCTTTAAGCGAAGGGTAGGAATACCAACAAGCAAAGCTACCGCACCTGCAAGAACAGCGCCGACCAACATAGCAATAAAGAAAGAACCGTAGGTTGGGGATTTAGAACCCATAATGGCTACTGCATAGGCACCAATGGCCATAAAGCCAGCATGCCCAAGCGAGAATTGCCCAGAAAAACCAACGATAAGATTGAGGCCAACAGCCAAGATAATATTAATCCCAATCTGCTCAAAGATTTGCAGATAGAAAGGATTGAGAATACCTGTGCTAGCAAGCACTGTCATCAATAGGTAGCCAAAAAGGATCAGAGCAAGCCATAACGCATTTACTTTTAAATTATTTTTCATACATTACACCTTCTCTTTCACATTTTTACCTAGAATACCAGCTGGACGAACCAATAGAATGATAATCAAAATTGCATACACAATCGCATCTCGGAAATCTGATAATCCAACTGCTGTTGCAAAAGTTTCCAAGAGACCGATTACAAATCCACCCAAAGCTGCCCCTGGGATGATACCGATTCCGCCCAAAACTGCGGCAACGAAGGACTTGATACCCGGGGTCATTCCCATCAGTGGCTCAAGTGAGTTGTAGTAAAGGGCAATCAGCACTCCTGCTGCTCCTGCCAAGGCTGAACCCAAAGCAAAAGTAAAGCTGATCGTACGATTGACATTGATTCCCATGAGCTGGGCTGCATCGCTATCCACGGAAACAGCCCGCATGGCTTTCCCCATTTTGGTTTTTTGCACGATAAACTGCAATCCAACCATGAGCAAAATAGAAATTCCCAAAATCATTAGCTGAATATTGGAAATCGAAACTGGTCCAATCGTATAACGTACCGTTTCAATCACCTGAGGGAAAGAACGAGTATTGGCACCTACAAAGAAGACCATCCCGTATTCCAAAAGGAAAGAAACTCCAATCGCCGTAATCAAGGCTGCAATCCGTGTCGAATTGCGCAGCGGACGATAGGCTAAGAATTCAATCACTACACCGAGGATTGCTGTACCAACCATAGATAAAATAAGGGCCACAAAGAAATTCAGGTGAAGGGTGTTAATCAGGTAATATCCCATGAAAGCACCGATCATATAAATGTCTCCATGCGCGAAATTGATCAGTTTGATAATTCCGTAAACCATGGTATAACCCAAGGCCAGAAGCGCATAGACACTCCCCAAAATCAATCCATTGGCTAGCTGCTGAAGAATTTGTTCGAGCATTCCACACCACTCTTTCTAATATAAAATAAGAGCAGAAACAACAATCTCAGACGAAGCCTTGTCTTGCCGTCTCTACTCAAACATCATAAGCAAGTAAGAAACAAGTCAAAGACTGGGTTTGTCCCCAGCCTCAGACCCTTTATTCAGGTTTAACTGTCTCAACAGTATCTACTTTACCATCTTTCAAACCAATCATCAAGGCTGTCTTCACAGGGTTGTGATCTTTATCAATGGTAATAGATCCAGTAACTCCTTCAAAGTCTTTTAACTTAGCAAGGTTATCTTTAATTTCTACAGATGTTTTTGCACCCTTAGATGCTTCTGCTGCCATATAAACTGCGTCATAAGCAAGAGCCGCAAACATAGAAGGTTCTTCATTGTATTTAGCTTTGTAAGCTTCAACGAATTTCTTCGCTTTATCTGTCATGTCACCTGAAGTTGAGAAACCAGATACATAATAAACATTAGTTGCTGCTGCTGGAGTTGCTTGTTCTACAAACTTGGCATCGCTAAATCCGTCTGGTCCAACGATTGTTTGAGTGATACCCAAACCACGCGCTTGGTTCACCAATTTACCAGCTTCTGTGTAGTAACCTGGCACAACCAGTGCATCAAATTCTTTGCCTTTGATCTTTGTCAAAGCAGCTTGGAAATCTGAGTCACCAGAAGCAAAGGTTTCTGTCGCAACGATTTCACCCTTGTATTCTTTCTTGAAAGCTTCTGCCATTCCTTTTGCATAATCGCTTGAATTATCATAGTAAAGAACGACTTTTTTAGCTTTCAAAGTATCTGTTACATATTTAGAAATGATTTTACCTTGGTAACCGTCAGTAAAGGTTGCACGATACAAATAATCTTGTTTATTTGTCAAATCATCTTGTGTTGCACTTGGTGTTACCAAAGGAACTCCTGCTTTACCAGCATTTGCAATTGCAGCAGCGACTGCACCTGAAGTTGCAGGACCAATGATTGTATTAACTTTGTCTTGAGTTACCAAGCTTGTAGTAATAGTTGCGGCTTCTGCAGTTTCTGATTTGTTGTCTTTATCAGTTACTTCGATCTTCTTGCCGTCTACACCGCCAGCTGCGTTGATTTCATCAACAGCAAGCTGAGCACCGTGTTGTTCTGCAGTACCGTAAGCTGCTACAGCACCAGTTTCTTCAAAGTTGAAACCGAGCTTAAGTGTTTTACCGATTTCTGTTCCAGTAGCGGATGAGTTGTTTGTCGAAACCTCTCCACAGGCTGCTAAAAGTGCAGCACTAGCAAAAGCTACGAGTGAAAGTGCAAATTTTTTCTTCATGAATAATCTCCTCTATTTTGTTATTTGCTTTGTTTGCAAATGATATAGTAAGAATATACCGAATTATCTGACAATTGTCAACCCAAAGAACTCATTTTTTTAAATAATAGCGTTTTCTTGGTTTCTAAACAAGCTTCCAACAAAATTTGTATCAAGATTTTGAATCTCACAAAGCTGGATTTTTTTGACATAAGACTCTTTAGACAAACTTTCTTTTAGGGACTCCGCTTGCTCTTTAGCTACATAAAGCTGCAAATAACGGTGCTTCTTAGAATGATAAATAATATCTCCAACATGGGCCAGCTTATTTGCATCTCGATTATAGTATAGATGAATAATTAAGCCCATTCGTTCTTCTTTTTTAAACATACTAATCCTCTCTGGTCATTTGTACTCTATTGATTATATCAAAAAAAGCCCACAAATGGGGCATTTTTTCCTAGTTATAATTGAAGACTAGCTAAGATTATTATTAGCCATGATTTCATCAATGAAACCATACTCAAGGGTTTCTTGGGCACTCATCCAGTAATCACGTTCGGCATCTGCGTGAATTTGCTCAACCGATTTACCAGAATTGTCGGCAAGAATTTGCTCCAAGGTCTTACGAGTCTTAAGCAAATGCTCTGCTGCAATGGCCATATCTGTTTGCTGAGTACCGCCACCAGTACCACCCATTGGCTGGTGAATCATATACTCTGCATTAGGAAGCATGAAACGTTTGCCCTTAGCACCGCTAGAAGCAATGATGGTTCCCATGCTGGCTGCCATTCCCATGACGATCGTCTGCACATCAGACTTGATGAAGTTCATGGTGTCTACAATCGCCAATCCCGCTGACACAGAGCCACCCGGAGTATTAACATAAAGATAGATGTCCTTGGTGCTGTCTTGTGCATCTAGGAAAAGCAACTGCGCGATAACAGAATTAGCCATATTGTCCTCAACAGGACCCGTCAGCATGATAATACGGTCTTTTAAAAGGCGTGAGTAAATGTCATAAGAACGCTCACCACGGCTGGTTTGTTCAATAACTACAGGAATCATGAATATTTTCTCCTTCATTCGATATATTCATTATTATAGCCTTTTGGTCAAAAAAGGTCAAATATTTGCTTTACCTGTCGGATGACAGAGAACAAAGCTGTGATTATCTTTGGTTTGGAAAGCACAAATCCACTGGATTGACTGGAATTTCCTATTACAGACTAAAGTTTCTATTTTGTACCAAAGAGGCGGTCACCAGCATCTCCGAGACCTGGAACGATGTAGCCGTGTTCATTAAGATGATCATCGAGGGCAGCCGTGAAAATATCTACATCAGGATGAGCATCCTGCAAGGCTTTGACACCTTCTGGAGCAGACACCAAGCAGACAAATGTAATATTGCTTGCGCCACGTTTCTTCAGAGAATCCACAGCCAAGATAGCAGAACCACCCGTAGCCAACATTGGATCGACAACAAAGATTTGACGTTGGTCAATGTCTTCTGGCAATTTTACCAAATATTCAACTGGCTTCAAAGTTTCTTCATCACGGTACATTCCGATGTGGCCAACTTTAGCAGCAGGAACCAAGCTCAGGAGACCATCCACCATACCGATACCAGCCCGTAGGATTGGGACGATAGCCAACTTCTTCCCTGCAATCTGCTTTTGAACTGTTTTCGTAATTGGTGTTTCAATTTCTACATCTTCAAGTGGTAAATCGCGCAAAACTTCGTATCCCATCAGCATTGCGATTTCATCTACTAATTCACGAAAAGCTTTAGTAGAGGTATCTGTACGACGCAAGATAGACAATTTATGCTGAATGAGCGGATGAGCGATAACTTCAAGTTTTCCCATGATCGGATTTCCTTCTTTCAATTTATTCTTCTTATTATATCAAAAAAGAAGAAAAAAGGCTTGCCACAAGCAAACCTTTTCATCAATTTTAGTTCTCTTTTTGATAGAAAAGTCTGATGAAACTTCAAACTTTGTCAAATTTTCTTAGATAGACTATTTTATACCAATCCTTCTAGGAGGCCTCTCATAAAGTTTTCAGAATTAAACTCACCAATGTCGTCAATTTTCTCGCCAAAACCAATCAGCTTCACTGGAATATCCAGTTCCTGACGAATGGCAAGGACAACACCACCACGCGCAGTTCCATCAATCTTTGTCAAGACAATACCTGTCACAGGCGTAATTTTTGAAAATTCCTTGGCTTGAACCAGCGCATTTTGACCAGTAGAGGCATCCAAAGCTAGGAAGGTTTCGTGCGGCGCTGCTGGATCTACCCGCTTGATAATGCGACCGATTTTTTCCAGCTCTGCCATGAGATTGTCCTTATTTTGCAAGCGACCAGCTGTATCGATCATGAGAATATCAATATTTTCAGCCTTGGCTCTTTCCAAACCGTCAAACACGACACTGGCTGGATCGCTCTTTTCTGGACCAGTCACGACAGGCACATCGACTCGGCGCCCCCACTCAGCTAGCTGGGCAACGGCTCCAGCTCGGAAGGTGTCTGCTGCAACCAGCATAACCTTTTTACCTTCTTGCTTGTATTTATAGGCCAATTTACCGATTGAGGTCGTCTTCCCTACTCCATTTACACCGACGAAGAGCATGACGGTCAAATCCTTTTGTAGATTGATTTTTTCGTTGAAACGGCCGTCTTTCTCATAGATATCGACTAATTTTTCAATGATTAGTTGGCGCAAAGCGTCTGGTTTCTTAGCATTTTCTAGACGAGCTTCATAGCGCAGGTCTTCAGTCAGATTGGAAGCTACCTGTACACCGACATCACTGGTAATTAGCAATTCTTCCAAGTCTTCAAAGAATTCTTCGTCAACCGAGCGAAAATTTGCAAAGAAGGCATTGAGACGAGCACCAAAGCCAGTCCGCGTCTTTTTGAGACTGCGGTCATACTTGTCTTGGACGCTTTCTTCTTGGTATTCAGTAGAAATCTCAGCTGTTTCTGCGGGAGTCCCACTCTCTACTGGAGCCAGCTCTTCCGTTGCCGCTTCTCCATGCTCAGCCAAGTCTGCTTGCGAAGGAGTGTTGTCTCCCTGCTTACTAGATACCTCTTGCTCTGATTCGTGGCTGATTTGCTCTCTAGCTGCAGCCAAACGCTCCTGCAATTCTTGGTAATAATCTCTGCTTTCAGTCGCCACTTCTGATTCACTACTGCTTTCCAAAGCTTGATTTTCTGAAGTTTCAAACTGCTCTTCTGCCTCAGCCATAACTTGCTCAGAACTTTCCTTGTCTTCAATCACTGGTTCAGATAAGTCAGCTTGTTGAGCAGTTGGGACAAACTCCTGCTCAGAAATTGCTGAAACTGCAGGCTCTGTATTCTCTTCTGACACAGACTCTACTACCGGAGTTTCCACCGATTCTTCATTAGAATCAGCAAGGGACGGGGTATCTGTCTCAGATGATATTTCATCCTCAGCCTGCTGACTGCCATCCTCCGCTTGCTCCTCTAACTGGGGCTTTTCTTCCTGTTCTTCTTCCTGTTTTCGTCCAAAAAGACGGTCAAATAATCCCATCTTTAATCCTCCTTCAATACATATTTCCGAATTGCCCAAGCAACTGCATCTTCATCATTAGTCATCGGAGTGACAACTTTTGCGACTTCCTTGACTTCTGGCACGGCATTTTGCATGGCAACCCCCAGACCAGCCCAAGCAATCATTGATAAATCATTGGCTTCATCGCCGCAGGCCATAACTTGACTTCTATCAATTCCCAAGTGGGCAATCAGTTTCTCCAAACCAGTCGCCTTGTGGACATTTTTCGGTGACCATTCCAGCAGCATTTCTCGTGATTTGAAAATTTCATACTGATCAAAAAGTTCGGTCGAAATGTGAGGAATGGCTGCGTCCAGCGCTTCCTGGGCAAAGGCTGTAACGCATTTATTGTAGGTAATCTGGCTAGAAAGGTCTTCAAAAGCAATGGATTCAAAATTCAGAGCTGGATTGAACTCCGCATAGAGCGATGCCTGGTCTGATTGAATCTGATAAACCAAGCCACCATCGATCGCATCCAGAGGTAGACCTAATTTCTCAGTCTCTTCAAAAATCCTGGCTACATCATCGTAGGCAAAAACTGTTTTATCCAAAATTTCGCCAGTATTGCGCTGAACCAGACCACCATTAAAGGTAATGGTGTATTCATCTGCCTGACCATCAGTGCCCAGCTCATGAAGGAAAAATTCCATAGCTTTAAGCGGACGACCTGTGGTCAATACAACTTTGACACCCTGCTCCTGAGCCGCTTTGAGCGCTGCCAGATTCCCTTGAGAAATCTTTTTATCCGTAGTCAAAAGCGTCCCGTCCAAGTCCAAAGCAATCAATTTAATATCAGCCATTACAAGCCCTCCATGTAAGTCATAACAGATTGGGCCGCATGGTGGCCAATCACTTCCTTAGCAACTGCCAAAATTTCCGGCCGCGCATTTTCTGGTGCAATCGGGTGACCCACCACCTGCATCATATGTAGGTCATTGAGGTTATCACCAAAAGCCATGACCTGATCCATCTCTAGGCCTAGCTTCTTAGCTAGCTCGACAAGAGCCACCCCTTTATCCACATAGTCCAGCACGATATCAATTGACTTATAGCCTGTTGTCATGGCCTTGACACCAGCAACATTTTCATTGACCCAAGCTTCGCCGTCGGCCACTGTTTCTTCGCTGAAATTGGTCGTGAATTTGAAAATCTCGTCTGTAATTTCACTAAAATCGGCAACCTTTTGGATATTTTCATTATAATTAGCGCTGAAAGAGAGATAAGTCGGATCTACTGTCTCTAGTACATAACAGCCTTTTTTCCCTGTCAGAAGCAACTCATTGATATTGACAAAAGGCGACTCCTTAAGCTTGTCAAATACCTTTAGATAAAATTCTCTTGGCATGGTTGCTTCGTATAAATCTTTTCCTTGAAACTCTACTAGGCTACCATTTTCTGCGATAAAGATAATATCATCCCGAACTTCATGAAAGAGCTTTTCAAGAGAGAGAATCCCTCGACCACTGGCAACAGCAAAGTAGATGCCCTTTTCTCTAAACTGGGCTAGCAGGTGCTTGAGCCGCTCCATATCAAACTGACCCTTGTCATCTAAAAAAGTACCGTCCATATCTGTTGCTACTAATTTTATGCTCATACTATAAACTTTCTAAATCTTTTAACTTGACCGACACAATCTTGGAAACTCCTGACTCCTGCATGGTCACTCCATAGATGGAATCTGCCGCAGACATGGTTCCCTTGCGGTGGGTCACAACGATAAATTGGCTTTCTTTGTCAAAGCGGTTGAGATAATCTCCAAATCGCTTAACATTGGCCTCATCCAGAGCTGCCTCAACTTCATCCAAGATGACAAAAGGAATAGTCTTGACGCGGATGATGGAGAAGAGAAGGGCCAAGGCTGATAGGGCTTTTTCTCCACCGCTCATGAGATTGAGGGATTGGATTTTCTTGCCTGGAGGCTGAACTGAAATCTCTACTCCAGCTGTCAGCAGGTCGCCTTCTGTCAAGATGAGATCAGCTGAACCGCCGCCAAACATCTGGCTAAAGGTCAGCTTGAAGCTTTCTCGAATAGCTTCAAAGGTTGTTTGGAAACGTTCCTTGACTTCGTCATTCATCTCTTCAATGGTTTCCAAGAGGAGATTTTTAGCCGAGAGGACATCGTCCCGTTGACTATTGAGGAAGTTCAGTCGGTTGCTGACTTCTTCAAATTGTTCTACTGCTTCCAGATTGACTGGTCCCAAAGCACGAATAGCCTTTTCTAAGTCTTTGACTTGGGCTTCTGCAGCTGCAAGATTTTCCAAAGAACGCGCTTTTTGATCAGCCTCTTCAAAGCTGATTTGATAATTATCCGTCAGATTGGTCAGCAGACGACGCAAGGCATCTGAAAATTTCTCTTTTTCAGCTTCTGCCTTGGCCTGACGGCGAATCAGACTTTCGTTTTGCTGACGGGCTTGGTCTAAATGCCCTAGAATATCCTCAGACTGCCCCTCTAAGTCGTCCAGCTCAAATTTGAGTCGGATGAGGCTCTGATCCAAGTCTGTCTTTTTCTCTTGGGCAGTCTTAAGCTGCTCTTCCAAGACGGAAATATCCACCTTCTGGCTGACTGCTTCTTCCTTTTGCTCTATCAAAAGCTGCAAAGTAGCAACTTCCTTGTCCAAGGCAGCCTTCTCCTCTAGCAAACGCGACAAATCATTCTTCTCAAAGCGCTGGCTAGAAGTCAGCTCCGTGCTCTTCAATTTCAGTTCAGACAAGTTAGCCGATAGCTGATCGAAACGATCTTGAACAGCGTTTTTATTCGACTTGACTTGCTCGATTTCAGCAGTAATGGCTGTTTTTGCAGTCTCAATAGCCGACAGCCGCTCTTCCATTTTTTTCTTTTCAGCAAGGCCTGCTGTTTCAGTCTGGCTAGCCAAATCTTGCTCCTGCAGTTGCTCCAGCTGACTGAGTTCCGCAACCCGCTCTGCAATCTGTTCGTAGGCCAACTTGACTCTTTGCTCCGTCAAGCGGGCTTGCTCACCCTCAGACTTGATGGCTTCCAAGGCTTGCTTGGCCTCTGATAGCTGAGACTGCAAGCTTTCGACTTGCTGCTCCTGAGCTTTCAGCTTCTGAGACTGCTGCTCCATTTCTCCAAGCAGGCTGTCCAGTTCAGGCTTGATAAAGATTGTGTTATTATTGCGATTGGCTCCTCCGGCATAAGAACCGCCTGTGCGCAGTTCCGTACCGTCCAGCGTTACGATTCTGACTTGGTAACGTACCTGACGGGCGGCTGCACGCGCATGCTCAATCGTATCAAAAATAGCGGTTGTTCCCAGCAGATTTTGGAAAATATTCTCCAAACTTGGCTCATAGGTCACTAGCTCTGAAGCGATACCGAGGAAGCCCAGACTGGCCTCAATTCTGGATTGATTTTGCTCCGGAAGTTGACGAGCTTTGATAGTCGTCAGAGGTAGGAAAGTAGCCCGACCAGCTCGATTTTTCTTAAGAAAATCAATGGCTCTGGTCGCTGCCCCCTCGTCCTCAACGATGATATGCTGGCTGCTTGCCCCCAGCGCAATTTCCAAAGCGGTCTGGTAATGGGGATCGAAGCTCAATTTCTCGCTGACTGCCCCGACAATACCACCCAGACGATCAGCCTCCTGCAGAACGCTTTTTACACCTGCATAAAAATTACTGTGATTTTTGAGGATGGCTTCTAAACTGCCTGCACGGGCTTTTTTGTTTTTCAAATCATCCAGCAGGGCAAACATGATAGTCTGCTCATTTTGATAAGCAGTCGCCAACTTCTCGACCTGCTCCTGCTGCTCCTGATACTGATCTAGCAAGGCTCTGAGAGCAGCCTGTGCCTCTTCTAATTCTGCCTGTCGAGCCGCTTCTTCTTCCCTACCGACCTTTAAATCAGCCTGTAATTTGTCAAACTCAGCCTGTTTGCTGGCAGCTTGGCTCCGCTCATTCTCCAGACGATTTTCGAGCGAGGTCAAGTCGTTAGACAGATCCGCTTCTTCTTGCATGAGCTTGACGTAACGATCCCGCAGATTTTCAATCAGCTGGTCTGGGTCATCTGAAAAGTCCGCCAATTCTGCTTCCAACTGGCTCATAGCCTCTTGATTTTCTGTCAACTGGACTTCTAAATCAGCTAGATGACCTTCCTTGGAGGCAATATCAGCTGTCAACTGCTGGCTTTTTTCTCTCAACCCAGCCAAACGTTCTTCATTTTCTAAACGACTGCTAGCTGCCTGACTCGATTCCAACTTAGCTAGGTCTATCTGGCGTTCCAAATCACTGATTAAACGAGTCAGCTCCAAAAGACTGGCCTGATCGTCAGACAGTTTTTGATTCACTTCCTGCCGTTTGACCTTAATCTCTTGGTTTTCACGCTCCAACTCATCCCGTTTCGTATAATAGGCCGCCAGCTCCTGCTTGATAGCCTCTAAATCAGCCTCTGCCGCCGTCAAATCAGTTTTATTCGCCTTAATCTGAGCCACCAAGACATCTAGATAGAGTTCCTGACGCTCATGATCCAGTTCTAAAAAGCGCTTGGCTGTCTCAGCCTGCTTTTCCAGTGGCTTGACTTGACTATCCAGCTCGTAGATAATGTCTTCCAAGCGATCCAGATTGTCTTGAGTCTGCGCTAGCTTGCTCTCTGTTTCCTTGCGGCGGGTCTTATATTTGAGCACTCCAGCCGCTTCTTCAAAGATTGCCCGACGCTCCTCTGGTTTGCTGTTAAAGATTTCCTCTACCTTCCCTTGGGAAATGATGGAGAAGGAATCTCGTCCTAGCCCTGTATCCATGAAAAGGTCATGGACATCGCGGAGACGGACCTTTTTACCGTCAATCTTGTACTCGCTATCGCCACTGCGATAGATATGGCGCTCGACACGAATTTCCTTGCCTGCCTGCTTGATAAACTGGTCCTGATTATCCAAAACCACAACGACCGAAGCATAGTTGAGGGGCTTACGGTTCTCCGTCCCTGCAAAAATGACATCGGGCATCTTACCTCCCCGCAAACTCTTAACACTCGACTCACCCAGAGCCCAGCGCAGGCTCTCCGTAATGTTGGACTTGCCTGAGCCATTGGGACCAACAACTGCAGTCACCCCTTGGTCAAAAACCACCTTAGTCTTATCTGCAAATGACTTGAAGCCCTGAATTTCAATTTCCTTTAAAAACATTAGTGACTTTCCTTTTCAAATGCATCCTTGGCAGCTTCCTGCTCAGCCAATTTCTTAGAACGGCCTTGTCCCTGACCCGCTTTCTGACCATTGATCAACACAGCCACAGCAAAGTTCTTAGCATGGGCTGGCCCTGTCTCATCTGTAACCTGATAAACAATCTCCACATCGCCATTAACCTGCAGGAGTTCCTGCAGCTTGGTCTTATAGTCTGTCACCTGCTCAAAGTCACCCGCTTCCACCTTGGGAATCATAACTTGATAAATAAAGTCCTTGACAGTCTCCACATCCTTATCCAGAAGGAGGGCACCCAAAAAGGCCTCAAATAAGTCACCCAGAATGGTATCGCGATTGCGACCTCCTGACTTCTCCTCACCGCGACCCAGCTTGATAAACTGATCAAACCGACAGTCCCGTGCAAAGCCAGCCAAACTCTCCTCCCGAACAATCATGGAGCGTAGTTTTGACAAATCTCCTTCTGGTTTTTTGGGGTATTTTTTATATAAATACTCAGAAATAATCAGCTGCAGAACAGCGTCTCCTAAAAATTCCAGGCGTTCATTGTGTGAAATTTTTAAGAGGCGGTGCTCATTGGCATAGCTGGTATGAGTAAAAGCGGTCTCTAGCAGACTACTGTCTTCAAACACCAGCCCAAACTGCTCCAGCAGTGCATCTTTTAAATGTTTCATAGTTTCTTTTTCATGCTAGGCCAAGGCAGAGCATGAGTTCCATCCATCCTTTCTAAAATGATGTTCTTTGTGAACTATCTACCATTATACCAAAAAACAAGTGCTAACGCACTTGTTTACTTGTCTTCTTAGCGTAATTCCCAGCCTATTATTTATCTGGGATGACCTTGAAAAGGTAATAAGTAATAAAGATTGTCAGAGCGAACAAGAAAATTTTCACCCAAATAATGGGCGCGAAGGTAATGGAAATTCCCATCAAGATATAGATGGACACGATAATTTTTTTCTTACGCTCTTTGGCAATCGAGCCAGTCTCCCGAAAATCTGCGACATAGATTTGATACATTTTGGTGTGATAAAGCCAATTCTCAATCCGCTTGGAGCTGCGTGAAAAGCAAGCTATAGACAAAAGCAAAAATGGGGTCGTCGGCAAGACAGGCAAAAACATCCCTATCACTCCTAAGGCCAAAGATAGGCAGGCAATCACAAAATAAATCAGGCGCATTTGGTTCCCTCACGTACGTTTTCATGGTCATTCTTTAGCTTTCTTTTTAGTATAAAAAACAAGCTAAAAATATAAAACTAGTTTCCCATAAAAAATAATTCTTGTCAATCCTAAAAAAGAGGCTGGGACAAAAGTCCTAGCCTCTTTTTTAGGATTGTCGAGCAAGACGCAGTGGTTGAGTGGGCTCTACTACGCTGATTTCATCAGCTTTTACAGCCCTACTCAACTGTGCGGAGGTGGGACGACGAAATCGAATTCTAACGAATTACCGATTTCTGTCCCACTCTCTTTCTGAGCGACTGATGATTAGATAGTTACCAAAGGCGTTGCGGTATCAGGCGAGGTATCGAAAACCTGAAAATCATGACCTACTGGCAAGTCAGCTTGAGCCAGTTGATTGACCATGGTCATATGAGCCAGCTCCTTGATATTATTTTCCTTACTCAAATGCCCCAGATAGATGCGCTTGGTGCGATTGCCAAGGGTGCGAATCATGGTCTCGGCTCCGTCTTCGTTGGATAAGTGCCCCAAATCAGACAAGATCCGCTGTTTCAGACTCCACGGATAGGCACCGCTGCGGAGAATTTCGATATCATGGTTGCTCTCAATCAAATAAGCATCCGCATTCTCAATCACTCCAGCCATGCGGTCACTGACATAGCCCGTATCTGTCAGCATGACAAAGCTCTTGTCATCCTTCATAAAGCGATAAAACTGCGGACAGGCTGCATCATGGCTGACTCCAAAGCTCTCTACATCCAAGTCGCCAAAAGTCTTGGTTTTACCTAACCCAAAGATATGCTTTTGGCTGACATCCAGCTTGCCCAAGTCCTTTTCCATCGCTCGCCAGGTCGCTTCGTTGGCATAAATGTCCAGATTGTACTTACGCGCCAAAACTCCTACGCCATGGATATGATCTTTGTGCTCATGGGTGATCAAAATGGCATCTAAATCTTCTGGTTTGCGGTCAATTTCACTCAAAAGGCTCGTAATTTTTTTCCCTGATAGACCAGCATCGACAAGCAGGCGTTTTTGGTCTGTTTCCAGATAAAAGCAATTACCACTCGAGCCTGATGCTAGAATACTATATTGAAATCCCTTAGTCATGTTCACTTTCTACATTCACTTCATTTTCCCAGTCATCTACACGGACAGCATCGTTATCATAAGGAAGGACAATGGTAAAGGTAGAGCCTTTGCCATACTCACTCTTAGCCCAGATAAAGCCATGATGCTGCTTGATAATTTCTTTAGCAATAGCCAGACCCAAGCCCGTTCCTCCCTGGGCTCGACTGCGGGCCTTATCCACTCGATAGAAACGATCAAAAATCTTTGGCAGATCCTGCTTGGGAATGCCCAAACCTTCATCCGAAATTGAAAGAATCAACTGAACATCTGTTGTCCTAACAGAAACCGTAATCGTCCCACCATCAGGTGAATACTTGATGGCATTGTTCATGATATTATCAATAACCTGAGTCATCTTATCCGTATCAATCTCTACCCAAATCGGCGTAATTGAATAATCCCTGATAATCTCATATTTTTTGGTCTCATCCTGATTTTTAATCTTATCAAAACGGTTGAGGATATAGGTGATAAAGGCCGTAAAATTAGTCAGCTCAACGTCCAGATGACTGGTATTATTATCAATCCGCGATAAGCTAAGTAAGTCCGTCACCATCCGCATCATCCGATTTGTCTCAGTTAGTGAGACTTTGACAAATTCCGGTGCAACAGGCTCTGACAGAGCGCCATCGTCTAAAGCCTCCAGATAGGATTTTACACTGGTTAGAGGCGTCCGCAATTCATGGCTAACATTGGAAACGAAAAGTCGGCGCTCCCGCTCTTCCTTGTCCTGCTCCGTCGTATCGTGCAGAACTGCTACCAGACCAGATATAAAACCTGACTCCCGTCTAATCAAGGCAAACCGAACCCGCAGGCTTACGTATTCACCGTTTTCGTCTTGAGAATCAATGGTCAATTCTGGAACATTGGTAATCAATTCGCGCAAATCGTACTCATCAGCAATATCCAGCAAATCTAAAATACTAGTATTAAGCACATCATCACGTTTGACTCCCAGCTGCTTGGTCGCCATGTCATTGATAGTGATAATCTGTCCTCGACGGTTGGTCGCAAGCACGCCATCCGTCATATAAGACAGGATACTGGATAGACGCTTGGTTTCTTGCTCCAAATTTTCATGCGTCAGGCGAATGACTTCAGAAAGATCATTGATAGAATTGGTCATGTCCGTGATTTCAGGACTTCCCTGCATATCTAAAACTTCTGAATAATCTCCTGCAATCAGGCCTTTAATCTTTTGATTTAACTGGACCAGCTTTCGAGTATCCCGTCGATTTTCCAGCAGCAAGAGGGCTACAACGATGATAAAACCGACAACGATCAGTGAAAAGACAAAGTCAGGAGAAAGAACAAACTCTTTTATTTTTTCAATCATTATTTCTTATGTAATAACCGACACCGCGGCGAGTCAAGATGTACTCTGGACGGCTTGGAGTATCTTCGATTTTTTCGCGTAGACGACGAATGGTCACATCAACTGTCCGCACATCTCCAAAGTAATCATAGCCCCAGACGGTTTCCAGCAAGTGCTCACGCGTCATAACCTGACCAACATGGGTCGCCAAATGGTGCAAGAGTTCAAATTCACGATGGGTTAATTCCAATTCTTTCCCGTGTTTTTTTACCACAAAAGCATCTGGAAGAATCTGCAAATCCCCAATAAACAGTTCCTTTGGACTGCTCTCATCCACATGACTATCTGGGATGAGTTCAGAACGTCGCAGCAAGGCCTTGACCCGAGCCAGCAATTCACGATTTGAAAAGGGCTTGGTCACATAGTCATCAGCACCGATTTCCAGACCGATTACCTTATCGAACTCGCTATCTTTGGCCGAAAGCACAATGATTGGCACATTGCTGGTCTTACGAATAGTCCGAGCAACATCAAGTCCATCCACTTCTGGCAACATCAAGTCTAGAATCAAGATGTCTGGTTGCTCCGCTTCAAACATTTCCAAGGCTTCCTTACCATCAAAGGCAGTCAGCACTTCATAACCTTCCTTGGTCATATTAAACTTTATAATGTCCGAGATTGGCTTCTCGTCATCCACAACTAATATTTTTTTCATTTTTTACCTTCATATCCATACAATTTTTAAGCTTAGACATCTATTATTTTTGTATTTGTCCTACTGCTCCATAAGTACTATTATATCAAATTTTCCTTAAAAAATACTATTTTCGCACACTATATTCTAATATTCTTGTAAAAATTTCTAACTTTCTTTCTCTCAAAAATTTCAGCCAAGGATGAGGAATCCTCGCTAAAATCCTTGATTTTTTTCACTTTTTCTGCAAAAATAGAGGCATAGAAAGAAGGTTGAACTATGACAAAAATCAATCAAATCATCACTTATCTTGAAAATGAAAAGCAGGATGTCGCTGTTATCTCCGATCCTGTAACCATTCATTACCTAACAGGCTTTTACAGCGATCCACATGAACGCCAGATGTTCCTCTTCGTCTATACAGACCATGAGCCACTTCTTTTCGTACCAGCACTGGAGGTTGAGCGTGCTTCCTCTACCGTAGATTTTCAGGTTGTGGGCTATGTCGATTCTGAGAATCCTTGGGAAAAGATCAAGGCCTCCCTACCATCTCAAACCTTCAAACAGGTAGCGGTCGAGTTTGACAATCTGATTTTAACCAAGTACCACGGCCTGCGTACTGTTTTTGATGGGGCTGAATTTGTCAATCTGACTCCTTACATCAACCGCTTGCGCTTGATCAAGACATCCGACGAAATCCAGAAAATGCTGGTAGCCGGCCAGTATGCCGACAAGGCTGTCAATATTGGTTTTGACAATATTTCACTGGACAATACTGAAACAGATATCATTGCTCAGATTGACTTTGCTATTAAGCGAGAAGGCTATGAGATGAGCTTTGAAACCATGGTTCTGACAGGCAATAACGCAGCCAATCCGCATGGCATTCCCGGAGCCAATAAAATCGAAAACAATGCCCTCCTGCTCTTTGACTTGGGCTGCATGGTCAATGGCTATGCCAGCGATATGACACGGACCGTCGCTGTCGGCCAGCCAGACCAGTTCAAAAAAGATATCTATTATCTGACTCTGGAAGCTCAGCAAGCAGCGCTTGACTTTATCAAACCAGGCGTCACAGCTCATGAAGTGGACCGAGCTGCTCGGCAAGTCATTGAAAAAGCTGGCTATGGTGAATATTTCAACCACCGACTTGGCCACGGTATCGGTATGGATGTTCACGAATTCCCATCCGTTATGGAAGGCAACGACATGGTCATCGAAGAAGGTATGTGTTTCTCTGTCGAGCCCGGTATTTACATTCCTGGTAAGGTCGGCGTCCGCATCGAGGACTGTGGCTATGTCACCAAGAATGGTTTTGAACTCTTCACCGAAACTAGCAAAGACTTGCTGTATTTTGAATAGAATAGCAGAAAAGCACCGAATGGTGCTTTTTTGCTGCTCTTTTCAGGCTCTAAAACGGTGAAAAGGTTTCCCTTTTTATAGAGCTTTCTCAATTTCTTTTGCGATTTTGCTCTTTCTTAACTTCCTCTTTAGGAGGTATGTCAACAAAAGAGTAGGATTTAGACTGTAGGATAATTGCCATTTATAATAATTGATCCACTCGATTACGGTGAATAGCCAAATAGCCATAGAGATGGCAAAAGCTGCAAAATTACTGTAGTTCCAGAATATTAACAGCACTCCCACAGCTAGTAAGCAAGCATCTACTTTCTTCAATATTTTATAGATTTTCCCTGTATATTTTTCAGCAAATCTTGGCTTGGCAAGCCTTTTTATCAAAATCCACCAGAAAACAGAGCCCTGTATTAGAATAAAACTCAGTACAAACAAGGAGAAGGAAATAGAAATTAGAGCTTGAGTGGTTACAAGCCACTTTTTGAGTAGGAAAAAATTGAACCAGAATACTAGAACAGCGACTAACTCGCCACTCGCTAGGCTAGTCAATTTTTGTTTCATCGACTTTTTCAAACGAAGCGCACACCTCCTCCACCCCACAGATAAAGCTTGCTAGACAAGCCTGCCTCTCCTGCATCTGAGAAGCTTCCTCCCCAAGACATTTCCAGCTCAATGATAGCTTTAACTTGACATTCCTGTCAAAAGAGAATTTCATGGTTTATCATGCACAGGATTTCGAATTTATGTCCGCCAAATACTTATTTTATGTGCCAGTGATCTTAGGCTCAACAAAGAAAGCCCTCGTCTCTAGGCTAAAAAGCCAAGCAGTCTTACGAAATGGAGTCTTTCGCCATTTCTTTTTCAGTTGCTGCAACAACCTCGGCCAGACTAGTTTGTGCCAGTTCAGCTTCCATGGCTTTCTGGATAGCCTCCAAACGATTGTCTAAGACATTGTGAATATTTTTTCCGATAGGACATTCTGGATTGGGCTTATCATGGAAGCTAAAGAGCTGCCCACTCTTGCCCAAACACTCGACCGCACAATAAATATCAAACAGGCTGATGTCTTCTAAATCCTTGATAATATCTGCCCCACCTGTCCCACGAGCAACGCTAATCAGGCCAGCATTCTTAAGCTGGGACAGAGTCTTGCGGATAATGACAGGATTGACTCCAACGCTGCCAGCCAAAATATCACTGGTCAGTTTTTGTTTTTTTCCTTCCAAAGCTAGGATAATCAGCATATGGGTAGCAATGGTAAAACGGCTAGAAATTTGCATGTTTTTCTCCTCTCTACTTGTATCTATATTTATTATATAGCAAAAGAGTTGTAACTTCAAGTGTTACTTTGCAAAATCTCCTCTATTAACTCTTTTTTGTTTGATAAAATGTTTTATTTCTGTAAATGATTGTGATTTTAGGACAATCTGCTATAACAGTGTTGAGTAAGCGTTTTCAGTGAACGCGATTCGAGTGCTTTTTAGGCCAAAAGCCCAAGGCATTTGTTCGGCCAACATTCTTATTCTAACAAAAGTTCGCTAACCATAAAGGAAATGGGGTGAGGGAGCAAGACTCTTTATAGAACTAGCAAGCAGCGTGTTTTCTAAAAACGAAAGGAGATTTTTATGGGTCTTATTAAAGCAGGAATTGGCGCCGCAGGAGGCGTCTTAGCCGACCAATGGAAGGAATTCTTTTACTGCGATGCCATGGACAAGTCCGTTATGGTGGTCAAAGGGCAAAAACAAATATCTGGACGTTCTTCCAACACTAAGGGCAACGACAACATTATTTCAAACGGATCTGGAATTGCTGTGGCAGACGGTCAATGTATGATGATTGTCGAACAAGGAAAAATTGTCGAAGTCTGTGCAGAGCCGGGTCAATTTACTTACGATACCTCTAGTGAGCCTAGCATTTTTACAGGCCATTTAGGGGAATCCATCAAGGAAACCTTCAAGCAAATCGGCAAACGGTTTACTTATGGTGGTGATACAGGCAAAGACCAGCGTGTCTACTATTTCAATACCAAAGAACTTATCGACAATAGATTTGGCACTCCAAATCCGATTCCATTTCGTGTGGTGGACTCCAAAATTGCTCTAGATATTGATGTTTCTATTCGTTGCTCTGGTGTTTATTCTTACAAGATTGCGGATCCGCTACTTTTCTACACCAATGTCTGTGGAAATGTAGAAAAAGAATATCTGCGCGAAGAGCTAGATTCACAACTAAAAACTGAGTTTATCAGCGCTCTGCAACCAGCTTTTGCTCGCTTATCTGACTTAGAATTGCGGCCAAATCAAATCGTAAGCCACAACACAGAGCTGGAAAATGCCATGAATGAAGCCCTTTCTAGCAAATGGGGCGAGCTCCGTGGCCTGAAAGTCATTAGCGTAGCTCTGGGTTCTGTCACTCTTCCAGAGGAGGATGCAGAAATGATTAAGCAGGCGCAACGTACAGCTATTCTGAAAAATCCTACAATGGCTGCTGCTACCTTGGTCGGTGCTCAGGCAGATGCGATGAAGGCTGCTGCTGACAATCCAAGCGGTGCCATGACTGGCTTTATGGGAATGGGAATGGCAGCAGGCGCAGGTGGTGCCAATGCCCAAAATCTATTTGCCATGGGACAGCAAGAAGAAGCTGCTAAAGAGCTGGAAAACGCAACAACCACTCAAAGTTCAACAGAGAAATGGATCTGCCCAAATGGACATGAAGCTTCCGGGAAATTCTGCCCTGAATGCGGTTCACCCAAACCTGTTTCAGATAGCTGGACCTGTTCTTGTGGCGCTGACAACAAGGGTAAATTCTGCTCAAATTGTGGCCAAACCAAGCCTGAAGCCAAACTCCAATACCGCTGCAGCAACTGTGGCTGGCAGCCAGATGATCCGTCCACTCCACCAAAATTCTGCCCTGAATGCGGCAATGTTTTTGATGAACATGACCTGATATAAAAACTTTCTCGCTATCTCATAGACAGATGACAATAGAAAGGAGGTCATCATGACAGATTTACAAGAATATAAATGCCCCAATTGTGGCGGTGCTCTTGAATTTAACAGTTCCATCCAGAAAATGAAGTGTCCTTATTGCGATACCGAGCTGGATATGGATAGTTTAAGAGCCTTGGATGAGGAATTAAAAAACCAAGCTCATGAAGATCTGACTTGGACTTCTCAAGCCGGTGGCCAATGGCAAAGCGGTGAAACAGATAGGATGTCCGTCTATGTCTGCCACTCCTGCGGAGGGGAGATTGTCGCTGATGAAAATACAGCAGCCACATCCTGCCCCTTCTGTGACAATCCTGTCGTTCTGATGGGGCGCTTTGCTGGCGACTTGAAACCCGACTATGTCATCCCCTTTAAATTGGACAAAAAAGCTGCCAAAGATAGGTTGAGCAAACACTTTATGGGAAAACGCCTCCTTCCCAAGGTCTTTAAAGATCAACATCACATTGATGAGATTAAGGGACTCTATGTTCCCTTCTGGCTTTTTGATACAGAAGCGGATGCCGATATTCAATACAAAGCAACTAGATTAAGATCCTGGAGTGATGGCGACTATGACTACACTGAGACCAGCTACTTTTCTGTTCTTCGTTCTGGTCAGTTATCTTTTGAGCGAATCCCAGTAGATGGTTCGAGCAAATTGGACAATCAACTGATGGAGTCCATTGAGCC
>ERZ773077.491-NODE-491-length-29633-cov-6.477348_pt1 | contig 29633 bp, 19 predicted proteins | sample MGYA00580612_ERZ773077 | MGnify/ENA primary metagenome ERZ773077 (study PRJEB29015, sample SAMEA2737971) | human oral metagenome | biome: human oral; feature: human-associated habitat; material: dental | place: China | collected 2021 ...
AAAAAATGTTAATCAAACTGACAAGATAACTGTAAACCTTTTTTAGGACGTGACATGGCGACTTTCCTTCGCTCATCCTTCGCTTATCCTTCGCTCATCCTTCGCTCAAGGTTCGGAGAAGGTATGTTTTGAACAATAGGCTAACGGTTCATTATTTTATATACATTTTATAGTATTGGCATAGTTTTTGAGGTGATAGGCGCTCTTTTGAATTGAGGTGTTTTTAGGGGTATTTAGGGCTGTTAATGAATGTTAAATTTTAGAAGGGTGGAAGTGTGCCACAAAAGGAACATCTACGTGTTTATATTTATGCTAATCGTATGATTATAAGTATCTTATGATTATACACTGCCTTGCAACTGTTTTTATTGAAAATATAATAACGTTTTTAAGATATTGATTGATAAAAATAGATATTTCAAAGGAAATATATTATATAAATTTCAACTATTTATAGTTTTCATTGCATTATTATCAAAATCTATAGACAAAAATGTTTTTTTGGCTATTTTGCGGTAGTGATTGAAAAAAAAGTAATAATTATTTGCTTTTATAAATTATTTTTTAAATCTTTGCGGCAGTTAATAGATAAATAATAATAGCGATGAAACAAAAAGTTATGTATTGTTTGTTATGGTCTCTGCTGCTGGTAGGAGGAGCTTATGCGCAGAATTATCGTACCATAACAGGGGAGGTGAAAGATGATACTGGTGACCCCCTTGCTGTTGCCACTGTCGTGGTAAAAGGCTCCTTGAATCACGGTGTAGCTACCGACTTTAATGGGAAGTATACCATAAAGGTACCGGATGACAAGGACGTTGTGCTTGTGTTCTCGCTATTGGGTATGCGCTCGGTGGAGAAAAAAATTGGTAACCAAACGGTTATTAATGTTACCCTGAAAGATGATGTAACTCAAATTGATGGGGTAGATGTAGTAGCTACAGGTTATCAAACTATTGACAAGCAAAAGCTTACTGGGGCTGTACAAACCTTGAAAGCTGAGGAAATTAAGATTGATGGTTTGGTGGACGTAGGTCGTATGATTGAAGGACGTGCTGCAGGGGTGAATGTACAGAACATTTCGGGTACATTTGGTACTTCGCCTAAAATCACCATACGTGGTGGTTCATCTATCTTTGGTGATACCAAACCGCTATGGGTAGTGGATGGAGCTGTACAAGAAGAGGTGGTAAACTTGAGCTTTGAGCAATTGGCTTCGGGTGACGCTTCTACTTTGGTGAGTTCGGCAATATCAGGGCTTAATGCTAATGATATTGAAAGCATCGAGATCTTGAAAGATGCTTCGGCACTATCACTATATGGTGCTCGTGCGCTAAACGGTGCGGTAATCATCACTACTAAAGGAGGCAAACGCAATGTGCCTACTAAATTGAACTACCAATTGGAAGAGTCGGTACGTATGGTGCCTACTTACAACCAATTTGATATAATGAACTCTCAAGAAACAATGTCGGTATACCGTGAGTTGGAGCAAAAAGGGTATTTTGCACTATCATCACTCACTCAGGCTCGTTATGGTGGGGTATATAATATGATGTATCGTGCTATAGATAGCTACGATCCTAATACTGGTAGGTTTGGGCTTGAGAATACAGAACGTGCTAAACTTGCTTTCTTACGCAAATACGAATATGCTAATACTGACTGGTTTAAAACTTTGTTCCGCCCTTCGCTTACACAAAACCATACTGTGAGCCTTTCAGGGGGTAGTGAAAACTCTAGTACTTATGGTTCATTAGGTTTTTACGTAGACCCAGGATGGAGTATAGCTGACCGTGTGCATCGTGTAACAGGTAACATTAAATCGTCTTACGACTTATCAAGCAAGGTGAAATTGGGTATCTTGGCACAGGGGTCATTGCGTGCGCAAAAAGCACCTGGTACTTACAACCGTACTTCAAACCCTGTAAATGGTGGTTATGAGCGTGATTTTGACATCAACCCATTTAGCTATGCGCTTAATACCAGCCGTACGCTTCGCCCTTATGACGAGAATGGTAACTTGGAGTACTACCGTTATAACTATGCGCCTATGAACATCTTGCACGAGCTGGCTAACAACTATATGGATGTGAATATGCTGGAGTATAAGTTGCAAGGTGATATGGAGATAAAATTGGCTAAAGGGCTAAAATATAACTTTTTGGGGTCATTGCGCCACGTAAAGAGTAGCAATGAACACACTATGACTGAAAAATCAAACATAGTGGGGGCTTATCGTGCTAATGAAACTACTATAGTGGCTAACGCAAACCCTTTCTTGTTTAAAGATCCTAAAAACCCTGATAATTTGCCTGAGGTAGTACTTGCTGATGGAGGTATCTTTAAACTTACTGAAAACAACTTGCAAAGCTACTACTTGCGCAATGCTCTTGAGTATAAAAATTTGTTTAATAAGGTACACGATGTACGCTTGTTCTTAGGACAGGAGTTCCGTCATACCGATCGTGATAACTCATTCTTCTACGGTTATGGTTACCAGTTTAAAAAAGGAGGTACTGCCTTTACTGACTATCGTGCTGTACAAAAGACTATACAAGAGAATACTCCTTATTTTGGCAAGAGTTTTTACAAAGAACGCGGTATAGCTTTCTTCTCACAAGCGGCTTATACTTATGACGACCGCTATGTGCTATCGGGAACGCTTAACTATGAAGGTAGTAACCAATTGGGTAAAGCTCGTTCATCACGCTGGTTGCCTACTTGGAACGTGAGTGGACGCTGGAATGCGAGCAAAGAAAAATTCTTAGACGAAAACAAATACATATCTAACCTTGCGCTACGTGTGAGCTACGGTTTGATAGCAGGCTTGGCAAACGCAAGTAATGCAGTGGCTATCTATGGCAATGGCATTACAAATCGCTATTTGCCTGAAGATCGTGAGAGTATGATTTACATACGTGCGCTACAAAATTCAGACCTTACTTGGGAAAAGGTATATGAAACGAATTTTGGGTTTGAACTTGGCTTGTTTAAAAACCGTGCGAACTTATCGGCTGACTTGTACCAAAAGAACTCAAAAGATTTGATAGACTATGTACGTACTTCGGGTATAGGTGGTGAGCACATCAAATTGGCTAACAACGCTTCGATGGTTACCAAAGGGGTGGAAGTGGCTATAGAAACTCGTAACATTGTAAAAAATGAAACAAACCCTAACTTTAGCTGGAGTACAGGTTTCAACTTTGCATACTTTGACCAAAAGATTACCAAGCTTACTTATACACCTAATGCCTTCAACCTAATACGCGAAGTGGGTGGTAACGTAGTAGGCGGACAACGCAATACGATTTATTCCTATCAGTTTGCAGGGCTTAGTGGTAAAGGGTTACCGCTATTCAACCTTAAAGATGGTTCTCGCGACTATAGTGGTATAGATTTTCAAGAAACTGAAGGTATCTTGGAATACTTGAAGAAAGAAGGAGGGGTAGAACCTAACATCACAGGAGGTTTTTCTAACACCTTTAAGTATAAAAATTGGGAACTTAGTTTCCTGATCACTTGGCAAGCAGGTAACAAAATACGTAAATCACCTGAATATTCAGTAGGATATAGTGATTTGAGTGTATTCCCAAGAGAAATGAAGAATCGTTGGGTGAACCCAGGAGATGAAGCTACAACGCAAATACCTTCTCTACCCTCACGAAGAACTGTATATGAAATGGGCTCATCTACCTTGCAACGAGTATACAACACTTATAACTATTCTGATGCTCGTATAGTAGATGGATCGTTTGTACGTATGAAGAGTATAGGCTTAAGCTACAACTTCCCTAAAGATGTGCTTGACGACCTAAAGATAAGCAATCTAACTTTGCGCTTGCAAAGTGCTAATCCGTTCCTTATCTATGCTGATAAAAACTTAAACGGTCAAGACCCAGAGTTCTTCCGTTCAGGCGGGGTAGCTTACCCTATCACAGCACAATATACCTTTACTATCAATCTTGGCATCTAAAAACTGAACGACAATGAAAAGAAATTATTTATATACATATATAGCTGCAGCGGCAATGACTGTAACGCTGAGCTCTTGCGACAAGTTTTTGGACGAGTCGCCTAATCCTCGTGCCGAATTGGATTCGGCAGAGGATGTGCAAGAACTCTTAGTTTCTGCCTATCCAGAAGGTCTCTATATGGGTATTTGCGAAGCGATGAGCGACAACGCTGGTGATAAGGTAAACTTAGGTTCTGACTCTAAAGTGAATGCTGATATGTACTTTTGGCGCAGCAATAACGATGTGAATTTGTATGACACACCTTCGTTCTTTTGGAATAAGACTTGGGCAGCAATAGCAAGTGCCAATCAGGCTTTGGAAGAAGTAAAAAAACTGGGTGGAGGCAGAAATACTGACTACCTAAAGGGTGAAGCCCTTGTAGCACGTGCTTACAACCACTTTATGCTGGGTTTCTTATGGTGCAAGCCGTATAACCCTAATACTGCTGCTGCCGACCTTGGATTGCCTTACGTAGTTACTCCTGAAACTCACGTATTTGAACGCTACAAACGCATCTCATTAAAAGAATATTACGATGCTATTGAGCGAGACTTACAAGAAGGATTGCCACTGATAGACAATACTAAGTACAAAAAAGCTCGCTACCACTTTACTACCGAAGCGGCACACGTATTCGCAAGCCGTTTTTACCTGATGAAAGGCGAATGGGATAGGGTAATATTTCACGCTAATGCCGCTTTGGGTAGCGATCCTGCTCCTAAATTGCGCGATATAAGAGGGCAACGCGGCTTGGGGTATTACGAGCAGGCTCTTAGATACTCGGCTGCTGATGAGCCTGCTAACGCCTTAGTAATGAGCGTAATGTCTTCGTTTAACCACGAGTTTGCGACTAACAAATACGGGCTTACCTTAGAGCTTTCGGACGCTATTACAGACGCTATGCCACTAAAAAAAATGGGCTATCCTGCTACTTGGGCTTATACTTTCTACGGTAATGACGATTACAAGAATATACCTAAGTTTCAGGAATACTTTAAATACGAAAACGTATCTATAGGTATAGGCGAACGATATAATATGGTGGCTGCACTTACTTATGACGAAGCGTTCCTAAACCGCTTAGAGGCTTATGTAATGACAGACCAAAAGCAAAAATTCTTAGATGATTTCATAACCTTTATGCGTAAAAAAACACGCCAAACCATTCCTGATGATTTTGCGGTTACCGAATCTGAAGTGCGCGAAGGTTATGGCGACCAAGGAGACGCTTTTCACCCTTACTACGAAAGCCAACTTACTGAAGAAAGACGTGAGCTGTTACAATGTGTGATGGACGTTCGCCGTATGGTATTTGTATTTGAAGGATTACGCTGGTTTGATAACAAACGCCTTGGAATGACCATAGAACACAAAGCAGGTAGCGCGGGTAATGTGTATGTACTAAACAAAGACGACAAACGCCGTGAATTGCAAATACCTATAGATGCTACTAACGCAGGTGTAGCTCCTAACCCACGATAATAAATATAAAGCACTATGAAAAAGAAAAGCCTAATAATGAGCCTTGCAGCCCTTGTGCTGACAGCTTGTAACGATAAAGAGACACTTAACCCTGAAAGTGTGCTTAAAGAAAGTACTGTAGCTCGTACCGCTCTTGACGAATATATTGACGCTACTTTCACACGCCCTTATAATATTAGTGTAACTTACAGATACGTAGATTCTGACTTTGATAACAGCCGTTACTTATACCCTCCTACCGAAAGCAAAGTACGCCCTTTGTTGGAAATAGTACGTAGTGTGTGGATAGATGCATATACGGAGATTGCAGGTCCTAACTTTGTGAAAGAAATAGCACCCCGCCAGATAGCACTCATTGGGGGGTATAACTACAACAGCAGTGGTACACGTACCTTGGGGATAGCAGATAGCGGACTTAAAATTACGCTTTTTGAGGTAGATTTGCTTGACAAACGCAATCAGCGTGCTACTCGTGAATATTTTCACACTATTCAGCACGAGTATTGCCACATTATCAATCAAAAGAAACCTTACGACCCTGAGTTTGCAAAGATTACCCCAGATGGATACGTTAGTACTTGGTACAACGTATCTACTGCCGAAGCTAACGAAGCGGGATTTATCACCCCCTACTCTATGCTTAATGACAAAGAAGACTTTGCTGAAATCACCTCGGGAATGCTAAGCGGCTCACGTGCTGCTTGGGACGCACGCGTAGATGCTATTAGCAGTGCTACAGGTAAAGCTGCTATACGCCGCAAAGAAGCTTTTGTAGCAGACTATTTCAAGAAAAAATGGAATATAGACATCTATGAGCTACAAGCTAAAGTAGAAGATAAAATGATAGCTGCTTTGCGATAGACCCTTTAGTGCATATATAACTTAAAAAAGACAGAACAATGAGAAAGTTTTTATTAATAACCCTTTTAGCGAGCTTGGCACTTACCTCGTGCCAAAAGAACGAGCCAGAGGACTTGTTTGGCAAGAACGCATCGCAGCGTTTTGAAGACAAACAAGCCGAACTGCGCCACGAGCTCACCTCTGCCCCCAACGGCTGGCGACTTACCTATTTCACCAATACCGAATACTTTGGGGGATACAATGTCCTAATGAAATTTACTAATGACGGGCTTGTGCAAATGTCGTCTGACATAAACCTTGAAAATGGTACCAGCTCTGTAACCACGAGCCAATACCAAATATTATTAGGACAAGGTACTATGCTATCTTTCGTAAGCAAAAACCACCTTCACATTCTTGCCGACTCAAAGAAAGCATTGCGCGGGAAAGGTCTTTTTGGTGAATTTGAATTCCTTTACTACGGGAAAGAAGGTGATAAGCTAAAATTCAAAACCCAACGCTCGGCTACTGAGCAGTTCGTTTATTTTGAAAAAGCTACCCCTGAAGAGTGGGCAAATATAGGTGACAAATGGGATAACTTTGTAGATATAATGGTAGACCGCTTTCACTATGCAGTAGAAGTAACGGGACCTGAAGGTACCGAAAACTACTCTATAAGTTCAACTCGCTATCGCAAAGTAAGCTTTACCAGCCTAGACAACCCTAGAAAAGAAGTAATAACCGCAGGTGCATCACTCCTTGAAGATGGTTTGGTGTTCAAACCTGCCGTTACCTTCCAAGGAAAAGAATTTACCAAGCTTACCAAAGACACCTCTACCACTCCCCCCAGCTATAAAGCAACCAATGGTGGTGTAACTGTAAAACTATACTATCGTGTAAGTCCGCCCGATTCTTTCTTTGGTAATGATTATAAAGATTTTACTGTAGGTCCCATATCTGCTTGGATATGCAGCTCATATTTCTTTGAACACCAGTATACTGCACCTTATTTTTACAACAACTATATACGTGTGATGAAAGAGGCCGGTAGCAACCCTGCTAATTTCGTAAACTTCGGAATAGGAGAAATAGACAGAGATAATAACAAAATACATTTGCAAGTAGCTTATAAATTCTCAGGGCGCAACGAATTTATCTATTTGATATGCCCTTACGAAGTACGTGGAAATAAATTGTACTTTACAGGTACAGCTACTGAAGCTACAAGTGGAAGTAGCTGGAATCTTCCAGCTAATGCCCGCATAAAAGCTGCAGCCCTTACTGTACTAAACCGATTTAAAGACTTAGGTGCTGGCGGATTCAGAATCAAGAACACTAAAGTGACATACAGCTGGCTTTTCCATATATACGTATTGCAAAGCGTTACCCATCCCGAATATACCGTAGCTGGCTTCGGAATCGATTTTTAAAATAATTTTTTCATCTTCTATATTCAGATAATAGAGACGGGGGAGAGCTACACGGGAGTGTAGCTCTTTCTTTCATATCTCGGCGGTTAGAATTTTAAACATTTTTTTCTTGCAAATGCTGAATATTATTCGTACCTTTGCCTTGTAAAATTAATCTAACCATTAATCATTATACCACTTATGCCACTAAAAAACTTTCTTTATGTATTACTACTACTATCACTCCCTACAATGGCGCAGGTGAAAATGATGAAGATAGAAGGGACTGTGATTAACCAACAAACACAACTCCCTTTGCAAGGAGTAACAATTACCGTAAAAAATCTGCTACGACAAACTACTACCGATGCTAAAGGAAACTACTCTCTACGACTACCGACAGGCGATTTTCTCCTTCTCTTCACCCTGCAAGGCTATACTCCGCACGAAGAAGTATACTCTGTAAATGACGAACTTACTACTACACTACCCACAGTGGCTATGCTGCGCAATGACCTGCAAGAAGAACAGCTCACAATGATTGCCGAAAACGAATTGGACAACGACCAAGCTGATGTTACAGGGACTTTGCTACATAGCTGGCAAGATGTATTTACAAGGCGTGCTGCTTTTGATTTTAGTACGGCTTTTTTTAGGCAACGTGGTTACGATTCTAAAGAGGTGAACGTGTTGCTAAATGGTATCCCTATGAACCGCTTAGAAAACGGACGCCCTCTATGGGCTAACTGGAGCGGACTGAACGACCTAACGCGCAACCAAGAGGTGTGCAACGGTTTAGAAAAATCAAACCATAGTTTTGGGGGTATGAATGGCAGTAACTATATAGGTGTGCGCGCTTCGCAAAACAGGGCAGGCATACGCCTTACCTCCTCTGTAAGCAACCGTAGCTATGCGGGGCGGCTGATGGTTACCTACCATTCGGGCTTATTGCGCAACGGATGGGCATATAGCTTATCGGCATCACGCCGATGGGCTGCCAATGGTAGCTGGGCAGATGGTACGCGCTACAATGCTTATGCTTTTGGTGCTGCTGTGGAATATCAGCCTACCGCAGCGCATAGTTTTAACTTTATAGGTTTGTTTTCGCCTGTAAATAGGGGTAAAACATCACCGCTAACTCGTGAGGTAATTGATTTGGTAGGATACCGATACAATCCTTACTGGGGAACCCAAAGGGGTGTGATGCGCAACTCACGCAATCGTATTGTTTCGGAACCTATTTTTGTACTATCATATATCTATGAAAAAGAAGATGCCCGCCTGAATATAGATTTAGGCTATCAGTTTGGCGAAATTGGCAATACGCGTATTAGCTATGCCAATGCCACCAACCCTGAACCTAACTACTACAAGTTGTTACCAAGTTATTACATCAACGACCCTAATGGTGCTAATTGGGCAATGGCTAATGAGCAAAGGAATTACTTTTTGAGTCATTCGCAATTGGACTGGGTGGCACTATATAGTGCCAATAAAAATACTACCGATGGGCGTAGCTCATTTATAGTAAGTAATGATGTAATGAGAGAGCGTACCTTCACTGTAAATGTGAGTTACAACACAACTATTAACAGCCATACGAAGTTTTCGTCGGGAATAGTGTATCGCAATATTCATTCTGGTAACTACGCTTTGGTAGAGGATCTGTTGGGCGGGCAATTTTTTATGAACTACGATTATTTTGAGAATACTCCTTACAATATTCTTGACAAGAATCTTCGCAAGGGAGTGGGCGAAAAATGGAACTACGATTACAACCTTCGCAGCCATATAGCGGAAGGCTTTGCGCAATGGGAAAGCAAATTGGGCAAATTAGACCTATTTGCCGCAGTGCGTTACTTTGACACTCAAACGCAGCGTGAGGGTAATTTTGCGAATCCTTCTTACCCTGATAGTTATGGCAAAGGCAGCCTTATTACGCAAAAAGGTATAAGCCTAAAAGCGGGGACTACTTATGCCTTTACGGGGAGGCAGTTATTGCAGCTAAACATGGGTTATTTCAGTACCCCACAACCTCTTCGCAACCTCTATAACAATGTGCGAAACTCTAACGGCTTATTACCCCATATAAAATCTGAAAGTGCCTATACTGCCGATGTGAGCTATTTGGTACGCTTACCAAAACTTACAGGACGGGCTACGGCATACTTCACTACCATAGAAAACGCTTCGGAAAACAACTACTTCTATACCGAAGCTGCTCTGACTGATGAAATAGACCGCGACTTTGTAGCGCAAACCATTCAAGGAATACAAAAACAACACTTAGGGATAGAAATAGGTGCCGAAGCAATGCTATTGCCCACTGTAAAAGTATCGGTAGTGACGGCAATAGGACAACATATCTACAGCAACAACCCTTCATTACACATTACATCGGCTGGGATAAATAAGACGATAGACAAAGTATGGCTAAAGAACTACCACCTGCCTAATGGCGCACAGCAGGCTTATGCCTTTGGTGCCGAATACCGCAGCCCCAAGAGTAATTGGTGGATAAGTGCTACCGCCAACTATCTCGCTAACAACTACGTTGCTTTATCGGCACTGAATCGCACATCTCAGTTTTTTATAGACCCCGCTACTCATCGCCCTTTTGATAATATAGACCGCTCTTTAGCCCGAAAGCTATTGGCACAAGAGTCATTAGCCAATGTGATGACAATCAATGCACTTGTGGGCAAATCGTGGCGATTTAAGAAAACGTATACCTACTTAATGCTTAGCATCAACAATCTTTTTGACCGCTCGTTTTTAGCAGGTGGTTTTGAACAAGCCCGCACTGCTAACTACAAAAAGATGGTGCAAGACAACGCCCAACGGACGCCTTCCTTTGGCAATCGCTATTTTATAGGCTATGGGCGTACTTATATGGCAAACCTATCAGTAACTTTATAACCAATACAATAATGCAACTAAAATTCTTACTTATATGCTTTTTCGGCTTAACGATAAGCGCTTGCGTAAAGAACGATGACTACCAAATACCCGATATTACCGCTCCTATACCCGAATATACAGGTTCTATCATCAGTTTTGCGCAGCTAAAAGCCAAAACTTCCTCATCAACAGCTACTTATACCGATGATGAAGCGGTGGAAGGCTATGTAATATCCAGCGATGAGGGTAGGAACATCACCAAAAAGCTATATTTGCAAAATGCTGACAATACACAAGGCATTGTTATTGCTCTTGCCGATGAGGGTATTTACACTCAATTTCCGCTGGGTAGCAAAGTACGAGTATTATTAAAAGACCTGAGCTTTCAGCTAAACAACGCTGTTATAACAATAGGTTATGACACCTATAAAAGCAAGAAAGGTTACCAAAGTGTGGGCTATATGCCCAAAGCCCTTGTAGAGAAACACCTCTTTGCGCTGGGCGAAAAAAAGACTGTAGCCCAACTAACTACAACTTTAAATTCACTAGAAGTGAGCGATGCTGATGTGGGCAAATTGTTCGGCATTAAAAACGTGCAATTTGAGGCAAGAGCGGTGGGCAAGTCGTTTTACGTGAGTAACAAAAAGAGCGGTGCCGGCACTAATTACAAGCTGATAGATAGCAATGGGAAGAGCTTGCTGTTGCGCACCAGCAATAGTGCCCTATTTAAAGACGAAAAAGTACCCGCAGGCAAAGTGAGGGTAACGGGTATCCTGAGCAAATTCGGCAAAGACTACCAGCTAATGATAAGCTACTACAGCGATTTACAATTTTGATACTAAGGCAATGAAATAATGTGCACTGGGCAGTTTTATTTTTTTGCTTATTAAAAAACTTTTATTATCTTTGTGCGATTTTTCATTAATAATTCATCATTAATCCTAATCATTAGTATTTTAAATGCTTAATACCATTACATCGTGGTTTTTAAAACGCCGCATTAGCCAAATACAAGAGTTTGTATTAGACCCCGAAAAAGTGCAAGAGCGCGTATTATCTTCCCTTATAAGTGCTGCCCAAAATACGGAATTGGGCAAGCAATATCACTTTTCAGAAATCAAGAATTACGAACAATTTGCCCAGCAAGTACCTTTGACAACTTATGAAGCCTTTGAGCCTTATATAGAACGAGCAAGGCGCGGTGAACGCAACGTATTTTGGCACAGCCCTATAAAATGGTTTGCCAAGAGTAGCGGTACTACCAACGCTAAGAGTAAATTTATACCTGTAAGCGAGGAGGCTTTGCGTGATTGCCACTACAAATCGGGGAAAGATATGCTTTGTATGTACTTGAACAACAACGAGGATTCGGGATTGTTTAGGGGCAAAAGTTTGCGATTGGGGGGTAGCAAGCAACTATATGAGCAAAATGGTACTTATTTTGGTGATTTATCGGCAATACTGATAGAAAATCTTCCTTTTTGGGCTGAATGGAGCTGTACCCCAAGCAACAAAACATCACAAATGAGTGAGTGGGAAAGCAAAATGAAAGCGATTATAAACGAGGCTAAAGACGAAAATGTAACGAGCCTTGTGGGCGTTCCTTCGTGGATGCTTGTATTGCTAAACCGCTTATTGGAAACCACCCAAAAAAGGCATCTTTTGGAATTGTGGCCTAACTTGGAGGTTTATTTTCACGGCGGGGTGAGCTTTATTCCTTACAAAGAACAATATCACAGCCTAATTCCTTCGGAAACTTTTCGGTACTATGAAACTTATAATGCTTCCGAAGGTTTTTTTGCTATACAAGACCGAAACAATTCGGACGAAATGCTATTAATGCTTGATTACGGCATTTTTTACGAATTTATACCGATGGATGTTTTTGGTACTTCGGAAGAAAAAGCTATTCCGCTGAGCGAAGTGGAACGGGGCAAAAACTATGCAATGGTGATTAGTACCAATGCGGGCTTGTGGCGCTACATTATAGGTGATACGGTGCGTTTTACCTCGCTGTCGCCTTATCGCATCAAAATTACGGGCAGGACGAAGCATTTTATCAATGTTTTTGGTGAAGAATTAATCGTAGAAAATGCGGAACAGGCTCTGAAAAAGGCTTGTACTGCTACCCAAAGTAGTATTAGCGACTATACAGTGGCACCTATTTTTATGCAAGACAAAGAAAAAGGGGGACACGAGTGGCTGATAGAGTTTGGCAAGCCTCCGAAAGACATCGACAAGTTTGCAGAGCTATTAGATAGCGAACTACAAAAGCTAAATTCGGACTATGAGGCTAAGCGTTATAACAATATGACGCTGAATATGCTAAAAGTGCATATTGCGCGCCCTGAACTGTTTCACAAATGGCTGAAAGAGAAAGGAAAACTGGGCGGACAGAACAAAGTGCCACGCTTATCCAACAGCAGGGAATACTTAGATGAATTATTAATTATGAATTCTGAATTTTGAATTATGGGGGCTGGATTCTGAATTCTGAATTCTGAATTTTGAATTTTGAATTTTGAATTTTGGATCTTGAATTTTGAATTTTGAATTTGTTAATAGTTTCGTAACTTTGCCGCCTGAATAATTATTATAACCAATTTTTGAAAAAAAATGGATACACGCAAAAAAGAAGAGGCTTTACATTACCACGAGTTTCCAAAACCTGGTAAAATAGCCATTGTACCGACTAAAAAACACGCAACACAACACGATTTGGCATTGGCATACTCGCCTGGTGTGGCAGAGCCTTGCCTTGCCATAGCAGCTGATAAGAGCAACGCTTACAAATATACCGCTAAAAGTAACTTGGTGGCAGTAATCTCTAACGGTACTGCTGTATTGGGGCTTGGCGACATAGGGGCTGACGCTTCAAAACCTGTAATGGAGGGCAAGGGATTGCTATTTAAAATATTTGCGGGTATTGATGTATTTGATATAGAAGTAGATGCTACCGATGTAGACAAATTTATAGACACGGTAAAGGCAATTGCGCCTACTTTTGGAGGAATAAACCTTGAGGATATTAAAGCTCCTGAGGCTTTTGAGATTGAACGCCGCCTGAAGGAGGAACTTGATATACCTGTGATGCACGATGACCAACACGGTACAGCTATCATATCGGCAGCTGCGCTTATTAATGCGCTAGAGATTGTGGGTAAAGATATTAGCAAGGTGAGCATTGTGGTGAATGGTGCGGGTGCTGCGGCTATCTCTTGCACGCGCTTGTACGTGGCTTTGGGTGCTGACCCTCGCAATATTGTGATGTGCGATAGCAAAGGGGTCATCAGGAAAGATGCGGCAAACCTCACTGCCCAAAAAGCTGAATTTGCAACTGACCGCGATGTACATACACTGGAAGAGGCTGTGAAAGGAGCTGATGTATTCATCGGATTATCTAAAGGTGATGTGCTTACCCCTGCAATGTTGCTATCAATGGCTAAAGACGCTATTGTATTTGCAATGGCAAACCCTACCCCAGAAATAGATTACAACCTAGCAATAAGCACTCGTGAGGATATCATTATGGCTACAGGTCGTTCGGATTATCCTAATCAGGTGAATAACGTATTAGGATTTCCGTATATATTCCGTGGGGCGCTAGATGTGCGTGCTACGAAAATAAACGAGGAGATGAAGTTGGCTGCCGTACGAGCTATTGCGGAACTCGCTAAAAAGCCTGTGCCACAGCAAGTGAGCTTAGTATACGGGGGCGAAAACCTCGTGTTTGGCAAAAACTACATTATCCCTAAACCTTTTGACCCTCGCCTTATACACGAAGTACCCCCTGCAATAGCCCAAGCGGCTATCGCTACAGGCGTAGCCCAAAAACCTATTACAGACTGGGAAGCCTACAAAGTGGAACTTATGGAACGCATAGGGGTGGGCAGCAAAGAAATACGCTTGCTGCAAGACCGTGCTAAACGCAATCCTAAGCGCATTGTTTTTGCGGAAGCAGACCAATTGGAAGTACTAAAAGCTGCGCAACGAGTGTACGAAGACCGCATTGCTATTCCTATACTATTAGGGCGCAAAGATGTGATTACTGCTCTAAAAGAAGAAATAGGCTTTACAGGTGAAGTGGAAATTATAGACCCTAAATGCGATAGCGAAAAAGAACGCCGTGATGCTTTTGCACAACAATACTTAAAACTGCGCGAAAGAAGAGGTATCACACAATTAGTGGCAGAACACCAGATGCTAGAACGCAATTATTTTGGTACGATGCTGGTGTATACAGGTCAGGCAGATGGTATGATTACAGGTTATTCACACTCCTACCCTAACGCTATTAAGCCTGTACTAGAAATTATCCCTAAAGAAGCAGGGGTAAATCGTATAGCGGCTGCGAGCATTATGCTCACCAAGCAGGGTCCTCTATTCCTTTCGGATGCGACTATCAACATCAACCCTTCGGCAACTGAATTGGCTAATATTGCATTGCTTACCGCAAAATCTGTACAGATATTTGGTCAAGAACCTTCGGTAGCGATGTTGTCATACTCTAATTTTGGTTCGGCGACTTCGGAAAGTACTCTAAAAGTGCGTGAAGCAGTAGCTTACTTGCATAAAAACCACCCTGAATTGGTAGTAGATGGTGAAATACAAGCTGACTTTGCTATCAATCCTGACAAATTGGCTAAAAATTATCCTTTCTCTAAGCTAAACAATGGCAAAGGGGCAAACGTGCTTATCTTCCCGAACTTGGAAGCTGCTAATATTACCTATAAAGTGGTGAAAGAAACACAGCACTTGGATACTATAGGGCCTGTGATATTGGGACTTTCTAAATCGATACATATCTGTACGCTGGGTTCTACTGCCGAAGAGATGGTAAATCTTGCTACCCTTGCGGTAATTGATGCTCAAAACAAATAACCCTTAGCTTTAACGCTGATGAATTTGAAGAAATCATTATTGTACATACTATGGCTGCTTGTAGGCACTACTGCCTACGGGCAGCTTTTTTCTTATGATTATCAGCAGGAAATAACAGGCGTAGGAGCCCAACAATGGCACAAAGTAGTACTGCCCGAAGCTGTCTTTGGAAAGCTAAAAAGCGACTATGACGATTTGCGCATCTATGGGATATCGGCAGTTGATACTATTGAAATACCTTATATAGTAGACCGCAACAATTATATCCTTATCAATAAACGGACAGGCTTTGTGGATAGTACTTCGGTGAGAAAAGAAGTAGATTTTGAGCGCAATGAAGATACTCTAAAAAGAACAATATTGCGCATACAGCTTCCTGAAGCGATGCGCTTGGCAAAAATATCGGTTGCGGTGGAAGCTAATTACGACTATTACCGCTATATGAAAGTTCTCGCTGATAATTATCAGCTTTTGGGCACAGGAGTACTGAGCTCAAGAACCTCTAATGCCCTTTATTTTAATCCCGAAATTGTAAAAACACTGCAAATAGAGATCGCTAATGCCGACAACCAGCCGTTGCCCATAAAAGGCGTGGCGGTGTATGCTCTGCCTTATACCCTTACGGCACGCTTTGCAGGCGAGGGGTATCGTTATTACTTGGCTTTTGGCAAAGCTAATGATTATGCACCTACTTATGATATCACCTATTTTACAAAAGATATTCCGAAACAGCTTACAAACGTAAGTTTTGGTACCCTTACTTCAACACAAAAAACAAAGCCTGATAGTAATAAAAAAAGTACCCCCAATGACGACCAAAAAGAAGCTAACACATTGTTATGGTGGATGATGGGTATTGTTGTGCTCCTGCTCTTTTTCTTCGGAGCAAGGATGGTGAAAAAATAAACTTCTTTGTTTTTGATATTTTTTTCTTTCGTTATAGTTGCATTTTATTAAAAAAGTATTATTTTTGCGCTCTGAAAAGAAAAAATTAAAAATGTACTATGGCTTTAATTCTTAGTGTACTACCTATTGTACTTCTTATTTATTTGATGGTAAAGCGCAACGCCTTGCCTTCATATATAGCATTACCACTTATAGCAGCATTGGTTTATGCTATTCAGTATTTTTATTTCAATGGTGATTTATTGACGCTAAACGCAAATGTTGTTTCGGCATTAATATCAGTAATGACTCCTATCACCGTAATTTTTGGTGCCGTTTTATTCAACCGAATGATGGAAATGTCGGGGGCAATGGATGTGATGCGCCGTTGGCTGGGTAATATCAGTCCGAACCCAGTAGCCCAACTGATGATCATAGGCTGGGCATTTGCTTTTATGATTGAGGGAGCCAGCGGATTTGGTACTCCTGCTGCTATTGCAGCACCTTTATTGGTAGGGTTAGGGTTTCGCCCATTGCAGGTTGCGATACTTGCTTTGATAATGAACTCGGTACCCGTATCATTTGGAGCCGTAGGTACTCCTACTTGGTTTGGTTTTGGGACACTTATCAACAAAGGGGACATCAACGATGCACAACTTTCTGAAATAGGACAGATTACAGCTGTTATTCACTTTATAGCGGCGTTTGTAGTGCCTATTTTGGCACTCAAAGTAATTGTAAGCTGGAAACAAATACGCCAAAATCTTCTTTTTATAATCCTTAGTATTCTATCTTGTACCGTTCCTTATGTGGCTATAGCGTGGTTTAACTACGAATTTCCTTCTTTGGTGGGAGGTGCTATAGGGTTGTTTATCTCGGTAGGTTTGGCAAGTGCTGGTATTGGCTTATCTAAGAATACTGAAACCCACGAAGGCAGTATGCATCACGAGAAAGTGAGCACACCGCTATTGCTAAAAGCTCTTTTCCCTACGGCTTCGCTTATTCTTATGCTGGCTATCACCCGTATTAAACAATTGCCTTTTAAAGCGATGCTTAATGATTCATCGGAGCTTTTCAGCCTGAACCTTGGGGGCTTGGGTAATTTTCACCTAAGCAAGGGGCTTATCTTCTCGCTTAGTGATATTTTTACGACTACTGAAAGCGCGAGCTACAAGTTGCTATACGTGCCTGCTTTGATTCCTTTTGTAATTACGGTGCTTATTGCTATTCCTGTTTTTTCACTGTCATTTAAACAATCGAGTAGTTTGTTTTCGGCTACTTTTAAACAGGTACAAAAGCCGTTTTTGGCTTTGGTGGGTGCCTTAATAATGGTGAATGTGATGCTTATAGGAGGCGAAAACTCGATGGTACAGATTATCGGACACGGATTGGCAAACGCTACTGGTGAATATTGGACGGTATTTGCTTCGTATTTAGGGGCTATAGGAGCGTTTTTCTCGGGTTCTAATACGGTATCTAACCTTACCTTTGGTGGGGTACAATACTCGGTAGCAATGGCGTCGGGCTTATCGGTACCGCTTATTTTGGCTCTTCAATCGGTAGGGGGTGCTATGGGTAATATGGTTTGTATCAATAATATTATCGCAGTATGCTCGGTATTGGGAATTGATAAGGCTGAAGGAAAGATTATCAAGACTACTGCTGTACCGATGTTTGTATATGGTATTATAGCGGCTATCGTAGCGCTATTTGTTATACCGTTGTTCTTTTAAGAATTTTGAATTAGGAAATTAGTTAAAAAAATCTGTCCGAAAGGTTGAGGAAACTTTTCGGACAGGTTTTTTTATTACATACTTTGGCAAACTCTTAAACATCCCCCCTTAACACATACTCCGCTGCGCCAGCTCGCGGACTTCCTTCAAAAGAGGGAGGTGGCGTAATCGTGCTTCTATAAAAATAAAAAGAGGCTGTCCGAGAGGTTTTATTTCGTGAGGGCGATTTGCCAATCGCCCCTACAATGTGAATAAACATCCCCCTACCCCAAAGGGGGGAGGTGGTGCAATAATTAACTTTGTCAAACTCTTAAAGTTTGACAAAGTGTGTGGTGCAAAGGGGGGGAGGTGGCGTAATCGTGCTTCTATAAAAATAAAAGAGGCTGCCTGAAAGGTTTTGTTTCGTGAGGGCGATTTGCCAATCGCCCCTACAATGTGAATAAACATCCCCCTGCTCCAAAGGGAAGAGGTGGCGCAATAATTAACTTTGTCAAACTCTTAAAGTTTGCCAAAGTGTGTGGTGCAAAGGGGGGGAGGTGGTGCAATCGTGCTTCTATAAAAATAAAAAGTGCGGGCTTTTGAGGCTCGCACTTTTTTTGTTGCGTTATTATATTAGGGTTATACTGTTTTGTTTATAAGCTCGGTTATAAATGCTATTTGCTCATCGTCCAGTTCGGTGTGCATTGGTAATGAAATTACTTCTTGCACGAGTTGGTTAGTAACGGCAAAATCGGCTTCGTTGTAGTTGGAGCGTGCATAGGCTTTTTGGGCGTGCAAGGGTATGGGGTAATAAATACCGAAAGGCACTCCGTTTTCTGTAAAGGCTTGTGCCAAAGCATCGCGTTTGCCATTGAGAATGCGTAGTGTGTATTGATGAAAAACGTGGTCGTAGCCTTCGCCTATCACGGGGGTTACGATATTGGGATTGTGAGCTAATGCTTCATTGTACTTTTGGGCTGCCTTGCGGCGCGCTTGGTTGTACTGGTTTAGATGAGGCAACTTGGCACGCAATACGGCTGCTTGCAGGGAATCTAACCTTGAATTGACCCCTACTACATCGTGGTGGTAGCGCACGTACATTCCGTGATTGACGATGCCTCGCAGCGTGTAAGCCAACTCATCGTCATTGGTGAAAATAGCTCCCCCATCGCCGTAGCAACCTAAGTTTTTGGAAGGGAAGAACGAGGTTGCCCCCACGTGCCCTATGGTACCTACTTTTTGGGTATGCCCATCGGCAAAAGTGTAATCGGCACCTATGGCTTGAGCGTTGTCTTCAATTACATATAGGTTGTGCTTTTTTGCCAATGCCATTACCGCTTCCATATTGGCTGGCTGCCCAAAAAGATGTACGGGTACAATCGCTTTGGTGCGCGGTGTTATGGCTTTTTCGATGGCTTCTACATTGATGTTGAAAGTATCGTCATAGACATCTACAAGCACTGGGGTAAGTTGCAATAGTGCTATTACCTCAACAGTAGCGGCGAAAGTAAAATCGGCAGTAATCACTTCATCACCAGGTTTTAATCCGAGTCCCATCATTGCTATTTGTAGGGCATCGGTACCATTGGCGCAGGGAATTACATGTTTTACTCCTAAATATTGTTCTAACTCTTTTTGGAATTGTTGTACTTGAGGTCCGTTGATAAAGGCAGTGCTTTCTAACACCTCAGCAAAGGCGTCTTGTACTTGGTTTTTGATTTGGTTATACTGACCGTGTAGGTCTACCATTTGTATTTTTTTCATTGTAGAATGATTTTTAGCTATTTGTAATTTATAGCTGCAAAGATACGAAATAATGTTTAATGATTAAAACTTTAATGATTAGTTTTTTAGGTGCGAGCCGCACAGGCTTTTTATCCTTCGGTGCGAGCCGCACAGGCTTTCCTTCGGTGCGAGCCGCACAGGCTTTCCTTCGGTGATCCTTCGCTTGAACAAAAGATAAACAAAGGGTGTACAATGGGTTTTATTTCGTATCTTTGCGGCTGAAAAAACTATATTCTTTTATTGTTGTGAAATTACTTTCATTTGTTATTCTAAAACTTTATACCTTTATTATCTACCTTATAAAGGGATTGTTGCCGCTGGTGGGCTGTTTTAATAAGAAAATTCGTTTGTTTGTGAATGGTCGTAAGGTGGTGTGGGATAGGCTTGCTTCGGGATTGGTGCCTAATGAACGTTATGTGTGGGTACATACGGCTTCGTTAGGTGAGTTTGAACAGGGTTTGCCTGTCATTAAGGCACTAAGAGGGCAAGGTTATCGCATTTTGGTAACGTTTTTCTCTCCTTCGGGCTATGAAGTGCGCAAAAATAGCCAAGATGCCGACCTAATTGTTTATTTACCGCTTGATACGCCTGCCAATGCGAAGCGTTTTGTGGAGACTGTGCGCCCTGTGATGGCTATTTTTGTGAAATATGAGTTTTGGTTGCACTATTTGCATACGCTAAAGGGCGCTGGCGTGCCTACTTACCTGCTATCGGGGATTTTTCGTCCCGAACAAGCGTTTTTTAAATGGTATGGCGGGGTGATGCGTGAGGGCTTGCGCTGCTTTACTCACTTTTTTGTGCAGAATGAGGCTTCGGCTATGCTGCTCAGCGGTTTGGGCTTTGAGAATGTAACGGTGAGTGGCGACACGCGTTTTGACCGTGTGTATGAAATTTTGCAACGCGATAATCGGTTGGATTTTGTAGCGTATTTTAAGGGGGATAGTTTATGTGTGGTTTTTGGTAGTTCGTGGGCTTTAGATGAGGCTATTTACACAAATTTTATCAACCAATGCGAGAATGTGAAGTTTATCATAGCACCTCATAACATTCACGCTGATGAGATAGGGGCGTTACGGGACAAACTCAATAAAAAAGTAGTGCTTTACAGCGAAAAGGACAATGCCGATTTGACTACTGCCGATGTGCTTATCGTTGATACGGTGGGATTGCTGACGAAAATATACAGCTATGCCGATGTGGCTTATGTGGGCGGCGGTATGGGTACGCAGGGCTTGCACAATGTGCTGGAACCTGCCGTTTTTGGTATTCCTGTAGTGATAGGGAAGAATTACGAGAAGTTTAACGAAGCACGTGAGCTGGTTGGCTTAGGTGGGGTCATTTCGGTGGCTTCGGCAGAGGCTTTTGAGAAAGTTATGGGCGAACTGGTAACCAATGCTGAAAAACGAGAGGTTATAGGGGCTATCAATCGCAAATATATAGGGCAAAAAAAAGGTGCTACTGCGGCTTTTATGGCTGCAGTAGCACGATGAAAAAAGTTATTTTATCTTGAGTCCTACAAAGATAGTTCGTGGTAGTGAAGGTCCGTAGATGTAATTGGAATCGCGTTCGGCACCTTTATCAAAGTCGTTTTGGTATTGGTTGAACATATTTTTAACACCGCAGCTCACTTCTAACGGGAAGAATTTCTTCCATTTGAACTCATAAGAAGTATTGAGCCCAAAATCAATCATTCCTTTAGTAGTTTCCAATCGGGTTTCGGTGATATAACCATTTATATGAGGTACTTTCATACTGCCTGTGTATACGGTAACGAGGTTGATATTCCACTGTGGCACAGGGCGATAGGTAGCCATTAGGTTTCCGTATAGGTTGGGGGTACGCAATATTTCATCGGAAGTTATACCATCTTCGGGAGTTTGAGGGCTGTTGTATTTAGCACTTTGCATAGTAGCTGCAAGTTGGCATTGCCATTTGGGATTAGGGCTATATTTCACTTCTATATTTACCCCTTTTACGACCGCTCCATCGGTATTGATTTTTTCTTTTACACGGAAGCCGTTTTCTTTTCCTATTTCTTCATAATCGAATCGGTCGTGTAGGGCGGTGTAAAATCCTTCAATCATAGCGATAAGCTGGTGTGTGTCGTGGGTATGGTTGTACTCAAAAGAGGCTGTATAGCTATCGGAAGTTTCTTTTTTGAGGTTTTCAGCCAATTTTACGCGGCGTACTTCACCAGTGATCAGTTCGGAATGAACATCTTCTGAATAAAACATCGGAGCTCGGAAACCGCGTGCGTAACTTCCGCGTAGAATAAAGTTTTCGTTGATATTATAAAGAGCACTTGCACGAGGGTTTAGCACGGTGATGCTTTCTTTAAGTAGAGAAGCATTGACGTGGTCTAAACGCAAACCTCCTAAAAGTTTGAATTTAGGTGATATTTTCCAATCGGCTTGGCTAAACAACCCAAAGGTGTTCGACTTTTGATTTATGGTGAGAATATTGGGGTTTTGTCGTGTTTCTGAAAGGACATCGTGGTTGAACTCGGCTCCTGAAGTGAGTTGCAGCTGTCCTTTGGCGGTGGGCAGGTAGTAGGTGTGTTGCCCGCCGAGTACCCAGATATGTTCTTTGGTAAGACCATAATTACCTGTTGATGCTTCTATATCGGTACCCTCAAGCTTGCCGTAGTAGTTATCGGCACGTGTGCGTTCGGCACTGGTGTAGGCTGATAGCTTGTGGTTGTAGGCTGGTGAGAAATAGTCGTAATTGGCATTACCACCTATTACTTTGGTACGGATGCTTTCGGCAATATCGGCAAGGTGTTCTGGGAGGTCTAATTTATTCCCTCCGCGTCTGTCTTCATCGCTCATATTGAGTTCGGCAGTAAGTTTATGACGGTCGGTGAAGTGGTTGAAAAGTTTAGCACCTGCATTTAGGTTTTGTAGGCGTGTAATTTCGGTAAAATCATCATCGTTGGCATCGTAACTTTGGCGATTGCGGTTCAAGGCGTGGAAAGAAATGCCTCGCATATAGTTATCGCTTACAATAGAGCCGTTGAAAGAGCTTATAATGTCGGCAGATTTACCACCAATGAGGTTGCTTACGATACCTGCTTGTGCTTCGTTTTTGATAGGGTCTTTGGTAATAACGTTGATAGTACCTGCGATAGCATTAGAGCCGAAGAGTGCTGAACCACCACCGCGAATTACTTCAATACGCTCAATCATATTAGCAGGGATTTGGTCTAAGCCATAAACGCCATTGAGCGAGCCAAATATGGGGCGGCTATCGATGAGGATTTGTGAGTAGGAGCCTTCCATACCATTGATGCGCACTTGTGTAGTACCACAGTTTTGGCAGTTTACTTCGGTACGCAAGCCGGGTTGAAATACTAACGCATCGATAAGGCTGTGAGCTTTTACAATAGTAAGCTCTTTTTGTGAGGTTACACTCACCAAAACCGGTGCATCTTTGCGATTTTCTTTGGTTTTGGTGGCGGTAATAACAACTTCGTCTATACCGAGTACATCTTCTTTTAGAGCGATATTTTGCTCGGTAGTGGCGCCTGCGGTAATGGTTACCTTATCGTTATAGGGGATATAGCCTAATGAAAGTACTTTTAGGCGATATTCTCCAGCAGGGAGGGACAATGAAAACTCACCTTTGCGGTTGGAGGTTGTCCATTTTTTGGTGGTTTTGCTTTCTAATTGCACTGATACAGCTTCCAAAGGAAGGTCATCAGAAGTGATATGCCCTTTGAAAGTGCCGTCTTGAGCAAGTGCTACGGCACTGATTGCTAAACAAATAGCAGTAAAGAATGTTTTCATTACGGTTAATCATTTAATTAATTAATTCGGTGCAAAGATACAATATTTTTAGACACATCCAAAAATTATATGAAATATAATAAAAAATTTAACATTTTGCTTATCTAAATGCGATGTATTTTAGGGCACAAAAAAAGCTTAGAAAGCTGTAGCCTTCTAAGCTGTGATTAATGAAAACAAAATTAAATTACTTATAGCAGTATCCTAATACATACTCTTCCAAGTTTTTGAAATAAACGGTGTAAAAGGTATTGTCTATTTTTATTTCCGTACATTTATCGGTAGGGAAAAAGTCACGTACTTTTACATCATTGAGTGTAAGGGAAGGTGTATTATGGATTTTAAACCCGACTTCTTTAGCACACCATATCATTGTGAGTTTTTGAACAATAGTATCTTCGGAAAAAGCAGCTTTGCTGTAGTTCCATTGCGTAAATTTACTTGCAATGCGGACGATTTTTTCTCGCTTTTTTTCTATATCAACACCTACCTTGTGCTTGGTGCTTATAATGATAGATACTTTGTTAAACGAATGGCTTATAGATATTTGGTTGCCACTCTTGAGTAATGGTTTGCCATAAGAATCGTAATAAAGAGCGGTGGCATCGTAGCCTAACTCTTTCAGGAGCAAACGAGTTGCTAAAAAATTTTTCTTAGCCGCCTCGTTGTGAATAGCCTCAAACAGGTTTTGCTGTTCAGGCGATAGTGAGACCCCTTGTTGTAATTTTGCAAGGGCTTCCTCTACAGTCCATACATATAAGACTGTGTGAGGATCGATCTCGAATGTTCTTACTAATGGCATATTATTTCTTTCATCTATTCTGCAGCAAAGGTAATTATTTTTTGATAAAATCCAAAGTATGAAAAAAAACCTTTTTTTTCTTTAACATAATTGGTTTGTTAATTTTCTTGAGTTTATTCTTAATTTTTGTGTATAAATTAAGAGTAACATCTGTTTATATAGTTAAAATCCGTCAATATAAGCAATTTAAAATTTAACACAGCTATAGATTAATTTTAACATTACTTTAAGCATTTTATGCTTATTTATCGGTAGTTTTCAGGGAATAAAAAAGCACCCTTACTAAAATTAGCAAGGATGCTTCAATGAAATGAATTATAACTATCTTATTATTTATAAAGCACTTTTTTTACTGCTTTTACCACATCTTCAGCATTAGGTAAAAACTCTTTCAATAATTCTGAAGAGAAAGGAGCTGGTGTATCGGTAGTGGTGATACGTTGTACAGGCGCATCCAAGTAATCAAAAATATGCTCTTGCACTTGGTATGTAATCTCTGAAGATACACTGCTAAAAGGCCAAGCTTCTTCTAAAATAACCAAACGATTGGTTTTCTTTACAGAATTGAATATAGTTTCAAAATCTAACGGGCGCACAGTACGCAAATCGATGATTTCACACTCAATACCTTCTTTTGCTAATTGTTCAGCAGCTTTGTGAGCCTCTTTGATGATTTTACCAAAAGATACTATTGTAACATCATTACCTGCGCGCTTAATATCAGCAACACCTAATGGAATAGTGTATTCTTCTTCAGGTACTTCGCCTTTATCGCCATACATTTGTTCTGATTCCATAAAGATAACAGGGTCGTTATCGCGTATTGCCGATTTTAGCAATCCTTTAGCATCGTAAGGAGTAGAAGGTACCACTACTTTCAAACCAGGACAGTTGGCATACCAATTTTCAAACGCTTGAGAGTGAGTTGCTGCTAATTGTCCTGCTGATGCGGTAGGTCCCCTAAAAACGATAGGCACGGTAAATTGTCCACCAGACATTTGGCGCATTTTGGCAGCATTGTTAATAATCTGGTCTATAGCTACCAATGAAAAGTTGAACGTCATAAATTCAACAATAGGACGGTTACCATTCATTGCTGCTCCTACCGAGATACCTGCAAAACCACTTTCGGCAATAGGGGTATCGATAATGCGTTTGGGTCCAAACTCATCGAGCATTCCTTTAGAGGCTTTGTAAGCACCGTTGTATTCGGCTACTTCTTCACCTATTAAATAAACCGATTCATCGCGACGCATCTCTTCGCTCATTGCCTCGCATACGGCTTCTCTAAACTGTATTGTTCTCATTTATATTAAGATAAAAATTGTATGATTAAATTTTTCTTTTTCAAACGCAAAAGTAATAATAATAATTGAATATCCTACATTTTTGCGATTTTTATTTCGTGTTTTTTTTCTAATGTATTGTTTTATAATATTTTATAAACATTGAATTTTGTTGCTCATTTATAAAATACAGGTATAGAGCCCAATATGAAATAACTACCTTCTCTGCAGCAAGTTGTAAAACGAAGCCGACTTTATATAGCTTTGTTTCTTCTTATTGACGGGTATTACTTCTAAAAATCCTAAATCAACTAATTGTTTTAGGTCGGTACGAGCTGTATGGTTTGAGATGAGGAAACGGTTTTCTATCTCTTTGATGCTGAGTACCCGTTCGGGGTCGTCATAAATAATTTTGATAATTTGTGCCATACGCTCATTCACCCCTGCTATCTTCATAAACTGCGAGGCTTGGAATATCTCTTTCTGCTTTCTGTTGATATAGCTCTTTAGTGCCTCGAAAGCTTTTTCCATAGCCCTGAGTTGATAGGTGATAAAATAACTAAGGTCGTTGTCATCGGCTTCGGTATGCAGAAAAGCTTTTTCGTACTGTTTTTTGGTTTCTTTTATAATACGCGAAATAGAAAGGTATTCGGTAAGCCAATAGCCCGATTTGAGCATATACCAGTAGAACACCGCACGTGCTGTGCGCCCATTGCCATCAGCAAAAGGGTGTATAAAGCCTATCATAAAGTGCAATACGCAGGCTTTGATAAGGGGGTGTATAAAGGTATGGGAGCTGGTATTGAAAAAGGTGCAAAGCTGTGCTATAAGTTCGGGTATCTCGGCAGCATCAGGGGGGGTATGTACAACTTCACCATTAGTAAAATCAACTACATAAATATCGTTATGGGTTCTAAAAGTTCCTTCTTCTTCGGGCAAATCGAGGGTTCTGTAGGCTATAAGCTGGTGTATATACTGCAGACTCTCAGGCGTTAGGGGCTCGTGCTTGTGCTGCAGTATATGCTGCATAGTGTTGTAGTTGTTCATAATCATCTGCTCAGATTTGCTTTTGGGCTTGATGCCCTTCTGTATCATTTCTTTAGCTTTTTTGCGAGTAGTATTAGCCCCCTCTATCTGGCTGCTCGCTATCGATTCCTCGATAATAGAGCTCAACATAAATTTATGTGTATCTACTTCAGCAATCCCCATATTGCTGGTTAGAGTGCCGCCTATATGCATATCAAATGTGTGTAGGGCTTGCTGTATGTAGTCGGTAAGCACGTAGCTAAAGTGGTGCTTGCCAAACTGCAGTGTACGTTCGTTTAGGTGACGATAGAGCTTCACTGCTTGCCATAATTGTTTAGGAGGGATATCTTTAGCCTTGTACTTCAGCTGCGACCAATACAGGTATTCGTTCTGTATTTTCTGTAGAAAACCATTTGATAGTAAAGGTTTTATAAGATTATACGTATCGGTAGCAGGTAAAAAAGGAGGAGGTGTTTCTATCATTGTTATAGGGTTTTGAAATGCAAAAATAAGAAAAATTGCGTGATTTACGGAAAATCACGCAATTTTTCTTATTTTGTTATTCTTTTAAACTACAGTGAATTTTCTTTTGTAAATTTCACTATCTCGCTGATATGCCCAAAGGCAACCCCTACTACAGTATCGGCTGCGCCATAATATACAGCTACCTTATCCTCTTCGGTACTATGCAAAGCTGCACAAGGGAATACTACATTAGGCACATCGCCAGTAGTTTCGTACAAGGTAGCAGGTGCTAAAAGATAAGGTTGTGTGCGCGCAATCACTCGGCTTGGGTCTTCTAAATCGAGTAAAGCTGCTCCCATAGAGTAACGGAAGCCGTTGCAGGTATTGATTACACCGTGATAGAACAATAACCAGCCTTCAGCTGTTTTGATAGGCACTGCTCCTGCACCAATTTTAGTACATTGCCAAGCACTATCCATAAAAGGAGATACTTTCATCACACAACGATGTTCGCCCCAATACTTCATATCAGGACTATAGCTCACAAAAATATCACCAAAAGGGGTATGCCCATTATCGCTTGGGCGACTAAGCATTGCGTATTTGCCGTTTATTTTTTCAGGGAAAAGCACTCCATTACGATTGAACGGAAGGAAGGCGTTTTCGCATTGGAAAAACTCTTTAAAATCATAGGTGTAGGCAATGCCGATAGTAGGCCCGCAATAGCCATTGCACCACGTTACCCAGTATCTGTCTTCAATAAAAGTAACGCGAGGGTCGTACTTATAGTCGGAAGGGATAAAGCTTGTGTTACCCGCTTTCATCACTATTGGGTCGTGGTTGATTTCCCAATGCAATCCATCTTTGCTAAAGCCTGCAAATATGTTCATTTGCACAGCTTTATTATCGCAGCGAAATACACCTGCATAGCCATCGCCAAAGGGTACTACTGCTGAATTGAAGATACTGTTTGAGCTTGGAATGTCGTATCTTCCAATAATAGGGTTTTCGCTATAACGCCATAGCACATCGTTACACCCTGCGGGGCGTTCTTGCCAAGGAATTTTATTACTCATTATTTTTTTGTTTTGATTTTTGTTTTTCAACTATTTATAATCATTTGTTTTTGTTGTGTTAGTTTGTTTCTGCAAAGTTAATGTCTAACACTACTATTTTATCATCTTCTTTATTGTAAACACCTCTCAAGAACTGATCTCTAAAATAGAAATTGTAATCCTGATACGAATAGTTGTTGTTAGCAGCTGAGAAGATAACTTGGTTGTTGCGCTTGTTGATGCGCCAAGCTACTTCTACCTTGTAGATAAGACGTGGTTTTTTAGCAACTGATAGTCTTTCTTCTTCAATAATAGCCTTGTCTTTCAAAAAACGGATTTTCATAGATTGTAGACTGCTAACACTATCGCCCACTACAATTTTATTGATAGCTCCTGAAAAGCGTTTGTTGATAAGATCAAGGCGTTCCTGCGAAAAGACGCTCAATGTACTAAAAGACAACAAACAAAAAAAAAGTTTTTTCCTCATAAAAATATATTTAGTTTCTTATTTATATTCTCTTTTTTACTTGGGTTATTTTCTTACTCCGCTTGGGATATTTACAACTCTTGCTTCAAGCCATTCGGCATTGCTAAGGTCGCTTCGCTCACTATTTGCAAACATTGGCAAGCGGTTCATCAGTTGCCATATGGGGCGACTCATTACTCCTTGTGCATTTGCCTCAGTAAGAAAGGCGTTCCGCTCTTCTTTATCTTTTAAAATAATAGCATTAAGCCAGTAGTTGCATTTTTCATTTTCTCGTTCGGCAAAAAACGCAATGCCTTGTTTTTCAAAATAGGCTTTATAGGCTTCGGCTGTAGCCCGCTTATTGGCTAAAAAGCCGTTTAATTGTTCTAATTGAGCGACTCCTAAAGCGGCATTGATATTGGGCATACGGTAATTATAGCCTATTTCATCGTGCACAAACTCCCAAGCGTGGGGCAGTTTGGCTTGTGTGGTAAGGTGCTTTGCCCTATGTGCTATGGTTTCATCATTGGTGAGTATCATTCCGCCGCCACCTGTGGTAATGGTTTTATTGCCGTTGAAGGAAATAGCTCCTATGGGGGCAAAGGTGCCTAAGTGTTTGCCCTTGTAGTAGCTACCCATTGCCTCGGCAGCGTCTTCCACTACAGCGATGTGATAGTGTTCACAAATGGCTAAGATTTCTTCTATACGGCAGGCGTGTCCGAAGGTGTGCATTGGCAAGCAGGCTTTGATGCGCCTACCTGTTTGTTTGTGATAACACGTTCCGTTGCGTAGCAGGGCATTGTCCCACAAAAATCGTTCCAAAGATGTAGGTGAAAG